>Ga0123355_10022401_pt1 | contig 10128 bp, 9 predicted proteins | sample TergutEmb28metaG_3_FD_89872 | JGI IMG/M metagenome (GOLD analysis project Ga0123355, IMG submission 89872) | Embiratermes neotenicus P1 segment gut microbial communities from Petit-Saut dam, French Guiana - Emb289 P1 | ecosystem: Host-associated > Arthropoda: Insects > Digestive system > Gut ...
CGATCCTTAAAGGCGTTTCAATTGGACACCATAGCATAATAGGAGCTGGGTGTATTGTAACCAACTCTTTTCCACCGTATTCAATAATTATTGGTGTGCCAGGCAAGAAGGCAGGAGAAGTCGAGATAGGCGAATCGGTAAAGTTAAATTATTATTAGTAATTGGAGACAAGAAACATGAGTGCAATAAAAATTGGAGTAATAGGTGCCGGAAGTATGGGGAAAAACCATATAAGGTTGACTTCAGAGTTATCTAAATTTGAACTGGTTGGTATTTATGACACTAATGCTGAAACAGGAAAGTTAGCTAAAGAGCATGGCATTAGATTCTTTGATGATATAAATATACTGTTTTCTTCTGTTGATGCAGTTGTCATAGCATCACCATCTTCGACACATTGTCAGTTGACGATACAAGCAGCAAAAAATGGACTTCATGCACTTGTTGAGAAACCACTAGGTTTAGATTCAAAGGAAGCAAAACAAATATGTGATGCATTCAAAATGTCTAGAACAGTGTTAGCAGTAGGTCACGTCGAAAGATTTAACCCAGTTGTTCTTGAAGTTGAAAAAATGCTTGAGAACGAAGAAGTAATTGCCATAAATGCTAAAAGATTTTCTCCAAAGGCATTGCGAATAAATGATGCCGATGTAATGCAAGACTTATTAATACATGACTTAGACATTGTAATGTCAAGTTTAAATGGTTCGAAAGTCAAGAAAATTCATGCAAACGGTAGAACAGCATATAATGAGAGTTTGGTTGATTATGTACATTCAATAATTGAATTTGAAGATGGAGTACTAGCGACAATTGAGGCAAGCAGAGCAACTGAGGACAAGATAAGAGATATTGATATTCATACAGTAAACTCATTCATAAGAATGGACTTACTCAATAAAACATTGTCAGTCACTCGCAGATCAAATTATAAGCTAGATACCGGATATAACCCAACATACAGAATGGAAAACATTATTGAAAAGGTGTTCATACCAATGGTAGAGCCACTCAGAGCTGAACTGTTAGATTTTGCTGAATGTATACAAACTGGAAAAGAACCTCGTGTCAGCGGAAAAAATGCCCTACATGTGTTGGGTGTCATCGATGAAATGAGCAGGCAGATATACAATTAGATAAATAAGATAATTGAAATGCTATGGAAGGTAAGTTAGAAATGAATATACCTGTTATTATTCCATATACGGATAACAGAGAAGTTGAAGAAATCGCTAAGGTCGTAGCAAGTGGTTGGGTGGCGCAAGGACCTAAGGTTGCTGAGTTTGAAAAAGCTGTTACTGCCCATGAAGGTGTTGGATACGGTATTGCAACAACATCATGTACCACGGCATTACATCTTGTGTTGCACACATTAGGAATAGGTGCAGAGCATGATGTCATTGTACCATCATTTACATTCGTTGCCAGTGCAAACTCAATTGCACATACAGGTGCAGCTCCTCGTTTTGTTGACGTATTGCGAGAAACCTTTTGCATCGATCCTGTGTCTGCAAAGAAGTACATACTTGAAAATTACAGCGAGAAGAATGGCGAACTAATAAATAACAAAAATGGAAACATTCTAAAAGCGATTATGGTTGTGCATCAGTTTGGATTATGTGCGGACATGCTTGCGTTATTGGCATTGGCGGATGAGTTCGGTTTACAAATAATAGAAGACTCTGCGTGCGCTCTTGGTGCAAAGATTGGTGACAAGCATCAAGGCACATTTGGCAATCCAGCATGTCTGAGTTTTCATCCAAGAAAGTCTATAACCACCGGTGAAGGTGGTATGATCTTGACAGATGATGCTGAGTTGGCTGAAAAGCTGAGAGGGCTACGTAGTCACGGTGCAACAGCAAGTGAAATTGCTCGTCATAATAACAATAGCTTCCTGTTACCACCATTTGACAGCATTGGATATAACTATAGAATGACAGATATCCAAGCAGCAATGGGGCTTGCGCAAATGGAAAAACTTGATCACATTTTGGAAGTTCGTCGTCAAAAGGCGACGAGATACAATAGTCTACTGGCAGATTTTAATTGGCTTACAACTCCTATGGAACCTGAAGGACACTACCATACATACCAAAGTTACGTTTGTATGCTGAACTTCGATGGATTATCTTCTGCAGAGGGTGGAGAAAAGCGTGATAAGTTGTTGACATTGCTGGCTGAGAAAGGCATTGCGACCCGTCAAGGGACACATGCTTCACACACATTGGAATGTTATAGAAAGTTATATGGACTTGAACCTGAGAGTATTCCGAATGCATGTGCATGTGATAGATTGTCTTTGACACTACCTCTTTTTGTCCAAATGACTGACGAAGAACAGAATTATGTTGTAGAGCAGTTGGAAATTTGCGTTAAGCAACTTTAATAAAGTGAAATTATATAGTGTTAGAAGAGGAGATAAAATACATGCGAGTACCATTTTTGGATCTGAAACGTCAATATGAATCATTGCAAGAGGAGCTTGAAAGCGCCGTAATTGAAGTTATGCGCAGTGGTGCATATATTGGAGGAAAATATGTTGCTGACTTCGAAAAGAAGATGAGCGATTATCTTGGAGTGAAGCACGTAATTACATGTGCAAACGGTACTGATGCAATAGTGCTTGCACTTCGTGCTTGTGGAGTTGGAGCAGGTGATGAAGTAATAACATCGCCGTTTACTTTTTTTGCTACTGCTGAAGCGATTGCTTCTGTTGGTGCGACACCAGTTTTTGTGGATGTAAAAGAATCTGATTTTAATCTTGACCCTGAAAAAATTGAAGAGCGAATTACAAGTGCAACAAAAGCCATTATGCCTGTGCATATATTCGGAAATGCATGTGACATTGATGCAATTGATGCTATTGCCCAGAAACATAACTTAAAGGTTATTGATGATGCTGCTCAAGCAATTGGTGCCGAGTATAAAGGAAAGAAAATTGGCAACTTGTGTGATGTATCTACATTCTCATTTTATCCAACGAAGAATCTAGGTGCTTTTGGAGATGCAGGGATGGTAACGACAAACTGTGATGAGCTGGCAACAATTCTTCGAGCTTTGAAAGAACATGGAGCAGCACAAAATGGCGCAAAAGCGCGTGAGTACTTGCACGGGATAAAAGATGAGTATTCTGATTCTATGACAGCATCTACAGATGCCCTTTACAATCCATATAAATACTTTAATTATATTGTCGGATATAACTCTCGACTCGATGCTATGCAAGCAGCAATATTGAGTATAAAGCTAGATAATCTAGATAAATATAATGCTTCAAGAGAGCGAATTGCTAACATGTATTCTGAAGGATTAAAAGATGTTGTTGTAACACCTTCAGCCGAAGCTGGAACTGTTAGCTGTTATCATCAATATGCAATCAGATCTGATGATAAAGAGGGAATGGGCGAATTCCTGGCATCAAAAGGAATTGGCACAGGAGCGTTTTATCCTGTACCCCTGCACCTTCAAAAAGTCTTTGATGATCTTGGCTACAAGGAAGGCTCATTGCCTGTAGCAGAAATGATTGCTACACAAACTGTTTGCTTACCGATTTTTCCTGAATTAACTGATGATGAAGTCGCATATGTAATTGATGGGGTTAAAGCATTCGGGAATAGATAAAGACAGTTGGATTTTTTCAACTTGCACATAAAGGAGACATGCATAACAATGAGTTCAAACGATGGAGTATTTATTCATAGTACGGCTGATGTAAGTGACAAAGCCATAATAGGAGCAGGAACAAAGATTTGGAATTTGGCTCAAATAAGAGAAAATGCAAAACTTGGTGTAAACTGCGTTGTCAGTAAAAATGTATATGTTGATTTTGAAGTCAAAATTGGCAATGGAGTGAAGCTACAGAATAATGTCAATGTATATCATGGTGTCGAGATTGAGGATGATGTTTTTGTTGGTCCGTCGGCAACATTTACGAATGATATGTTTCCGAGGGCATTTGTAAGCGACTTTGAAGTTGTTCGTACTTTAGTCAAACGTGGTGCGTCTATTGGTGCTAACTCGACAATCGTTTGTGGAACGACCATTGGTGAATATGCCATGGTTGGTGCCGGAAGTGTGGTTACCAAAGATGTGGGAAATCATTGCCTTGTAGTTGGAAATCCTGCAAGAGTTATAGGATGTGTTTGCAAATGTGGCCGCAAGTTGGATGAAAAATTATATTGCAACGAATGCAAAGTGCAGTATGAAAAAGATGTTGATGGCTTAATATAGAAAAAATCATTTGTAGATACCTGAAACAGTACGGAATTAGAAAGAGGAATACTTACATGCAAGTAACAAAGTTTAAGTTCAAACAACATGAAAACGAGCTGGGTAGTCTGGTTTTTCTAGAATCGTGTAGGGACATACCATTTACAGTGAAAAGGGTATATTATATATATGGCGTAGGTGGTAATCTGCGTCGAGGGCTTCATGCACACAAAACACTTCAACAGGCACTCATTTGTATACACGGATCTTGTAAAGTGGTATTAGACGATGGAACGGAACGAGTAGAAGTGGTGTTAGATGATCCGACAGAAGGGTTGCACGTTGGTAACTATGTATGGCGTGAAATGTATGATTTTTCACCTGATGCAGTACTGTTGGTTTTAGCATCTGAGTACTATGAAAAAGAGGACTATATACACGATTACGACGAGTTCATTAAATACATTAAGGAGAATTCATAATGACTGTACCTTATTTAAAATTATCCCCGATGCATAATGAGGTTGCTGACGAGTTCAAAACAGCATTTGAGCATGTTTTGGAGCGGAATATATTTATTAAAGGTGATGAACTCGAGAAGTTGGAAAAAGAGTTCGCCGACTTTTGTGGTGTAAAATATGCTGTTGGTTGTGGTAACGGGCTAGATGCTCTATACCTTATATTGAAAGCAATGGAAGTTGGCAAAGGTGACGAGGTGATTATTCCTTCAAATACATTTATCGCAACAGCACTTGCAGTCACATATGCCGGAGCGACTCCAATTTTTGTTGAACCAATAGGAAATACATTTAATATTGACCCCTCACTGATCGACAAGAAAATCACAGAAAAAACAAAAGCTATAATTCCTGTCCATCTATATGGTCGTGCTGCAGACATGGATTCAATCATGGCTGTTGCGAAAAAGCATAATTTAAGAGTTATTGAGGATGCGGCACAAGCACAAGGTGCAAAATATAAGGGGCGTGTAGTGGGCTCGCTTGGAGATGTGGCGGCATTTAGTTTTTATCCTGGTAAAAACCTTGGTGCTCTCGGGGATGCTGGCATGATTACTACCAATGATTCAGAGCTAGCTGAGAAAATAACTATGTTTGGGAATTATGGTTCGAGAGAAAAGTATAAACATGAAATTAAAGGCACCAACTCACGTCTTGACGAGCTTCAAGCGGCTATGCTTCGCATCAAACTCAGGAACCTCGTCCGTTGGAATGATGAAAGAGAAGTTATTGCACAACGATATTTAAAAAAAATAAAGAATCCACTATTAACATTACCGTTACCGAGCGATAGTGATTATCATAATGTTTGGCATATTTTTCCTGTGATGTGCAATAAACGGGATGAGTTGATAGAATATCTCAATGAAAAAGGTGTTGGCACAATCTGCCACTACCCGATTCCTATGCATATGCAAGGGGCATATGCGGATTTAAATATACCTGAGGGCGCATTATCGAAAGCTGAAGAAATATCCAAATGTGAACTTAGTATTCCGCTTTACTATGGAATGACTGATGAAGCTATTAAGTATGTAATAGATGCGCTAAATGCGTTTGGAGAATGATTATGACAACTGCAGGTGAAATTAGACTTCGCCCTTTGGAAGCAAAAGATGCCAAAGGAATGCTTGAATGGTTAAAAGATGAGAGCGTAACCGAGTATCTTACAATAAATGGAAGTAATATGTCGCTAGATGATGCGCTTAATTTTGTTAAAAAAGCAAAAGATGAAAGCGAAAATCTGCATCGTGCAATCGTTAATAGTGACGATGACTATTTGGGTACAATCAGCTTGAAAAACATTGACATGGCAAAAAAAGAAGCAGAGTATGCCATAACCCTTCATCCATCAGCAATGGGCACAGGAGTAGCTACAACTGCAAGCAAATTGATTACAGAACTGGCGTCTAATGAGCTAAGTTTGAATAGAGTGTATCTAAATGTACTCCGTGTCAACAAGCGAGCAGTTAGATTTTATGAGAAACTAGGGTATAGATATACCCATTCAACATATACGGACTTTAATGGCGAAGAACTAGAATTAGTGTGGTTTGAGGTGGTTTAATGAGATTTATATTTAGGAAAGTCAAAGCATTATTTGCGCGTTTTCTTCCAGTGCCAGCGAGAACGTTTCATAGGGTTATGCACGAAAAAACTGAAGAAAATAAAAGAAACCACGAGTTGGTTATGAGCGCTCTTACGGAGATGAATAATATGATAACACAGGCAAATCACATGGTTTCAAGTATGAATCACATGGTTTCAAGTATGAATAATGTTGTTGTTGTGGAGTTGAAAGATATTGCCATGGAAACCCAAAGGGTATTTCGCGAAGTCAAGCCAATTATAGCTGAAACTCGCAATTTGACTATGGACAATGAGTGGGCAATTGGAAAAATTCGCAAAACACAGGATGTGCAAAATGAAAAAATACGGACTTTAGTGATTGATTCAATTAATCGCTCACAAAGCACACTCGAGAGTGCCCGTGAATCAGTCTGGGCGCAAATATTTAATAATACAATAGATAAAAGTAGTTGGCTTTTAGATTGTTCCTTTTCACCAGGTCGGTGGGCTGTAGGATATCAATACTTATATGTAATGTACAGAATACTGAATGAGATTAAGCCGCAAAATATTCTTGAACTTGGATTGGGACAATCAACAAAATTGATAGCACAATATACACAACATCATCCTGAGGTTACTCACCAAGTAGTTGAGCATGATCTGGAATGGATTGATTTTTTTGCTCGTGGATATGAAATGAGTGCGAATACACATTTGGTAAACCTGCCACTTGAAATGGAAGCATTTATGGGTGAGATGATATCAGTATACGGTGGTTTTGCAGAAGCATTTGCGGGGCAAAAATTTGACCTAATTTCGATTGATGCGCCGTTTGGCTCGCCATCTGGAATGTATGCGCGCATCGATATACTAGAGCTTTTGCCCGATTGTCTTGCGGATTCATTCATTATTCTTGTAGATGACTTTAATCGTCAAAGTGAGAAGAATACTGTTGAGTTTATCAAAGAAAAATTGAACGAAAAAGGGATTGACTACAAGCAAGGAAGCTATAATGGGCAGAAATCACTTTGTGTCATAGCGTCAAGTGATTTAGCATTTGCCTGTTCATTATGAAGATACACTCATAGTTATGCAGTATCATTGAATTACCAACTTATATACAAATGAGGTTTTGTTTTGAGTTCAAATCATTTAGTTAGCGTTATCGTACTTTCATATAGAAATGTCGAGTATCTATTTAGTTGTATAGATTCGATTTTTGATCAAACATATGGCAACATTGAACTAATATTAAGTAATGATGGTGCAGATGAGTTTGATGTTGATGCCGTCAAGGCTTATGCAGAAAGCAAACGTTCTGAGAACATAACGAAGTTAGTAGTCAACAAAAATGAGCAGAACGTAGGTACAGTGAAGCATTTGAATATTGCACTCGGGCTGTCGACCGGTGATTACATTATGTACATAGCTTGTGATGATGTATATAACAATGAGAATGTTGTCAAAGATATGGTAGAGGGTTTTAAGCGGGTGCCATCTGATGTCATGAGCATTGTTGGACAAACAGGTATGTATAATGAAGATTTATCCGAGTGTGAGCACCTTTTTGTTGACAAGAAAACTCAACGGCTAATTAATGAGCTGACACCCGAAGAGCTATATCTCAATCACATGTCACATAGATGTGTTTTTCCTGCTGCATCAAGAATCTACAAGAGAGAAGTTTTTGAAAAGTATGGCATGGTTGATGAAAGGTATGTCCTGGTTGAGGATGTTACATCGTCAGCTACATATGCAAAGCAAGGAATGCGGACATATTATCTTGATATCATGTGCGTAAATCATCGACATGGCGGAGTCAGCCATAGCGATCTGAAACAAAACAACAAGGTTCAAGAAATGTACCAACGAGATTTGATTCTCTATTTTAACGAGTTTTTGAAAGAAAAAGACAAGTTAAGCAAGTCGGTTCTTGAAGCGGTATATGCCAAAATAATTTTGCACCACAGATATCTAAATACGATTCTTGGAGCAGAAAATCCACTAGTGAGCATTATGGTACTCTCATATACCAATGTGGAATATCTTAATGCGTGTCTGGACTCTATTTTTTCACAGACGTATGACAATATTGAGCTGATTGTAAGCAATGATGGTGCAGATGAGTTTGATATTGACGCTGTGAGGGACTATGTAGAGGATAATTACTCTGATAATATAAAGAATCTAATTGTAAATAAGAATAAGAAAAACTTGGGCACGGTTAAACACTTTAATGTCGCTTATGGATTGTCAAGTGGCGATTACATTATGTACATAGCATGTGATGATGTGTACAACAACGAGAACGTTGTTAGAGATTTAATTGAGGGATTCTGCGTTGTGCCACCTGATGTTATGAGCATTGTCGGTCAAACGGGGATGTATAATGAGGACTTAACGGAGTGTGAGAGCTTTTTTACAGATGAGGAAACGCAAAATGCAATTAATGAATTAGCGCCTATTGAATTGTATAATAAGCATTTGTCATGGAAATGTGTGTTTCCAGGTTCTGCGAGAATATATAAGCGTGAGGTTTTTGACCGATATGGTATGCTTGATGAAAAGTATTTTCTTATTGAAGATTGGACATCTTCGATTTCACATGCGAAGCAAGGGATGCGTACATATTATCTTGATATCATGTGTGTAAATCATCGATTTGGAGGGGTCAGCAACGGTATTGTAGATCCTCACAGTTTTGCACAGAGAATGTTTCATTTTGATTTATTCAACCTCTTTACTGATGTTCTAATGGATAAGGAATCTTTCAGTAAACCGGTTGTTCTTGAAGTGAAAAAAAGGATATTTAATCATAGAAAACGGTATGAGTTGGTGTATATACTGCCATCTAAAACTCCGATGCAGAAATTTTTGACAATGGGCGAATTTGCCGTTCGAACTTTGCATCACAAAATTTTTGACAATACGCCGTTATTAGTAAAAACGATTGTGAAGAATATAGCCTACGCACTATATAGGCTGGATTGGTTCAAATTATTCCTTTTCATGTCAGTGCTCTACATACTCAGCCGTTTTAATGTGTTCGATGCAATAATTGATGAGGAAATTGTTACTACAATTCTCCGATACCTGGTCTACACTTCACTGGCGTTGTTGGCTATAAGGAAAACTATTGCGTTTATAAAGACTGTGCTACAACGTATTTTACGTTTTATAAAGTCCTAGAAAGGCACTAGTCTATATAAATGAAACGAAGGAGAGTTAATCAATTGGAAAAACCGGTGTTACTTTCAATAATCATGCCTTGCTATAATGTATCTAAAACATTGCCTCGTGCGCTAGATTCAATATTGATGCAAGAAACTGATTTCTCCTATGAGATAATAATCGTTAATGACCACTCTACAGACAATACCGTGGAGATTGCACAAATGTACTCAAGGGAGCATAAGCATATTCGCATACATTGCCACGATAAGAACCGTGGCAATGCTTGGTCATTTTACACGGGACTATGCGAAGCGCAAGGTGATTATTTTTGCGTCTTGGATGGCGATGATTATTACACTCAACGAATGAAGCTTCAGTCGCAAATAGATTTTTTCAGAAAAGATGCATTACACGAGTTTGTGGCATCTGTACATTATTTTTTATATGATCTTTGTGATGGAACTATTCACGTTCCAATGCGTAGAGAATTTTCTGAATTCACTTTTGCAGATTTTATTACACAATACTCAGGATATCACCACACCTCAACATATATGTTTAGAAATATATTCAAGGGAGATGTTCCTGAATACTTCAAATATAAGGAGTTTCGCGGAGATTCACCCAGAACGTTTTTTCATCTTCAAGCTAGCAA
>Ga0123355_10022402_pt1 | contig 10128 bp, 6 predicted proteins | sample TergutEmb28metaG_3_FD_89872 | JGI IMG/M metagenome (GOLD analysis project Ga0123355, IMG submission 89872) | Embiratermes neotenicus P1 segment gut microbial communities from Petit-Saut dam, French Guiana - Emb289 P1 | ecosystem: Host-associated > Arthropoda: Insects > Digestive system > Gut ...
GGCTGTTCCACCACGAGGATTTGGCTCTGGTTTCAGGCTTCGCACAGCGCTGATTTCTGATGATCGGAGAGCCTCAGCAGAAATGAACGGCGAAAAAATAATAGAACTGAATGATGGCTGATCGCTAGTCTTTTCGAAGGCAGAATGGTTCACAGGAGCAGCAGTTTTGTCCTCTGTGGACAGAGGAAAATCATATGGTCTGAAGATATTCTTGTCAAAATGAAAGAGGCCTGTCGCCAGGAAGCCATTAGACGCTATTTCGCCTGTTGCAGCTCGCTTGTATGCATTTCCGAATAGTTCGCCGATTTGGTAGAAGGTGACGACTCGCCCTAGGTTTGAACGGAGCCATTTCTCAATTTATTGGGAGTATAATATTTTCAGGGGCTCCATGAAAGCTTTATCCAAGGGTACACTTTGTGACTGCTGTGAAGTGGGAGGCAAATGATGTCAACATGATTCTCTCGAGCTAAAGTAATGACCTCCAAGTTCCTTGTATGTGAATAGTGCCCGTCCGGTACCTAGATAAGAGGATATTTTTTTGTCAGCTATGTATGTTTGATGAAATGAAGAAACCACTGAGTAAAAATGTGGCTCTGTATCCACCCCGAGGATGGCGCGCGTGGATTGGTCCAGGCGGTGTGTCATTCATAATTTCAGGTCTCATATATTTTCTTGGAAATACAAGTAACGGACGAATGAATTGTCGAGTTGGACTCATACAGTTGACGACTGTCACAAGAGATTCCCGTTCTGTGGATTGAACATTAGATATCTGACGCTTGCCTGTCAATCCTAATATTTTCGTGTGTTTGTGCTGTGCAATAGTGATGCCGGTTTCGTCGCAGTTGTAAAGTCTTGCAGGATTTTGTGGAATGGTGTACTGTACATACAGGTTCTTAGATTTAAAAAACTGAGCTACTGATTCTGAGTGAAACCCTCGCTCTGGAGACTGAAGAACTTCAGGGGTTGTCACTGAAATTTCTTGATGACGACGTAGGAAAATTTTCAAACATTTCCTTCCATTCTTTTCATTTCTCGTGAAAAATTTGTTTTTAATTCCGTTTCTTACAGCAATTTAGTAAGCGAGATACATGATGTCTGTCACTGTCAAGCCCCAAAACTTTCTCCCCATCAAAAGACCGTGCTCAGCCAGATAATTTTCTCCTTCACAAGGAAAAACTTGCTTCCAAACCAGTTTTGTTTTATTGTTTCACTTGAGCTTTTCTGCCGGTCTTTAACATAACCCTGTACTGTTTTATGGGGTAAGTTGAAAACACTGGACGCTCTGAAGCTGTCCATTTCCTGTTCCTTATAACCTCAACAGCTGCCTTCATCCTTTCAGGTTCCCATTTTTTCCTTTGAGCCATCTGTAATATTATATAACTCAGAAGCAATAATTCACAAGGTATTGACTTCCTAATATGGGGAGCCCCATATTAGGCTCATCAAACCTCCCCATAATTGGCGAAAACAGGTGCTCGAGAAAAAGGGTGAATAAAAGAGAAGGACATAAAATTGTAAATATGAAACAAAGTTAGGGTTTAAGATTGCACTGAACAGAGAACTGAGCACCAAACTAATTCAGAAAAATAGCTTACCTTTAACTGCTCATGAGTTACAGTTTAGCGATAAGCAAAAATTTCACAGCGCACCGAAAAAAAGACACCCACTCAGTACCGAACTCTTGGGCAACTGACCTTTTGTAATGTGATTACAATTAATAACCCTATCTGCTTAATGATTTACATTCTCAAGTACAAAGCGCAGCACCCCATGGTATGAAATAATGTACCTCCCCATAATAGTCGATTTTCCCCTAAGAGTTTAACTGAATGGGGCATAGTCCTGCTTGAGGAGTTCATAATAGCAGCGCTGGTCAAAGTAGCGCTCGTGGGATTTGAGGTGCTCACAATAATGGCAGCATATAGTTGGTCTACAGAGACATCTACTGTCATCATCTCCTAGCCTGAAGATGATGGCAGATAAATAATGCGAAACAGTGGGTCGAAGCTCCATTCCTCATTGTTGATTGCCAAAGAAAACTTTACAATTTATTTTCCAGACTAATAAAGGCACAGCATATGTATCAACAATATTATGTATACCTTAAGCACTCCTACATGTTTCAATGCATCTACATCACCTTCAGGGAGTCTTAATCTTGTGATTTGCTAAAGTAATAAAAATCATTAGGGTTGCAAACTGAATAAAACCAGTAGATTAAAGTGTTTACAGTTGATCATAAAAAACAAACAAAGCTGTGAACTGTCAAATGTTACAGTTGCAGTACATGCAAGTTGTTAGCTTGGTGGCTGTACGTACAGTCTGAAATGTCTTATAGGTGTAAATCCTATGTTGGTGTTTCCTGTATGAGGGTATGGTGAGAATTCTCTCTCTCTCTCTCTCTGTATGTATATGTATGTATATATATATATATATATATATAGTACACGTGTTAATCTGGATGATAAAGTGTACAAGATGTGCGGTACATACATAAAGACAAAAAACTTTATTCCTTACATGCAAATTTTACGCACGGACTATTTTATAAAATAAAACAAACTAACTAATTATACAACTAAATCCTTAGATCAAAGCCCTTTTCAGAAAGCTGCCAATTCTTTTTCTAGTCTAGAAACGCCACACATCTAATGAAACCAGAAAGTTCATCACCGTATTCAAAAGGCTTGCCCTTTATGCCTTTCCTGACACAGACGAAGTCGCTCCAAAGAAAGTCTGAAAGCCCCAGGACTTGTGTAATATGTCAAAACATGTTGGTTTTTCACGGTTCATAGTTATCAGCTCCTCTCCAAACCCACCAACTGGAGGACCACCCATTGTCAATTGTCAGCGACTTTATATTCCATATATTATCAATTATTTGTCACATCTTTAGGCCGTCGCTCGCATCCGCAACCTGAAGACGCCCCGCCCATAGGGGTGCGCCAAATATCTGAAACATAGCGAGGGTACACACCGTCCCCACTCTTAGATTTGTAGCGTGGGACAGGCTCTTTTTATGTTTTGTTGACCGTGCATCCCGATATGATCCTTGTAAATAACCAACTTGACGCACAATTTTTTGATGTATGTTTATTTATATTCTCTACATGTTTCGGGCAGCCAGACGGGCATCTACACAGAGTGACATAAACCAGATGTCGCATTAGTACAATAATTCTCCTGATGATGGGCACATGGCTGCCCGAAACAGGTAGAGAATAGAAATAAACATACATGAAAAATTGTGCGTCAAGTTGGTTATTTACAAGGATGGGACAGACTGTTCTGTGCTGAGATGCAGGGCGGGGAATTTAGGTCAGTGGGTTCTGAATACAGCCACATGACTTGTCTTGTGGCAAGGTGTAAGAGATCAAAACTGTAAAGTAAAATGGGCAATTTGTCAAAATGTATGTGTGTTATGTAAAAATATATGAAAAAGCTGTAAGAATTGTGTAAAGAACGACGCGTGTAAAGAATACAAAATACAGTATTTTAGTTTGTCCCTATGATTTCATGTGCACGTAACAGGACTCTGGAGAATTCAGCACAGTGACGAAATTCATGAACGTCTTCAGTAAATATTAGGACGAACAGACTAAGGAGAGTGAGATGAGTGAAGATTAACACGCTTAGGAGAGACCAGATTCAGATTCAAGACATACATTTCATCAATCCATGAAAGGACCCTTGAAGGGCACTGGATATGAAATATGTCATTGATCATACGGTATGATTGTAACAGTCAATTTTCAGTTTAATAATATATCTAGACTATATTTAAAGCATCATATAAGAAACAATATTCTATACTCTGAACAACTGGTTGATAAATTTCTAAAACCAGCATACCACAAACCAGCATACCACAAAGCAGTTCTTACATAAAAATTAGCAGGCTTAATCTCTATAAATATTTAATCATTAATGAATTCTTCGAGTGAATGAAAAGATTTTTAAATAAGTAATTTTTCAAAGTTGATACAAAAGTCTTTTATCAACTGCTAATTCTGCAATATATTCAGGCGGCTCATTAAGTATCTTGTGGTGTGATTGTAAGATTAGCTCTCGGTATATGTAACTGCGGTTTATTTCTTTTATTAATACCATGAACTGTGATGCTAAGTGTATAAATTTCCAGGTTATGTGGCAACAATTTCTTTGAGGATAGTATGTATGGCGAAGAAAATGTCCGTATCTGCAATGATTGAAATTGTGGCTTGCAAGAAGTTACAATTTCATATCCAATCATAGGTCTGATTATTTTCTTTCGTAGATTAAAGACACTTTTACTTTCTGTTGAATTGTCCCAGAACATAATGCCATATTCAAATAGTGAGTGAAATAGGTACAAAATTCTAGTTTGAAGATCAGAAGGGAAAAGACCTCTCGACGTCTTGGAAGAAGATGGAAAGATTATATCAAAAACTTACAGGATGGGTAGTTTTGGAATGGGCATTCTGATCCCAGATGGGGATCAGGGAACACTGGTGTTTTCTTGCCAGTACAACAGAGAATATGAGGAATATCTTACGGGCTATGCCGGCGGGAACTTTATGTTCCTGGTAGGCCCTACCAAGCCGGACAGACCGTAAGAGAGAGGCCAGACTAAGCGAGACAAACTGGTCCTCCAAGAATGGGGGTTTTGCGGATGGGTTGGTAACCCTCTCAAGGAAAACAAAGTACTCAAAAGCAAAGACGCACAGCCTTGGATCCAAACTCCCGAAATACGCCCTCACCTACAAACCCCGGGGAAGAAAGGATCGCGGACGCCCCAGGAAACGATGGCAACACATCGATGCTGGAACAGGTCAAAAGACCTAATCCATGGAGGAAGATGATGATGATGATGATGATGATGATGATCTTGAAGAACTGGGGGACCATTAGCTGATGTATTTATTTGCTCGAAAATTCGGGAGTTGAATCGTTCCATAATATGATAGGGTGACTGTAGCAGAAGGGTGTAATTCGGCTTTATAATTCTTCATTTATCTTGTATGATGAACTTCCTCAGATATTAGATCTTCATAACACCACCGCTTAAATCTCAGAGCTCACAAACACTAAACCACAGCTGACAAAGAATGTCACTGGTAAGATATATTTATTTAGTACTGTTTTTCTTTTGTTTTATTTATTTCTCATGGTGCATGTGTTAATTGCTAAGAGTCGCGTACGACCTGCTGGACCTAATGTTCATATTCCTGACCTTGGAAACTGGACCTATCCCAATATTTGCGTCCAGCGTTTCGGAAGACAGGGTATACCAAAGCCGGGTGTCCGTATCCGTAGAGCCCGTACGGGTCGATGTGCCCGTAGAGCGGTCTGTTGACGAGAGGGTACGGACCGTAACTGGGCCCATAGTACTGTGCCAGGGGCACGAACTCTTCCTCTGCCAGATGACCAGCCAGTCCACCCAGCAAAGCACTGCCAATGCTGCCCAGCAAGGGTCCAAACGTGCGCGGCTTTATGTCCTGGTCATCACTTCGGGCAGGCGCCGTGGTGGTCAGCAGCAATAGTGCTGCAATCTGCAAGCAAATGGACATGGACTGAGGCGTAGGACGATTGTTAGCGGTAGGGTTCGACTCATCGTTCTTAAACCACGTGGAATATTTTTGGTGAAGTCCCTTTCCATGCCATGAAGGTGCATGAAGGAGTAGAGTTACAGATCCACTCCTTCGTAACGTCGGTACTGAATAGTCTGAACACTCAGCTCTACGCCATAGCTGCTTTAACACCAGGTAAATAACTGCGATTGGCTATTGAATAAAAACTGTGGTGGCCGGACAGAACACGATGGAATAGAGAATATCTCTTTTCTACCTCGAATCGCCACCTGAAGATTCCTTGGCCCTGCTTTCAGTCTAGACGTTACACCGAATGAACTTTTGCTCCTGGAAAATAGAATATCAGTTCTTTGCTCTCGGTAGGAGGGTTGACGACGTGCTTGAAAGTGGGTGGAATCGTGGTACTTCTCAGACGGTGTGTTCGGGGCGATCAAACATAATGAAGGTGGCACAGCGTGGTGGGGCTTACTAAGCGTTATACTGTGCCTTGCTGATGTACTCGTATCTGCGAGAACACAGGGTCCAGTAGACCTTGTATTGTTCGGACGGCAAATGTGAAAAGCGGACAGAAGTTGCGGTAGGGTAGGCTGGAGCAGGGCGATGAACGAGAGAAATAAAAAATTTGAAACACTGCGGTTAATATACTTATCATTTCAGTGGCGTAGTTAGGTCCTTTTTGTGCCCGGGGTTGTAATCACAACGCTCACCCTTTAACAAAAATTATAAAATTTAAAAAATCACGATTTGGCCTACTTATTGTTGCTTTTCAACTTTTCTTTAGAGTACGTCATTACGAGGTTTCGGGAAAACCAGGATGGCTGGAAATTAAATGGTACACATCGGCTTCTGGTGCACCCTGCTGATGTTAATATATGGGGGGGGGGGAGCGTACATACTGTAAAGAAAAACGCAGAAGCTTTAGCAGCGTAGGCAGAGAGTGTTTGAGAATAGGGTGCTGAGTAGAATATTTGTAAGACGGGCGAGGAAACAGGGGAGTGGAGAAAACTGCATAACAAGGAATTTCATGATCTCTACTCCTCACCCAAAATTTTTCGGGTGAACAAATAGAGAAGAATGAGATGGGTGGTACATGTAGAACGTATGGGGAAGAGGGACGGTGTATACAGGGTTTTGGTGGGGAATATTAAGGGAAAGAATCCACTTGGAACACCCAGGCGTAGATGGGAGGATAACATTAAGCTGCGTCTTCAGGAAGTGGGATGTGGAGGTATGGACTCCATCGAGCTGGTTCAGGATAAGGACAGTTGGCGGGCACTTTTGAATGCGGTAACGAACCTTCAGGTTACATAAAATGAGGGGAAATTCTTGACTAACTGAGAACCTGTCAGCTTCTCAAGAAGGCCTCTGCTGCATACAGTAAGTAAGGCCTAATTATTGACTTTATTTCCATTTGGCTAAACAATTTAAAACTTTTCAGGACAGAATTTTTTTATTTAACCTATATATCCGGTCACCTATTTTGCAGCCTCTTAGACTCTGCCGCCTGGGGTGACCCTACAAGTCCCCACCCCCCAAGACACAACTATACCCGTTACAATATACGAATTTGCAACGCGCGGGTCTCTAAACCGCGACCCCTAGGCAAATTTGTAAATTATGCACGTACTATAAAATTGAAATAAGAATTTAGGCGGTTAGGCACACCACGTGTTGTTGTATGTCCACGTGCGGCCCGCATACTACTCTGCAATAATCGGAGTGGCCCTTTGTCGTAAAAATTTTGGAGACCCCTGGTTTATAGAAAATTTCTGCATTCTTCTCATTCAGTGTGTTTAGATGTCTCATACGACAATCAAACTTCATACCGTCCGTTACAGCACCGAGCAGCCTTGTGTACGTATAACGGAGAAATGTGTTTACTGTGCGGTAAGTACTGGCTCTTTTAAATGTAACTCAGATATTTCACTAAATAAATTTCCGTTGTCCCGAGTCCACCATAGCAGGGAGATCGGGATCGATAACTTGTCCTGGTTACCCACAAAGGCGACCATGACGACACATTGAATTGCGCCAACTGGCACTTTTCGACTACCCTGACTGAGGTTTCTCCGTGCTTTTTCCTCAGTTGTTAGGCAAATGCCAGCATACAGTACGCAAAGATGGGGCGCGGTCCGCACTATTCCCATGTAAGATTTACCACTGCTTAGTCTACCTTTAGCTTTAAACATGAACACTCTGGTTTCGAATTCCAGAAAGCCTTCCAGTCAAAGCAATGTCCCCCCATAAGGCCTATTGCCTCTTGAACAATGGTCCTCAGTTTGCCCAAGTCGAGGTCTTCAGCTGCGACAGTGGAACTCGTTAGCGTAAGCGCTATCCTAATTATAGTTTAAGGTGTCTGTAACTGAGCCCAGCGATGCGTTCAACGCGGAAAAGCTAAACAGACGGAAGGACGTCGACTGGCACATTCGGACAAGTCTCCACCCTCAGTTTGCTCTCTGGTTTGTTTGTTGGTTTTAGATTAATTTCATGTATCAAGACCGCGAATTGTCGCCGAGTCGTGTTCGGTCCTGCAACTGGCCGGAAATTGATGCACCGCATTCGGAGATGCTGAGAGATTCTTCAAATACACAACGACACAACAAATATTAACACGTAATGAAATGATTTCAGAACCACTTACCGTGCTAAATATTCTACCGTACATATCTGTCTGTGCAGCAGTACTGATTTTCAGGCATTTATATGGTTATTCTGCGACAGAACGGGTTTTCACAGAATCACCGCAACTTTTGCGTTCTATTTTAGGCTCAGAATATTTATTCCAAATTCAACAACTTTCTCTTCTCCATACTTCGTAATAGTTTCCCTTGTTGACGCATGTAGTCACCACGGAAACTTCAGTCACATCTAAGCCTCTTTTCCTCTTCAGCCGTGAAGTTATAGGTAAGGTTCACTCTAGAACACACCATGAAGGTCCAGAGGAGTAGAGGTATAGCTCTACTCTTTCTTTAACCTCGGCGTTAGATGTGGTGGCTGGTCAACGCCACGCCCCGGCCGCTTTGCTCACGGGAAAGAACCGATACCCCTTTTATAGCAGGCTGGGTGGGCCCCAAGGCCAGTCTGGAAGGGTGCGGAAAAACTCACCACCACTGGGATTCGATCCCGGACCGTCCAGGTCGTAGCCAGTATAATGACTGGGCCATTGGCTGAATAACCGACAAATTTCCTTCGATTCCCAATAGATTAAAGATATCCCCCCCCCCAGATATCCTGACGGCCTGTGGATCCCACCCACCCACCCGTTCAGTGGATCCTCTGGGATTTTCCCTGGGATAAAGCGTTGGTGACGTCGAGCGGACAACTCACTTCCGTCTAGTGCAGAAATTGAGAATGTCTGCAAGTATGTCACCGCTCCGCCATATACTTTCTTTCCCTTGACAGAAACAACTAAATATGAAATACCGCAAATTCCGTAATCACACAAGGCGGGAACTCCAGAATAAGAACCACTGAATTGTGTCATATCTTTGTGAAGACTTCCAAGAACACGAAGATATTGCTGCATACACAGGCACACAAATATAACGAACTTTCCAAGAAAGTTTAGGCCCGGTTACCAAATAAAAATGAAGCAGGCATGAAGTAACCTGTAACCTACCGTGGACTGTTGTGTTGAAATGTGGAAATCACTGTCACTTAAGCTGTCGTACTTTCTTCCTGAAATTTTCCAGGAATTTCTAGAACGCAAACGGAAAATACCCACAACAGTCAGCTTACTCTTAGGCATGCATCTACCTATGGAATGCTGTTGCATATTTCCGTACTTGATAGTAGCATAAAAACGTTTGAAATTTTAGCGAAAATATATTATGTTACCATCGTGTTTGAATGTGGAAAATAAAGTGATCGGAGGAAAGAGTTACTTTAAATCGTAGCAAATTTCACATGAGATACCTGAGATCAGAATTAATAAGAAATGTTCCGTTAAATGACAGGTTTAATACAAAATTCATTAGAGAGGTTTTACTGTGAGGTACCAAATAGTTCTTCAAATAAGACAGATGCATCTTATGTATATTGGACCGTGCATCATTGTGATAGTTGAAGAATAAGAGACCAACTTGATGTCACAATTTATTAAGTTTTATTTCGCTTCTTCTGTGCTCAAAATGTTTCGGACATTATTATATCCTTCATCAGGAGCCTACGACTTTTCTGTTGTATCACCACATTGGTTGTGTGTTCTTGTTTCGATGTGTGTTGGAATTTCGGTGTGGCTGGGTTGGGGTGGTTTCCGTGTGGCAGGCTGAAGCACAACTTAATAAATTGTGACATCAAGTTTGTCTCTTATTCTTCAACTAAGATAGATACACTTTCGTCCTTAAAGGGTAAAATCTTATATCTGTGTAACTTATATGACAAGCACAAATTTTGAACACTAAGCATGCATCTACTGCCTGTTTCTTCCCTTTTTTTTGGGGGGGGGGGAGGGTGGGGAAGTACCCTCCGGTTGGAATTAACATGGGGTTTAACGAACCTTTAAACTAGATTTTCCCCTTCCCTTTTTTCAAGCCCCACCACCGCCTTCGGACCC
>Ga0123355_10022403_pt1 | contig 10128 bp, 4 predicted proteins | sample TergutEmb28metaG_3_FD_89872 | JGI IMG/M metagenome (GOLD analysis project Ga0123355, IMG submission 89872) | Embiratermes neotenicus P1 segment gut microbial communities from Petit-Saut dam, French Guiana - Emb289 P1 | ecosystem: Host-associated > Arthropoda: Insects > Digestive system > Gut ...
ACTAGCACCTCCACTGTTTAAATTAAGTTTAATTTTAAAGTTAATTTAAAATAATTAATTTACATAAGTCTAAAACTTTAAACTTTTCTGAACATTTTAAGATGCCAAACGTGTAAATCCGTTTAGTACTTTTAAAGTTATAGGGGTTTCAAATCCCGTCCATCTTTTTCGATGACCCTGTATAGTAAAACCAACTAGATGCACCAATGTATCAAATTAATTTTATTTTGGAACAACACTCTGCATGTTTCGGACAGTCTTTCCGTCCATTGTCAGGAGTTCAAGACTGTGCATACGGCAACAGGCATTTGTCAAACAGGTACGGCTGTCTGCATGCTAGCAAGCAGGCAGCAGTATTTGACAAATGCCTGTTGCTGTATGCACAGTCTTGAACTCCTGACAATGGATGGAAAGACTGTCCGAAACATGCAGAGTGTCGTTCCAAAATAAAATTAATTTGATACATTGGTGCATCTAGTTGGTTTTACTATAGAAATAATATTACGATGCACGGCCCTATGAACGTCAAATAGTTTTACGACTCTTACTTACTGCTGTCTTCAGTTATTCACTGAACTTTAAATTAAATAATTCAATAATTACAAGTTTATATCTTTCAAATATCTTGGTTACAAAGACTGTCTTGAAGACTGTACTGAGGTGAAACTTGTATTTGACATTTCCCGTTATCTTATTAAAATACAAACATTTTGGAAGGTAGCTCTGCTTCTTTCATTTGGTAAAGTATAAAAATTGCTACACCTACTGTTGGGTCTGTTGGTTGGAACAAATCTTTGTCCTGGATTGGCCCATTTTGACTGACCAATTGCTTCATTAGCTATTTAATGGTGCTGTATCAACACCAGTTTTTATTTAACATTAAGTGATATTTCATAATAATTATGAATACTGGTTTCGTCAAGATTGAAAAAGAACTAGTCAAGCCCTTTCCAACATTTGCGTCAAAATACTGATGAAGGTGACGATATTATTGGAGTGGAAGTAAATTTTACAGGAACAAATTGGAATTTAGACAACTGCAGACAAGAAAATTTGCCTAGAGGGTGAACTTATTCATGCATTGAGAATTATGTGGGAATATAAGAGCTATTCTTAGTTTTATAATAATATGCAAAACACTTGTCGATTATATTATTTCTTTATTCTTACTCTTTAAGTTGCTTTTTTTATTACTGTCTTGTTATTCTGAGGTTTTATCATGTTTAAAAAGTTTCATTTAGTTCATTTGAACTTCATTTTTAAATTTGAGGCCTTTTTATTTAGGACACTGCATGCTCATCTGTTTTATTTGCAGTAATATTAATTTTGCTGTAATTTGTTATTTAGAATTGGATGGCATGCACTACCACTTTATAGTTTTGAGTGTATTCCTACAAGTACTGACTGGACAGTTGTTTCACACGGTTTAACGTTCACTGAGCGAAACGTTTTATGTTTTTTAGTTATTACTCATATAATGTGTTGATTTTCATATAATCATAAAATATTTATAAATATGTTTTGGGACCTTTTCTTTCATAAACAAGGTATTAAACAAATGCAGTTAGATTAGTCTATATATATATATATATATATATATAATGAACCAGTATGGCACATGACAAAAGGCAACCTTAATTTAGTAAGGTTTTACAGTTTTGTAGTAAACAGTTGCTGCAAATCCTCTAGGGCAATGAGGGTACCTAAAACTTCAACTGTGATACAGCTTGTCATCTGATAGGATTTTATAGTCATAGTGTTTTTACATATAAGTAAATTGTATGTAGGCAATTTTGTCCTGTGTGTACAGATAATATAAATGCAACATATCTTTTTTTGTGTATTTATGTATAGAATTCCTTTTATACACTTTTCATATTCAGGTGAGAGAATGTGTCAAATATTTCAAATGCATTTATTATCTTTTATGGGAAACAGGATGACCCAACCATTAAACTCCACATGCCGAATGCCTGATTTGTGCTATGTAATGGTCCCACAAAGATTTTACAGATACTTACTTGAAAATGTGATGAATTGCATTATCAGTTGTGTACTAGATTTGAAATAAATATTGTGAGGAAGTGGTTGTTTCAAGCAGGGAACCGTGTTCAGAGTAGATTAATTTTTGCTTACTTTAGATGTTTATGTAGAGGCTAATTAAGGATTTTGAAATGTGAGATGATGTTAGTACTGCATGCCTTAGAGCAGTGCTGGTCAACATGCAGCCCTAAAGGAAAGTATTTGTGGCCCTCAGACACCTGAATAGTTTCAGTAATACAATTAAAAGAAATAGGTCTACAAAAACTAGTACAGCAGCTTTAATAAATAACAATAAAATAAATGTGTTTGCCAATAAGGCCATTCTAGTTATTCAGTTCCCCTTCCCCTCGATGTATGTATATACAAGTGCAGCCCTTGGGCGAGTCCTTAAGAATTGTGTGGCCCTCCATTGGGTTGAAATTGGCCAGCCCTGCCATAGGGGATGGCGCTGCATCTCTTAATGAAGACATACAGACAAATCAATGGAAAAACATAGATAAAACGTACCCAGTTTGTTCAAGGGAAATATCTATAATTTGTCAGACTTCCACTGTGAATATTACCCTGATACAAATTGTTGCTTCATTGCAACAGATTTCTGGAAAACTTCAAAATATGTGTGACAAACCTGATGCAAACTCTGTAGACAACTTCAGTTTTGCTCCTAGAGAAAGCCTAGTCAGAATAAATATTTTTCCATTCTTTAAAGTCACAATTCTCAGCCTGTTTCAGAAGGTTTCCTACTTCATTACTTTGTGCCATTGATCTTAAAAGGTGTGGGCATTAGTGAATTTTTGTTTGAACAAGTCCTTCTTAACTTAGCTGTTTTAAGAATATTGATAATGTGATCTGATAAGAATTTGCAGGGAGAACACGCGTAATGTCACTGTCTGCAGGAATATGTTGCCGTTTAATTCGGTAGTACCAATATTTTGGAGGCATATGCTGCCTCCCTTGGTCCAGCCCTTAAATCACTCCTTGCATGGTCACTGTTACTGCAGTCAGTTTTGCCAGTATTTTATTTTTACTTTTATTCCCGGTAGGAGCAAGAGATTTGTCCCTTCACCAAAATGTTTAGAGCAGCTCTCAGGCCCAACCAGCCTCCTATTCAACAGATACTGGGGTGCTTCTTGGGGGTGAAATGGCCAGAGTGTAATACTGACCACTCCCCTCCATCTGGTGTCGAGGTTAAGAATGAGTGCAGCTGCACCTCTGCTCCCCCTGTATACCTCCATGGTTTAGACAGGGATAGCTTTACCTCTTACTTTTAGTCACTGTCATTCTTCCCATGCTTTTTTGCTTCTTTCCCATGGATATCTGCTTTCATATGTACATATTATTTTCAGTTATTTTTATCCCATTAAACAAAATAGATGGAAGGTTTTTAGGCTGCATGGGGAGGTACATTGCTTGCCTTATTAATACTAGACTCTTTTATGAATCAGTGTCGCTAAAAATTGTAACCTTCTTTGAGGTCTAGTATTAGTCTCCCATACAAAATTTTAACAGAATCTGTTTAACAGTTTGTACATTAGTCATAAATGGAAAAGTCTGTTTATAGCCTAATTTAAAGTTGGCTTTATTGTAGATCAGTATGACTGAAAATCAGAAGTGACCGACAGCTTTTAGTGAAAGCTTCCAATGTCAGATTTTAAACATATCGATCTGACTATTGCATGCTAATACTAGATCACAGTCAGACAACATACAGATAGGCAGGCAGACACATGACCCAAACATAAGGCAGTCTTTTGTATGTTTTATAAAGAATTTCTAGAAACTAGGCTTCATTTCAAAAATGAAAGATATGTTTCAGAACTAAACAGCTCTCTCGTGATACTGTAAAAATGTACAGTTTTCAAAAACTGAGAACTTCTGTATCAGTTGTACCTACATAAAATTCTGCAAGTCTTGTACTGCAAGGATTCACACACATATCGATATACGTTAGCGGTAGTTTGCAACTTATTTAAACTTTAATCCACTGCGCGTTCTGGTACAGCCATACCACAGTCATTGACCACAATCATTGCAACATGACACTGCAGTATTTAGTTCCATGAATGAGGATTTGATTTGATTTCAGTGAGTTTACAAAAAACACCTACTTCAATAAGAATTGAAATTCACAGCATGCTGTGAAGTAAAGGATCCATTGAGGGCTTGTAGCTTTCTTCAAAACACTTCCACATGGCTGTTATCTTGTGATTCCCACCCTGCATTTGGAGCTGCACTGAAAGTCATTAAAATGGACAGAAATATATACACCAGTCAGTATACAAGGTGAGGTCAGGCAATAGTTAACTCAAATCTAAGCATAAACATAAATTTGATAGTCCTTCCCATTCTTGTAGCTCCTTAGTAGGAACAGGAATGTACATGTTGGAATAGAAAAAAATGTGATTGAATTGCTGATGTATAAATTTTTGTTGCCCGTGTTATGATTATTGTTCAAATGACACATGTTTGGGAATTGTTATGATTGGAGTAAAGGCCATTAAAAATAGCCCCTCAAGGCACTTAGGCAGGCATCCCAGGGAGGCTTCAGTCAATGTATTCCCTCTGCAAGGAACTCACTAGAACCACTGCACCACCATGGCCTTGATGTCATCATCTGAGACCCAAATCTATGACCCTTTAGTGCTTTAGCCTTCACAGACCCTGCCATCACCATCAGCACACAGCAATATTGTGGAATCCTCTGAGACGTTTATACCACCATCAAGAGAAAGCATTCCAGCAAAGGGTATCTTCATGTTTCAAGACAACACTTACATTCATATGGTCCACACTGTCTGAGATACCCAGCACTTCATGGACTGGTAAGTGCTGGACCATCCCCCATACCATCTGAATCTTGCACCTTGTGACTTCCATGTGTTTACCTCCCTGAAGAAGGCACTAACAGACCATTGATTAAGGTAAAATTAAGACATCATGGCCAAAATGGTGCAGTGGTTTGATCAGCAGCCTGGGATGTTCTTTGGAGAAGGACCCAGCAGCTTGGGGTGTTCTTTGGAGAAGGACCCATTGACTGCTGTGTCATTGGGATGCCTGCCTCATACCTATGGATGTTAACTGCCTCTACTCCTTCACTCAGAATAATCCTGAGATTAGCTAGATTAAATATTCCTTATAAGAAAATTATTCTCTGATGTGAATGCTGCCTGTGGGCTATTTGTTGGACTACACAAATACTAAAATGATGGTTTCTCCATTTGCAAAGTTGGGCCATATTATTTGATCAGGATAATTATTCGTCCAGTTACTCTATTGTATCATAACCCAAGAGAGTTAATATAGCTGGTGACGCAGTTTGGTGGCAGTCATTATGTTACCTTCCAAATATTCAAATTTAGCCATTTAGTCTGAAAAGTATCTTGCTATCTATTGGATTATTGGGGACATATTTATTTCCCCTCTTCTGCATTTGTTATAAACATCAGCAAATTCAGTCCATAATGCATTAACTAATTTGTGACAGTTGCTATATTTCGTACACAATTCCAGTTTTGTGTGAGTTGCAGTCAATGGTGAGATTCTCGCATTTCCCTGTAATGCCCTGCCTGAAAACTAGTAGCCTGATGTGGACAGCCAGCCTTAATCTTTTATTCCCAGGAAGTCCTAAGTGACATAATGTACAGAATTTAAGAGAAAATGAGCCAGAAAATGCACATTTCCATACTCTGTTCAACTTAATGTCACTGTTTTTAAATACATATATCATCAGAGGGTTAATAGTCTGGATATATAACAAAGAGTAATTATGCATAAATTATGTTCAGTTTTTCTTGGAATGTTCATCAAGGCACTGATTATTAATTTATAATTTATGGTTGCTAATAGTCTGTTAAGCGGAACTTCTGTCTCACATTTTCCAAGAAATTCGTTATTAGAAATAATTAACAGTGTATGGTCACTTTGACTTAACTGTTCCATATTTGGAATCTTGTAAGTTGGACACCCATCAGGATATCAAAATCGTTTTTATGTGCTTGTTTGTGTGTTCTCTGTCAAACTGCATCCTGTTCCATTATATTTATAAGCCCATAAGGAGCATAAGTCGCCCATTATATAGATGTGGGTACTACCATCACAAAGTTTCTTGGGGGCCGGTAGCAGTTAAAGAATTTTGGTCCTCAACTTTTGTCCCATGCAACACCCATCCTAAACATGCGTTACATGTTTTGAAGTAGTTCGTTTTCAAACCATGCACTGGTTTCAGTTGAAAGAAATTTTGCACCTTTATAGTATACTTCAGTTAGTTGTACCATAATTGTATAGTTCCTTTTATGTTGTTTTGTTGTTATATTGTGCTGCTATGTGTAAAGCAGAGCAGCAGTGTCAGACATGTGAAGTTAAATTGCATAAACTTTGAAAGAGTAAATGGCTTTGTGTAACTCCAGAGTCTCCTTAGGGTGGCTTTCCTCTTGCTTTATGTATGTATTTATTTATCCATTTATTTTAATGTACCTTTTAATAGAGTGTAAGCTGATAAGTTGACACTAATACTTGCAACTAAATTTGTGCTTCTGACATGCTTAATATCTCTTTATGCTTGGAGCCCAGATGCAGCCAAGCCCCCCTCACATGGTAGTACCTGAACCCCTGTGTATAAGAACTGCTCCCTAGTATAACTGTTTCTGTGTTTCCTTTTTTGATGAATTAACATTAGAAAACTTGAGAATGCGTCTAAGTATTACTTGCAATTGACAGTTGTTCAGAATATTTACTAAACTACTATTCTTATTTCTTATTTGTTATGTCAGAGAATATACGATTAATAGTCATTCCTATGACAGAAAATTGTGTTTGAAAAGTCTTTCATCATTGCAATCCAAAAGAAGATTGAAGGTTGCCACTCACACTGATGACTGAAAGTTCAGTCAGTGGCATTCGGCCTTTAGTTTTACTTGATGTATGTGGCATGAGGTTGACAAAAATTTAGACCCTGTTTGCTTTTCAGCAGTAAGAAAAATGGAAAACTAATTAAAGAATTACATATATCACACACATCAATTTTATATAACAGCTGTGTGGAATATGTGAATAAGAACATGTTTAAAATACAAGTTGTGATAGCATTCAACAAAAATTCTTTAAAATATGAACCCACAGGAAAATGGCACTTAGAAAGATCTCAGAGTTTTGAAGTGTAATATTTCGACACTTTTAGGTGCCTGGGCCTGAAATAGAGTAGGATAATGGTGCGTGTTTAGTAGTGGGTATGTAAGTGTAGGTCACAGGTAAGAAAATTAATTTTGTGTTTAAATGAAGAAGTGAGTTGATCCACAAATGGAACTGTATAAAGCAGAATCACATGTTGGTAAGGGACGTGTGGTCATTGCTGAAATATACTTAGCCCTTTGAGTTTCAGTTTCTTTTTCCAAGGGTTCCCCCCAGGTCCAGTTATTTTTGCACAGATTACACAGTCATATATTGTTTCCAATTGGTCAAAAATTTGCCTGATTCTTTCCTAACTTATTCCGGTGTAATACACAATGTTTTAATAATTCATTCATGTAGGCCTACAATGTGAAAGATCTCAAAAGCTGATGCAGGTTTCATTTTCTGTCATAGATTCCTGCTTAGTTATATATCTTGTTGGAGAAAACAGTCGTCATATGTTGATTATTGGGCATCACAAATAATGTTACTTAAGCTTCGCAATATTTGTTGTTGGAGAAACTGTGTAGTTGCCATATACTGACCAGCGGCATCAATAATAATGCTTCTTTGGAACTTCTCTTAAACTTGTATTGTTTACAGTGTTGAAAGTCTGTATACATTTGTATTCCCAGACACTTTCCAACCTCACAATCTGTATTCCAACTGAATGGCCAAATCGACAAGGAATACTATTCACTGTAATTTGCAGGTTTAGATTCTTGAAGTATGAGACAATCATTCTTCTTTTCTTGACTTGGGTGAAGAACAGAACTAGCTCACCATCTAATCATGAGGTTCATCATCCCCATTGTGTTCTGTGAAATAACTAATATAGAGTGTGTGTGCTTGTCTAACACAACTATATTTATTGGTAGAATATAAAGTATTTTCTACATAAGGTAGAACTACATGTTTCGGCGTGTGATAATGGCCATCTTCAGGTTGTACATGAAATACTTATTGAGCAGTTATACAAAACGTACATAGGCTCTTTATATGGGATAGGGAGGGGGTAATGGCATAGGAGGGGGTTAGCTGTCTTCTGAGGCACTGTTGGTTAAAGTAAATATTAACATTGCATTTGTATAATTTACTCTTTAAGTTATTTCACCATCAAAGTATTTGTGAAGACTGCTATATTATGTAATGTGATGCCACATTGTCCAAAATTTCAAAGCTGCTAATACTGGTGTTCGTCATTAGTCATGAAGTTTGGCTCTGTTTTCAGTCTGTTTCCTTACAACATTTTGTTGAAGATACGGTTCAGTATTATTCTCCTTTCTTTTCAGCATTCAAGTACAGTTGAACTCAATTATAACATGATCGAAGGAGCCAAATAAATTGTATCGTTATAAACAAGTGTCACTTGAAGTGATGTGTATCATAAAAGCGGAAGAAAAATATCTCAAGACAAAATATAGGCCTGTAGGCATGATACAAAAGTGTTTACAGTATGATCAATTTTAAACTTGGATTACAATTAAAATTTAGAGAGAATAAATATTACTCTTCTATAATTGTAAATTTGCATACAGGCTTACACTAAAAAAAATTCATTAATTAAAATTTATGAAGAACAGAAATTATCGTGAGAGGAAGACCGCTGACTGGTGCAGTGTCACTTCTGTGTTGCTCAAGCCACTTATACAGCATCTCATTTACATCATTTCGTTCAGGCTTTTGAAATGTTTCATTCTTGATCTGTTTTGTTCAGTCGCGTTAATCATTTTGAGTCTGTTTTTCCAGATTTTTTGATTGTGTAATGAAACCAAATTTCCAACACATGTCTTTTTTTAATGCTCAAATGAATATATGTGACGAGCAATATTATCACTTTACCAGTCTCCTGTTAACTGAAAGAGTAGCTACCTAATAGCATTGAGGGCTTGTCCTCTCAAGGACGAGGAAAGGTAGAATTCTCAAAATAGTCTACTTCTTGGAAAATTATATTGGAACCAATGACTGGCAATGTCATTATATTCGAGGTAGATGCTTCAATGTGTGTGGTAATAAGCAAGGCACAAAAACATGTGCCGTGTGGGGAAGTGGTTGGTACCACAGAATGTATTACACTGTAGCCAAGATATTGCACAAACCGAGGTTGTTGTGACTGAGTTCAGCTCTATTTAATTATGGTAGGTTTGTACACAAAATTGTTTGTGGATTTGTTTCTGCCATCTAAGTTAACAGAAACATTTGTCATAAACATTTGTGATTACAGTAAAGTTTCCTGTGCATATCTTGAAGGCATATAGAGGTAGCAGAGATCTAACTTCATTCTTAACCTTCAGGCTAGATAGGGGTGAATGATCAATTGCAGACCAAGCCACTATGCCGTTTGAGAAAAGAGGCCCGGTACCCATTGAGTAGGAGGCTGGATGGGCCCCAAAGATGGTCTAGAAATTTTGGAGAAGACAAAAATCCCTTGGCCCTGCCTTGAACCCCAGGTTGTGCAGTCTGACTACTGACTACACAGTCCTGGCTCCTGTTGTAATTACAGTTACAAACCTTATTGTTTCTCAGCCTGTTGTATCAGGATCATTCAGAAAAGGGGCAGTTACATATTGAGATAGATTTTCCCATGACATGGGAGCAAGTGCTAAGTAACAATTCTGTATATGCAAGGCATTGGGTAGCCATATGTTCACAGTTCCAAAAACCTTTGCAGTAAAGTAGAAAAATGCAACTTTTTTATGGGTGTTTTAATGTTGTTATGTATATTGTTGCAGTACACTATTTATCATCAACAATTATAGTGTTTTTTACTGTGAGATGAAATTTCATATTGCATGTCTTTGATGTGAATTTGCATCGTTATTGCTGCTGCCATTATGAACACATTGGACCCCATCATGACAAGAAATATACTGTCATTGGGAAACCATTATGTCAGTGATTATGTCTCTCTGTAAGGAA
>Ga0123355_10022404_pt1 | contig 10127 bp, 7 predicted proteins | sample TergutEmb28metaG_3_FD_89872 | JGI IMG/M metagenome (GOLD analysis project Ga0123355, IMG submission 89872) | Embiratermes neotenicus P1 segment gut microbial communities from Petit-Saut dam, French Guiana - Emb289 P1 | ecosystem: Host-associated > Arthropoda: Insects > Digestive system > Gut ...
CGAGTTTTTTCACGGGACATTTAAATTTACGTACTATACCAGAAATGCTTTAGAGCGTTTAGAGGGGGAGGGGACTTTTAAATCCCGAGCGCTTTGGAGCGTTAGGGAGGGGAAAGGGTTAATCTACATGCTTTCATCTATATATTTTAGTACAGTAAGTGTAGCAGGTAATTAATAAGTGCATTCTACCACATGAAACATAAAAAAGTAAAATAATTAGTAAGTATGAATAACATACAGCAAAGTTTTAAATTGTTATGCAAGACATGTCATCTTAAGTAGAGGATAAACATTATGAAGTCAGAGCTTTAATTAATTTCTTAGTAATTCTGACTTTCTGGCCTTTGCATTATCATTCTTGTAAATTGAATTCCCATTTCAATTAAACTTTCTAGGAGAAATTATTGTAGCTACTTCATTTGACATGTGTTTGTTAGTAAGTGTTCTACTGTAAAGTTATGTGTGAAGGCAAGTAAATAGATGTCTTTCTTGAATAACATTTTAGTTGTTGTTTTTGTTGTTGCTGCTGCTGTTGTTTTTGTTGATTTGCAACAACAGTTCTGACAATATGAAGGTTTCAGAAATCTTGCTGGTAACATGTTGATGGAAATGTCTTTCCTAAGCTTGACCTCTTGAACTCATCATTGGATATGATACGACATGGTTTTTTAAATATGCCCTATTTAATTAATATTGCTGTAAAGTACAACAAGACTAAACACTGGCAGACTGGTGCACATGATCCACATCTTATCTGTAGGAACTTACAGGTCTGGTATTGTCTAGTAATTCAAAATACTTGCCATTTGGCAAACAAGCATCCAGTAATTCTTGTAGTTCAAAAGCATTTACTGTTCTGTGCTCATCGGCCAGTTGTAAGAAAACAGCTTCATACTGGCTGAAACTCTTTCCGTCCAGAGTGGCTGGTGCCTGTCAAATGGACAAAGAGCTCGTTACTGGATGTATCGGGAACAAAATATCATGTGACTTGACATTTAACAAAACATTCATGACAGCATCGCTTGAAGAAATACATTGAATTTAAAGTCAGAGTGACTCCATAGAATGCATTAATAGGAACAACTCAGCAGTATGCAGGGATAATGTGCTCTTTAGCACACTGTGAGTGTCATAATGAAGATTAAGAATTATGAAACTAAAAAGTAACTACAAATTAGGAATAAGTTTCATATCTGCAATAATCAGTTCTATTCATACTTGCCAGTTGTCTTACCTTTGTTTATATCAACTGACCAATCCCACTGTGTTTCAATACATGTGCATACACATATTGGACTCAACAAATTTTCCTTCTTTACTGCAAGGCTGAAGGCCTTGGTGCAGCCAAGTTTGAAAAATCAACCATTATTTTCTTGGAGAAGACAACAAAGTGAAAAATATGATATTGTTAATTATGATTGTAGTAGTGATTATGCCTATGATTATGATTATAGTGGTGATTTTGTTACATTTACATAGCTGTTAAAATCACAAAATTTGTACAATGGTTTCTTTATTTGTAAACTACGACAGAAAAAGAATGAGCATAAAAGATCGGAATCTCATGAATGATATGCATGCATCCCTTCTTATTTGTTACTATACCTTGATGATGGCAGACTTTATTAAAGATGGTGGTGTGTCAAGTAATCTGCAACAAAAATGAAAAATTGAAGCAACATTATCAGCGTAAGAATATTGTGCTTTTCATATTTCAGAAAAAATAGTTATGTGGGATTAATATCAATATGAGATAATTAGGATCAGAGGTGTTACAGAAAATATTTAGGTGTTGGATCATCAAGATCACAACACTGATATTGTTTACTGGCACTCAATGTGATTTTGTATATATCTTGTAACTAAAAAGTGCTCTGGTATTGCACCTTAGATGAACAAAGAGGCAGGCAGACAGACAGACATATATAGAGCAATCTGACTACAGTCTCCTCCTTGAGAAGCTGACAGTCACTCAACTGGGTAAGATATTGGCTGCTACATATTTTTTACTGAATTCACAACAGCCCAACAATTGTCCCTAACTTAAACTTTGACTTGTGCCTTCACCCTGAGCAATTTATGTTACTATGCATATGTCATAAAGCTGTTGCCATAAGAGTGATAACATTGCCTGTACCAAACTGGTTAGCAGAAGGCTTTGAAGAAGACAGAAAGAAGAATACTTTGATGTTGTAGGTTAAGAGTTTGGATTTGTCAAACTCTACTTTCTATTGCAACTCACTTAAGTTTCAGGGGTTTGCTGGAGTATACACGCAAAGTGAAACTAGATTCCTGTCCTGGTTCAAATGTTGTTGGAAGAACCAAGTATCCCCCTTGCTCCAGCTGGCACCTGTGACTCACCTGTGTGTAACAGAAAGAGACCACTTCATGATGAGATAACATCACACTTGAAGAATAAATAATATCGTAATAAGAGTTGTAAGTTGAATTAAACTACATTAATCAATAAGAAATACTGTTTAAGTACTTTCAATTAGTAACATTTTTAGCCTTGGAATCCTCTTCAAGGGAAGAAAGAAGGGTTTAACAAGATATAGTAGGTCAACCTGATTCAGACTTATGGGTAGCTCCTTGGCCATCCATTATACTAAAAGACATGCTAGGTATTAGAGTACAAGGAATAAAATGTAATAGTGGAAGAGCTCTTAACATTGTTAAGTTTACACTAACTTACTATTTGTGGATTAATTCATTACTTATTAGAGGAAAAAACCATGACAATTCTTTTTGTGTGACACTTCTCAATTTTCACTGACTTCATTTGCCATAGTTACAAAAGTTTTCCTAAACACACAAGATTATATTCTTTTTGTGTGACACTTTTCAATTTTCACTGACTTCATTTACCATAGTTACAAAAGTTTCCCTAAATGCACAAGATTATACACTGCAACTTGTGTAAAAAAATAGAAACCAAATTATTCCTGCGCTTAATTGATCACTGGATCATAAAGGTGTATGAGGGAATGGAGATATTACTACATGCATTCCTAAACTTTGCGCTGGATTGTTTATGTGCTTCTTAATTGATTTGATTTACCCGTAGGAAGAAAGTTTACATTACCACCAAATGAAAGGTAGATGAGCTCCAGATCTGGTATGGACCAGACAGCAAATAGAAAAATCTCTGCCCCATCCAGGAATGGAACCACAGTCATGCATCCCCTAGCCAGTAGGTGCGAACTGAAATATCTCTTGTAATATGGGTTTTGTCCTCATTTCTCCTGAAGATGGAGATATACCATGTATTCTTCAATATCTACCAGGCTACATGATTTCATGTTCCATAAGATAGCAATCTTCAAAGTTATGCTTGTGAGAACCTCAAATTCTCAAACTAAAAGAGATATTTCATGGAACTGAAGACACTTCATGCAGAATTAAAAAGTGTTGCACCACTCACCTGTCTGCTGTTTGTATATTGGGAATTAACAAGAGATTTGTTTTTCTTGAAAAACTGTTTTCCTATTGTTTCAGAGTTGTTCTTCGGTAAAGAATATGCTGTAAAGCCTATGACCTGCAAACATAAAGTGCAATAATTTATACATTGCTTGTTGCAATTTGTGGAAAATTCTGATAGAGGTTAAGTCTAGTGTAAGGATAAACAATGCCTTCCAGTTAACCTTCCATTCAAGCTAACTTTCAGATCGGGACTCACCACTGGTAACCATGTCTCTTATTCAACTGACAATGCAATATAAATCTTCCTTCTTTAATCTGCTCAATTTTCTATGATCCAGTCACTTTTTTATTCCGTTACAAAGTGCAGCTTTACAGAACTTCAACTAGTAACAAGATATTAAAACATGATCCTTAGCTACATAGACTGAATGGGAAAGAACAATGATCATACAACCATCTTATAGATTGGCTTCTGGACAGACAATTTTTATACACTGTGGAAACACTGGTTTATCACTGGGAAAAATGTGTAGTAACTCAAACTGAAATGTTTCAAAAGTGCAACTGTTCAGAAAAAAAAAAAAAATTCATTATGAGATATAATCTTGTGATCAAATTTACTACAGACTTCACTGGGTTTTTGCAGTAATGTGCATCTAAAATCTGCAACAATAAACTGATATCATGATGCAAGGATATTGCTTGGGAACTTTACATTGTATATAGTTATCATTTCTACAATATTTTAAAGTCTGGATCTTTCTCAGTCTTGAGGTAACAGCAGGGGTGGAAAAAATATCAACACAGGCCCGTTTCATTAAACAAAATTCCTCTCCAGAACAGCCATTCTTGGACATGACGTCACATCACCGTGTAACTGGTTCCCATTATTTCAAGACAATTCACTCTTCTCTTCTTCAGGGACCCAAATCTTTTGTACATTTCTACCACTCCATTGTCTTGGAAATGCTGGAAACCAATTAGTCAGCAAAACACATCATATACCAGAAGGATGGGTACCTCAGCTACAATGCTGCAAAAACCCGAAACGTGCAAAGCCAGCCTTTCTTTATTGTTGCAGGCCATTGTGTTTTATATTGCACTGTACCTTTGGCTCCATGATACTGTGTTGGTTCAACGAGACAATGACTTCTTCCATTTCACTGAGAATTAGATGAAGCTGAGGGTTGATGTGAAATGTATCTGAAATAGAAATGTTCTATATTAGCAACAGCCAAGGCTGAAATACAAAATCTCTAAACACTGCTGTTAAAGGACAACATTCCTGCTTTTTATTTTAGAGGTTCGTGCTTCAAAATTTTGGCACATAGCCCACTGGCAAACTGAAGCATGGCGATGCCGGGCTGCAGCCCCCCCCCCCCTTCCCCTAACACGAAATTTAAAAACACAAACTTTGCATTCGTTATGATATCAAAGGTTTTTATACGATTTATGCTGCATCCTAAATCAGCCACTTAAATTGGCTTGAACACTGGAATATTGAAAAATATAATAAAAACTTGCAAATATATAGATTTTTTCTCATTAAGTTAGTTCTAATATTCCTTGTAACCTAACTAGAATGCGGCGTGGAGATTTTGACATGAATTTCATAACCTGGTTTTTAAAATCAGACAAAAATTAAATATAGCTTGAAGGTCATCTCTGCGCAAAGAAAAATTCTGGGTGTGAGTATCACAGCTGACTGAGGTCTTTTAACACTTTTCCAGTCAGTTCAGGTAAACAATGGTCTAGTACTTTCAGCTAGATTACAGCTTCTTTCTTCCATACTCCTGCAAATTCTTCATTCACAGATAACCAACAAACAGGAATAAGGACATTTAACAAAACAGCATGATACTAATGATTTGAGGTTTCTGTTGTTGTGACTGTGGATATTAGCATCTTCTAGGACATCATACTATGTTATCTGGTGGACATATATTTTTAAGAAATGTGTGCCTTCCATGCTATGTCGTTTAGGGGTTTTGTATATTCTGAGGATCACAAGAAATGTACGCTTACAGTTTGTGCCCAATAATTAGGGTTTTGGAATGTTTTGGTAGGCACAGAGGGCTCTCGTCCGTGGTCTATACGACCAGAAGTATGCCACTTAAAGCGAGACTCTTTAAGAAAGTACCCTCTGCTCATAAGAATCAATATCATTATGGGTTAATCAGGACTGTACTGATGTGTGCTGTACCGTTTACAGATAAATGTTAACTAAATGTGTTAGCGAAAATGTATCATTGCTCAGGACTGCCAGCTAATTATATTAAAAGTCAGCATTATTGTTCTGAGAGCTTGTACGCGTATCTTTTGGAATGAGTGAAAACATTGTTGTCCTTTGTGTTTCTCCAATTTCCAGACATAAGTGGGTGCAAAATATCACTCTTGGAAAATTCGTGGTTTATCAACGTGATCCTTGGAAGTGCGGGAAATTATATATTATTTCTCAGAACTCTAGCTCCACACATGCAGGGAAACATATCGGGCACATTAACAACTGGGGCCCTCTGGAGTACACGCAGTTAGGCACCACTGGGCTTGAATTATTAGGCATGTGGCATAAAAGAAAAGTAAATGGAGTGGTCTGGGTTTTGTGCCATAACACCATGTTAGTGAGTGGTTCAATCCTTTAAAGCGATGCACCAACAAGTTTAACGCTCAACAACTGTACGCTCTGCCCACTCTGTATTTATGTGTTTTTTATTTATCTGAGAACAAACAGCGACTTGTGCTACTTACATCACAAAATAATTGGTTTTATAACCGAGATGAAAAGTGTTTACAGTGCGGTACGGACTGGGCCTTTAAATAAAGCAGTCTGCGCTTCGTCTTTAAAGGGTTAAACTACGACTTTTTTTTTTGGCTCAAGCTAAAAATTGCTAATTTTACATATGACTTTTTCATGCTTCCTTGATTAAACAATATGTTGTATCTCACTTCTGCGTTAATCACAAAATAGCGAGTTTTTAAGCACATAGCAGGATTCCTTGAATCAGTAAGCTACTGTGACACTACTATTTGTCGGCCAAACACTAAATACCAACCAAGAAACCACGTTTTTAGTGCGCTGAATTCAAAGCAGCCTTAAGCTATCCGGACACCAGATCAGCTGCCCCTGTGTTCAACACTACTTCATGAAGGGGTGCGGGGGAGCGACAGTACAGATCTACGTTTTCATAAGCGTGACATTAGATGGAGGTGAGTGCTTAGCTTCAAGCTCCGACTGCTCTACCATCGCAAAAATAGCTAATTATTCGCCGAATAGGGGACTGGTTGGACCACATAGACGGTCTGGATATCCAGGGAAGATAGAAAATATTGTCGCTGCTGATAATTGAGCCACGATCTTCTGTTGTCCAGCTATATTGACGAATTGCTTCCAATTAATATAAATGTATGTCATTTAATTACATACACATTAATGTTTCACACTACCAAACTAGAATACTACAGTATTTGTGTGTTCGGTGGGTTTCGAAGCCCTGACTTCAAAACTGAGGCAATCATCACAGGCACTTATGATTAATTCCGTCATCTTCATTTGCTGCCTAAAGTTACTGTGACTTAATAACCTGGATTATTTCTGCATCCTCCAGCTGAAACACCTCTCTGCCATGCTCCTTGGTAAAGACGCATCTGCCATGTGTTTTTATGGTGCAATGATGGTTCATCGCGACTTGTATCGTTGTCAAGATGGACCGCCTCAAGGTGTGTGAATGTTTTTACGAAGTCGGAATATGAGATCCTGCAACAAAGAGCATGGCCCACGAATAACGGCAGAAGTTTGCTTAATCTGAAACCGATTATTCACACACTGTACAGTAAAACTTTTTAAGATAAATGTAGTCTTTCTTAAAAAAGGATTGCATATAAAATTCAGGAAAACGAAGATAGAGAACGGATGATAATATTCAACTGAATCTTGGAAAAGATTTTTAAATGCTTCAAACGATTCTATATAATTTGATAAGGTTCATTTAATTCAACTAATATAAAATATAACGCAATAAACAACGTTGTAATTGCAAGACTACACAAGAAAACTTGTAAATAAACTGTTGTAAGCTGTAAGATCTCTCCACCACAGTGGTATCGAAATGATGTTACATAACGTGCTGTTTTCTTGATACGTTTTGTGGTGGGTGTCGGGGTGACAGTTTTGATGTGACAACAGAAAAATGTATACATTTATTTTAAACAAGATATTTAATTTTCCAATAAACAAGATTTGTGTCGACTAAGAAAATTATCTTGCGTTCTTATTAAATAAACACAATGGAATCCCACACAATTAGTTTATACACAGCCAGAGGAATATAAAGTTATTGGCAACTATGTACAGTACAGACAATCTCACAGCTGCAACAGTACCCAACAACACGAGGCACGTACAAACGGCCCTTATGCCTTTAAAACTTATGTTTCAACAAAGACTGTATAAAATTAAATATCGCAGATAAATGTGTTACAAATCTTACCAAAATTCACCGTCTCCCATATGCCTCACGGCTAGTCGCTCTTTCTCCTGTGGAGGCACTTCATCCCAGTCTAACGCTTCGCGAGCCCAGGCCCCCACGTACTCTCCTCCAGGACCCATGGGGTTTCGCAACTTGACAAGCTGCACAGGCTCGCCACTGAACGTCTCCACCTGGAAGTATTGCTGTTCTAAAGTACAAACAAGTCGTGAAAACTGGAGTACTGCAATTGCCATCGAGTATAAGCACTGTAGCGCTGTTACACATCCATTTTTGGGCGCGTTCGCAAAATTGCTTAAAGCGACTATTACCTTCTACATGTCCCTCTGTCCGTCTCTCCGTCCGTCAGTATGGAACAACTCAGCCCCCACTCGACAGAGTTTAATGAAATTTGATATCTGAGTATTTTTCGAAAATCTGTTGAGAAATTTCAAGTTTCATTCAAATCTGACAAGCTTAACGGGTACTTTACACGAAGGCTAATACACAGTTTTGGTTGTATCTAGTTCATTTCTTCTTAAAAAGAGAAATGTTTCACACCAACTTTGTAGAGAAAATTAAAATACACATTTTATGCTCAATAATTTGTTTTTTGAAAATAATGCTGTTTAAGAGATAATGTGGAAAAAATGTGGTACAGCCGGAGAGGCCACAGATGACAATATGGCACATATATACATTTCATGCTGTATACCTCAGGCTACAAACAAACACTTTTAATATGTAATGCTAATTGTTTTTCCACTGTAACAATTATTATGCGAATTCGCCTCAATGTTACGTCATACTTACATTGCCAATCTTGTCAATCACGCGTTTTTACAGCAGTGTTTCCGATGCTGTAATCCACGGAAAACTGCGACCTCTTTGGAAGTTTCGAAGGCAACAAAAATTTCCCCGCTCGCCTTCACGATCAGCTTTGTCACTTCCTCATCCGCAGTTTTCTCCATGGTCGTTTTGTGAGCCCAAATTGTCAAAGACTTCACTCGAAGATTTTGAAAGAGGGTGTTGCTAGGAAATACCGAGGCAAGAAAGCGCTTCATCGCTCAGCTTCACATTACACAGATATTAACCTTTTGACGTCTAACGTCGACTATAGTGGTCGTACCGCACCGCTAACCTCTAATTGTTTCATTTTATATATTTATTCAACAAATATAGGTACTGAAAATTTTAAACATGGTATATATTCTCCGTTTTTTCCTCTTAAAAATGCAATTTGTTGCATAAATCTAACGTATTTGGTTCCTGTATTATTCACATTTTATATACAGGGCGTGTTAAAATTAAAAAAAATAATTCCGGCGCCAAAAGTTTAAAGCAATCAAGAAGAAAATTTTCGGTATAAAATGTTTAATTTCCCTTACTTTGTTATATTTTTGCAGACGCATTTTTGGATATGTACGTGTATCTGAAGCCGAAATGTGTTCTATGGCCAAATTATTTTGGAAGACGATGATGCACGGCCATCTCTAGTTGTCATTCTTAGTCCAGAATGTTACAGGTAGGTGAGTCAACTGAACTGCGTGATTTTTGGCTTCCGCCGCGGTGTAAATGAGATATGCGCTCTTCTGGGATGTTACGCAGCGTAGAATGACAGTTTAGGCTGCGTAAAGTCCCATAAGAGCTCAGATCTCAAGTACAGCAATTCTTATGCATCCGAAGGCACTGTGTTAGACACGTATTTTTGACTCATAACACAATATCTGTATTGTTTATGGAAACCTTCCCTTTGTGTTTATTACTGGGTAACACTACATTTATTCAGTCCAACACAACACAGGTGTATTTCAATTCAAATGGTTACACTTATAGGTAAAATACATGTTTATACTTTTAGTTAGGCCATCCGCAGGCATGTCAGTACAGAACCTTACAAAGAAAGATAAAATAAGAATCCAAGGGGCCAATTTTTGCAGTCACTATTTTATGATGTTAGAACATAAAATATAAAATGTAAAATTATAAGACTTAACTAATTTTAGAATTTTATGTATGTATATATTTATGTATGTATCTACGTAAAAAGTAAAGCAATGCCGTTACAGGCCTGCAGTGGCCCAGAGGATTCCAGGAAGTTAAGGTGTCCAGATTTCATGACAACGGCACAGGATGGTGGTAAGGTTGTCAGCCTTACGCACCGGCCGTCTTTACCCCCAGGAAATGCTCCTGGTACTCATTTCTGTTAGAGGCTGAGTCGACCCCAGGGCCATAGTGCGA
>Ga0123355_10022405_pt1 | contig 10126 bp, 1 predicted proteins | sample TergutEmb28metaG_3_FD_89872 | JGI IMG/M metagenome (GOLD analysis project Ga0123355, IMG submission 89872) | Embiratermes neotenicus P1 segment gut microbial communities from Petit-Saut dam, French Guiana - Emb289 P1 | ecosystem: Host-associated > Arthropoda: Insects > Digestive system > Gut ...
TTACCTCGTCCCTCCTAGGTCCAAATATTCTCCTCAACACCATGTTCTCAAACACCCTCAGCTTCCCTTCCTCCCGCAATGTCAACGACCAAGTTTCACACCCATACAAAACAACAGGCAAAACTATAGTTCTATGTATCACCATCTCTACACAACAATTAAAATTGTATAATTTTGGTTAAATTATTTAGGTAATATAAAATACAGTCTAATATAAAAATATCATATAATAAAATAAAAGAATCATAAAATATTATATACATATGTGTGTGTGTGTATAAAATAATAATAGGTCCGGCTGTTTACCTCAAGCACTCCCTTCCGCTGATGACATAACACATAAATTTCACGTGTGGAATTCACGTCTCAGGCCAGACAATGTGTCGGCAACACAGCATTACGAAACAGAACTACACATTGCCATGTAGATGTTCTCCCTCTCTCTCTCTCTCTCTCTAACCAACAAAATATTCAAGCTAATGCGAATTGGAACTTTAATTGAAGGAAGACCGATGGAGCGGAAAAGTCACGTGGACTATGTAGGGCCGAAGGAATGTGTGGGAATTCACAATCACATGGCAGATTTTATCTTTGTTTCTCAATGCTTCACACGTGTCCTTCCACACGGCTAGTCCTCTCTTTGTATTACATTTCCCTGTAGTCATTTTAGGTGTATTCACGAAGTTGGGAAACGCGACTATAAGCATCCTGATGTCTGCCCGTCCGTATGGTAAACTCGGGTTCTGCTCGACGGATTTTCGTGAAATTTATACTGGGCGGCTGAATTAAATTTGTTGAAAAAATTTCAAGTTTGATTGAAATCGGACAAAAAAAAACAGGCACTTTTCATGACTACTTATCGTTCATTTGCGACAACAGAGTCACAACAGAGTCACAACAGAGTCACAACAGAGTCACAACAGAGTCACAACTCAAAATTTGTGATTTTTCAGAAGAAACGTTTAAAGGTTTTGAAGTGCTGTAATTTTTTATGGGTGCAAAGAAGACACGGCGAGTTTTGCAAACTGCGTTATGATATTAAACCTGTTAAAAGTGCATCTGCAAACGTTTCTTTCTATAACAATAATTCTAAAATGCCAAATTTTGAGTTGTGGCACTCTTATAGCAAATGTGTATTATGTAAACTTATGACCACTCTAGGTACTAAATTTCCATGGCTACCGGCCATAGTAACATACAATAATCGGTATTAATCCACAGTAATCTGCCTTATTACTTCTTGCTATTTACATCATGCGTAAATAAGGAAAATAGAGATGAGAAATCATGACGTCTCATTTTTATTATGTCAAATACAAAAACTGGTATGAATACGAATATGAATGCGAAAGTACATTTTCTAGGAAATATTGCTATTAAGACAGCACACACGCAATATTTCGATGCGGTGAAGACGTGAGTTTATGTATTCGAGACAAATTCAGCAAGATAAAAGTAGACATAAACAGTAAGTCCTGCAAAATTAAGTAATAACAAATCCCAAAATTAAAAATGTTCCTAACATTGTATACGAAATGTGAACAACTGTGAGCGGTAAAACGTTGGTAACACTGTGAATTAAATGAATGGGTAAATGAGAAGAAAAGTGAAGGTGAGAGAATAATATTAAAATGGGTCTTACAGGTAAGACGTGGAGATGTAAAGTAATATTATTTGATACGTGATATTGTCCAGTGTGAAAAGAGTAATAGACTATCGGTTTACAAAAAAGGAAGGGCTTTTTATTCACCTGCAAATTAAAACTACTTAGGTATATAAATTCTTGACATAAAAGTCCTAATAAAATTTAAAAATATATTTTATGGCTCTTTTGGCGGTGTAATGTTCACTATTTTCACACGTTTCTTGTCTCTAGATTCTTAACCTAATAAATTGGTTGTCAAATATCCCTTGTCTCGTGTTATAAAGTAAGATACAAAGTTTCAATAGTTATATTGCGAGCCATGTGGTTTGGATCAAAGCTCAATAAAAGCGACTGCATTGCTGTTCAAAGGAACGCAATGAACTTGTACAGTCACAGCTGTGTAACATTTCTACAGGCACACCACATGTGTGCACGTACTGTAAATTACCACTGTCTATTTTAACTACATGCAGAGCGCAACAACTTGTAGCACTGCAGACTGTTAGCACTTAGCAAAGTGATGACGAAATGAGAATAACAAGAGAGACTGATAATAATTCGGAGACAAGCGACTGTTGAGTAGCTGTAATCCGCATGCTGGAATATGTATGGGATGGCATCTGGCAAGTCATTTATGATGGACCGAGAGGTCAGCACTACGAACGGTACCTGGAGACTGGATTAAGAAATTCGCTCTGGTGGACCAGGAACTCTACCGTTTGAATTAAGGACTGTAATAGTCTGAATGCTTCAGACTGCATCAGTAACAAATATAGACTACAGAGACACAACGTTGTCCAAAATATCGTTCCTTCAGTCAGATAAAAATAAATATTCCAACGAATTAGTCTACCCAGTGATGGCAGGATCCAAAGCTTCGATACGATTTATAATAGAGTCAACTATTGGACAAGACTCAGAACCAATTCCTTCCAACTCTCATCCTCACAAATCGCATTTCCTTTCTCCTTCATTAGAAAATAAATAGGAGTACATAAACCTGCTTTCTTTTGCACAGCTGAGATAAAATTACGGCCAAAGCGGACACATTTTGGCAAGTCTCTTATTATCCTGGCTTAAGAACATTATTTTGACTTATTTCCTTCTAAATAATACCAATGTTTCTCTTTGCACGTAGCCGAAATGTAAATTAAAGCGTATGCTATGCCACTAAGGGAACGAAATAAAATGCATTCTTTAGTCGGTATTAAAATTAACATATCAATGATCATTAATCCCAAAAAAATCCCTAAGATACGCCTATCATAAAAACGCAAACCTGATCAGTTTCCTGCGATAAACACCATGTATTAAAATACTCAGGGGAGAGGCGTAGTTTTACGAATTTGGGGGTTGAATATTGGCAGGAGATGAGCCGTAAGGTTCTCGCCACCGTCGTACAAGAGTGCAATGAGTTTATCAATATGGCTTTCTTAACCTTTTAAACGCCGAGTTAAATCCCATCTGTCATCTGCTGGCATTATTAGGAGCTCATCATATTCTCCGCCTTAGCAGGATAAGGGTTAAACACAATTTTTTACTGAATTTACTATGTAGGTTTATTTTGTAGACCCTACGTTTGGTGTATGAGATTAGACTTTTAGGGAAGGAAGAACACAACAAGGTGGTTTTCTTTAACCTTTTGGCGCCGGAATTATTTTTTTAAATTTTAGCACACCCTGTATATAAAATGTGAATAAAACAGGAACCAAGTACGTTAGAATTATGAAACAAACTGCATTTTGAAGGGGAAAAAAACGGAGAGTATATACCTAGTTTAAAATATTCAGTGCCTGTATTTGTTGAATAAATATATATAATGCAACGTTTAGAGGTTAGCGGTGCGGTACGACCACTATAGTGGTCGTTAGGCGCCAAAGGGTTAATTACAACCAACAAGATGCAAATATTTTTTATTATTTATTTCTAAAATGCTCTAGATGTTTCAGGCGATTCCTCCACCCATCATCAGGAGCACATAACTGTACATTCAGATTCGGGTATTGTCAACAGATATTGCTGCAGGCTGGTATCGTGGGTGAGATGGAATGTAGAGCCTTTTAGAAATAAATAATCAAAAATAGTTGCATCTTGTTGGTTGTAATTAAAATGTCATATTAACGACGGACGGACACACGAATATCAAACACACGGTGGGGCGGAAATAAATAAATAATTATGATTTCATTGCATGCATTGATACATGTTGACTGTAGCCTTGAATTCTGCATATTAAACACATGCATACGAAAAAAATTTAGTGGCCATTAAGATAGATTTTCTTCTCTTTAATTATACATATCATCATCCAATCATAAGACATACATGATCGCAAGATTGTGTTATTATTTAGACATTTCAACTCCTATTAACAGAGTAACTAGTAATAGAACGACCAAACCTCAAACAATGCTCAGACAGTTGTATAGCTGACCACTTTACTTCTCTCTAGATAGCAGCACAGTAGCAGGCGGAATGTCCGTCATGCCGCAGGGGAAACATACACACAATAGTTTTATGCACTATACAAACTTTAAGTTTAAACCGAAACTTAATTTAACTAACCCCTTCCCTCGTCCCTGCCACCACATTACAGTAGTATTGCAGCTCGCTGCGATTAAGTTATTTATGTTTTGGTCAACCCGCTCTCTACCCCTCAGTTCCCTTCGCCTTGTAGTCAGTCAGTCTGAATAGAATGGACAATGCTGGTCTTCAAGGAGATCGAGTTATGGTGTAATTATTGTTGCCTGCGCCACGTACAAATACAGAACAATACAATGCTATTTACTTTAGAATGTTAATTAGAAGTTTTTTAAAAGAGGAAAGGGCGGGAAGCAAACTGAGGGCAGGAGGAGGAAGAGAGGTAAGGTTAGAGCAGTAAGCTATGGAAACTGTCTTACGCAAAGTACAATGTGTCCCTGTGGAGTTCCTGGGTAGGCTAAAACCCTTCTATTCAACGTTGTTGCTTTAGGCACAGCTTCTTACGGCAAAAAAATTAACAACTAACCATGGAAAATTGAAACTCAGTGTGTGCAAGCTTAATAAAGGCAGAACAGGTACAAACCTATCCACTTTTCCTTCCTCTTATATCATACATATATATATATATATGATTTGGTTGAACTGAGATTATTTCACTTTCCTTTGTTATCTGCCCTCTCAATCGATGCTTTCTTTAACGTGATTTATATGCGAAGTAGATGTAAAACGATAAAGTTCATAAGCCAACAAATGTACTTTTTATTAAACTTGACGAAGTTTTAAAATTTACATTAAAAATCACTTTTACTTGCTCCTACATGTTTCGGTCTACGGCCATCATCAGGGAGCCTTCACTAGAGCCTAGCTAAAGTTATATTTAGGTTAAAGTTCTATAAAAAAATTACGTCATAATATGTTGTGTGGTGGTGTGGCAGCATGCTGCCACACCACCACACAACATATTATGACGTAATTTTTTTATAGAACTTTAACCTAAATATAACTTTAGCTAGGCTCTAGTGAAGGCTCCCTGATGATGGCCGTAGACCGAAACATGTAGGAGCAAGTAAAAGTGATTTTTAATGTAAATTTTAAAACTTCGTCAAGTTTAATAAAAAGTACATTTGTTGGCTTATGAACTTTATCGTTTTACATCTACTTCGCATATAAATCACGTTAAAGAAAGCATCGATTGAGAGGGCAGATAACAAAGGAAAGTGAAATAATCTCAGTTCAACCAAATCATATATATATATATATGTATGATATAAGAGGAAGGAAAAGTGGATAGGTTTGTACCTGTTCTGCCTTTATTAAGCTTGCACACACTGAGTTTCAATTTTCCATGGTTAGTTGTTAATTTTTTTGCCGTAAGAAGCTGTGCCTAAAGCAACAACGTTGAATAGAAGGGTTTTAGCCTACCCAGGAACTCCACAGGGACACATTGTACTTTGCGTAAGACAGTTTCCATAGCTTACTGCTCTAACCTTACCTCTCTTCCTCCTCCTGCCCTCAGTTTGCTTCCCGCCCTTTCCTCTTTTAAAAAACTTCTAATTAACATTCTAAAGTAAATAGCATTGTATTGTTCTGTATTTGTACGTGGCGCAGGCAACAATAATTACACCATAACTCGATCTCCTTGAAGACCAGCATTGTCCATTCTATTCAGACTGACTGACTACAAGGCGAAGGGAACTGAGGGGTAGAGAGCGGGTTGACCAAAACATAAATAACTTAATCGCAGCGAGCTGCAATACTACTGTAATGTGGTGGCAGGGACGAGGGAAGGGGTTAGTTAAATTAAGTTTCGGTTTAAACTTAAAGTTTGTATAGTGCATAAAACTATTGTGTGTATGTTTCCCCTGCGGCATGACGGACATTCCGCCTGCTACTGTGCTGCTATCTAGAGAGAAGTAAAGTGGTCAGCTATACAACTGTCTGAGCATTGTTTGAGGTTTGGTCGTTCTATTACTAGTTACTCTGTTAATAGGAGTTGAAATGTCTAAATAATAACACAATCTTGCGATCATGTATGTCTTATGATTGGATGATGATATGTATAATTAAAGAGAAGAAAATCTATCTTAATGGCCACTAAATTTTTTTCGTATGCATGTGTTTAATATGCAGAATTCAAGGCTACAGTCAACATGTATCAATGCATGCAATGAAATCATAATTATTTATTTATTTCCGCCCCACCGTGTGTTTGATATTCGTGTGTCCGTCCGTCGTTAATATGACATTTTAATTACAACCAACAAGATGCAACTATTTTTGATTATTTATTTCTAAAAGGCTCTACATTCCATCTCACCCACGATACCAGCCTGCAGCAATATCTGTTGACAATACCCGAATCTGAATGTACAGTTATGTGCTCCTGATGATGGGTGGAGGAATCGCCTGAAACATCTAGAGCATTTTAGAAATAAATAATAAAAAATATTTGCATCTTGTTGGTTGTAATTAACCCTTTGGCGCCTAACGACCACTATAGTGGTCGTACCGCACCGCTAACCTCTAAACGTTGCATTATATATATTTATTCAACAAATACAGGCACTGAATATTTTAAACTAGGTATATACTCTCCGTTTTTTTCCCCTTCAAAATGCAGTTTGTTTCATAATTCTAACGTACTTGGTTCCTGTTTTATTCACATTTTATATACAGGGTGTGCTAAAATTTAAAAAAATAATTCCGGCGCCAAAAGGTTAAAGAAAACCACCTTGTTGTGTTCTTCCTTCCCTAAAAGTCTAATCTCATACACCAAACGTAGGGTCTACAAAATAAACCTACATAGTAAATTCAGTAAAAAATTGTGTTTAACCCTTATCCTGCTAAGGCGGAGAATATGATGAGCTCCTAATAATGCCAGCAGATGACAGATGGGATTTAACTCGGCGTTTAAAAGGTTAAGAAAGCCATATTGATAAACTCATTGCACTCTTGTACGACGGTGGCGAGAACCTTACGGCTCATCTCCTGCCAATATTCAACCCCCAAATTCGTAAAACTACGCCTCTCCCCTGAGTATTTTAATACATGGTGTTTATCGCAGGAAACTGATCAGGTTTGCGTTTTTATGATAGGCGTATCTTAGGGATTTTTTTGGGATTAATGATCATTGATATGTTAATTTTAATACCGACTAAAGAATGCATTTTATTTCGTTCCCTTAGTGGCATAGCATACGCTTTAATTTACATTTCGGCTACGTGCAAAGAGAAACATTGGTATTATTTAGAAGGAAATAAGTCAAAATAATGTTCTTAAGCCAGGATAATAAGAGACTTGCCAAAATGTGTCCGCTTTGGCCGTAATTTTATCTCAGCTGTGCAAAAGAAAGCAGGTTTATGTACTCCTATTTATTTTCTAATGAAGGAGAAAGGAAATGCGATTTGTGAGGATGAGAGTTGGAAGGAATTGGTTCTGAGTCTTGTCCAATAGTTGACTCTATTATAAATCGTATCGAAGCTTTGGATCCTGCCATCACTGGGTAGACTAATTCGTTGGAATATTTATTTTTATCTGACTGAAGGAACGATATTTTGGACAACGTTGTGTCTCTGTAGTCTATATTTGTTACTGATGCAGTCTGAAGCATTCAGACTATTACAGTCCTTAATTCAAACGGTAGAGTTCCTGGTCCACCAGAGCGAATTTCTTAATCCAGTCTCCAGGTACCGTTCGTAGTGCTGACCTCTCGGTCCATCATAAATGACTTGCCAGATGCCATCCCATACATATTCCAGCATGCGGATTACAGCTACTCAACAGTCGCTTGTCTCCGAATTATTATCAGTCTCTCTTGTTATTCTCATTTCGTCATCACTTTGCTAAGTGCTAACAGTCTGCAGTGCTACAAGTTGTTGCGCTCTGCATGTAGTTAAAATAGACAGTGGTAATTTACAGTACGTGCACACATGTGGTGTGCCTGTAGAAATGTTACACAGCTGTGACTGTACAAGTTCATTGCGTTCCTTTGAACAGCAATGCAGTCGCTTTTATTGAGCTTTGATCCAAACCACATGGCTCGCAATATAACTATTGAAACTTTGTATCTTACTTTATAACACGAGACAAGGGATATTTGACAACCAATTTATTAGGTTAAGAATCTAGAGACAAGAAACGTGTGAAAATAGTGAACATTACACCGCCAAAAGAGCCATAAAATATATTTTTAAATTTTATTAGGACTTTTATGTCAAGAATTTATATACCTAAGTAGTTTTAATTTGCAGGTGAATAAAAAGCCCTTCCTTTTTTGTAAACCGATAGTCTATTACTCTTTTCACACTGGACAATATCACGTATCAAATAATATTACTTTACATCTCCACGTCTTACCTGTAAGACCCATTTTAATATTATTCTCTCACCTTCACTTTTCTTCTCATTTACCCATTCATTTAATTCACAGTGTTACCAACGTTTTACCGCTCACAGTTGTTCACATTTCGTATACAATGTTAGGAACATTTTTAATTTTGGGATTTGTTATTACTTAATTTTGCAGGACTTACTGTTTATGTCTACTTTTATCTTGCTGAATTTGTCTCGAATACATAAACTCACGTCTTCACCGCATCGAAATATTGCGTGTGTGCTGTCTTAATAGCAATATTTCCTAGAAAATGTACTTTCGCATTCATATTCGTATTCATACCAGTTTTTGTATTTGACATAATAAAAATGAGACGTCATGATTTCTCATCTCTATTTTCCTTATTTACGCATGATGTAAATAGCAAGAAGTAATAAGGCAGATTACTGTGGATTAATACCGATTATTGTATGTTACTATGGCCGGTAGCCATGGAAATTTAGTACCTAGAGTGGTCATAAGTTTACATAATACACATTTGCTATAAGAGTGCCACAACTCAAAATTTGGCATTTTAGAATTATTGTTATAGAAAGAAACGTTTGCAGATGCACTTTTAACAGGTTTAATATCATAACGCAGTTTGCAAAACTCGCCGTGTCTTCTTTGCACCCATAAAAAATTACAGCACTTCAAAACCTTTAAACGTTTCTTCTGAAAAATCACAAATTTTGAGTTGTGACTCTGTTGTGACTCTGTTGTGACTCTGTTGTGACTCTGTTGTGACTCTGTTGTCGCAAATGAACGATAAGTAGTCATGAAAAGTGCCTGTTTTTTTTTGTCCGATTTCAATCAAACTTGAAATTTTTTCAACAAATTTAATTCAGCCGCCCAGTATAAATTTCACGAAAATCCGTCGAGCAGAACCCGAGTTTACCATACGGACGGGCAGACATCAGGATGCTTATAGTCGCGTTTCCCAACTTCGTGAATACACCTAAAATGACTACAGGGAAATGTAATACAAAGAGAGGACTAGCCGTGTGGAAGGACACGTGTGAAGCATTGAGAAACAAAGATAAAATCTGCCATGTGATTGTGAATTCCCACACATTCCTTCGGCCCTACATAGTCCACGTGACTTTTCCGCTCCATCGGTCTTCCTTCAATTAAAGTTCCAATTCGCATTAGCTTGAATATTTTGTTGGTTAGAGAGAGAGAGAGAGAGAGGGAGAACATCTACATGGCAATGTGTAGTTCTGTTTCGTAATGCTGTGTTGCCGACACATTGTCTGGCCTGAGACGTGAATTCCACACGTGAAATTTATGTGTTATGTCATCAGCGGAAGGGAGTGCTTGAGGTAAACAGCCGGACCTATTATTATTTTATACACACACACACATATGTATATAATATTTTATGATTCTTTTATTTTATTATATGATATTTTTATATTAGACTGTATTTTATATTACCTAAATAATTTAACCAAAATTATACAATTTTAATTGTTGTGTAGAGATGGTGATACATAGAACTATAGTTTTGCCTGTTGTTTTGTATGGGTGTGAAACTTGGTCGTTGACATTGCGGGAGGAAGGGAAGCTGAGGGTGTTTGAGAACATGGTGTTGAGGAGAATATTTGGACCTAGGAGGGACGAGGTAA
>Ga0123355_10022407_pt1 | contig 10126 bp, 8 predicted proteins | sample TergutEmb28metaG_3_FD_89872 | JGI IMG/M metagenome (GOLD analysis project Ga0123355, IMG submission 89872) | Embiratermes neotenicus P1 segment gut microbial communities from Petit-Saut dam, French Guiana - Emb289 P1 | ecosystem: Host-associated > Arthropoda: Insects > Digestive system > Gut ...
AGTTACTTGACTCAATTCATTGTCAAGGCGCTGTAGCTCCATTTGCTGTTTTTCAATACCAGCCTTGCAATTCCGAATTTCCATAATGAAGTTTGCTATGTTTTCATCATCAGGAATTTCTCCACCCTGACTATACTTTTCATACACGTTTGTTCCCAAAAGTTTTACCAAATTCTCGTTTTCTGCCTCTAGGTTCTTGATTACTGTTTTTATCCGAGCCTTTTCCATCATTGTTTTTGAGCCTGTGCCAACTGTTGCTACCCCTTTATTTACGCTATTAGTGATTTTATCAAGGAAATTCGCCATTTTTAAGTCACCCCACCCTTGTCTGTTATGATATAATGGCTTCAAAAGTCTCAAAGTTTATACCTTTGAGACAAAAATCCCCAGACTTCTTTAATTACAAGAAGTCTGGGGATTTTGTGTGTCGGTCATCTGCTAGAATCCAACGGCTAACTTTTCTATCTGGATTCTCTTATGCTCCATATTGGGGTGTACATATCGTCTCATTGTAAAGCTAACATCTGTATGACCTAGTAACATGCTAAGTGTCTTTATATCAATTCCCTTTGATATAGCCATAGTTGCAAATGTGTGCCTTAGTGCATGGAATTTATGACTTCTTACATTACACGCTTTTAAGTAACCCTTAAAGTGCCGTTGATAAACTCTCGGCTCAATAAATTTAGTAGTGTTTGTAAGTACATAGGAGCTATTAGAAGCTTGAAACCCTTTTAGTAGAGTGAGTAACACCAAAGGGGTTGGGATTGCTCTTATAGAAGCAATGCTTTTTGGTGCGTCTATAATAATCCTTGTTTTCGCTTTTACCGTTGTGTCTGTAGATTTAATTCTTTGTATAGTTTTATCTATGAATATAGCCCCATTCTCTAAGTCTATGTTTTCCCATTTGAGGGCGCATAGCTCGCCGATCCGCAAGCCTGTAAGCATAGCTATGATAATTCCGAGTTTTTTGCTATCTGTTTCAATAGATAAATAGGTTTTGAGCCTGTCATATTCATCTTTTGCAAAAACACTAATTTCCTCTTGTCTGTGGCGGGGTTTTTTAATATCTATATCAAATTGGCTGTGATTTCTAATTATCTGCACCAGCAGGCAAGTTATATCATTTATAGTTTTGGGTGACAGAGGCTTTCCATGTAAACCAATACTATTAATTTTCTCTTGTATGAAGCCGTTTATTACTTCATTGTTTAACCGGCTTAATTCTGTGTCTTTAAAGTATGGCAGTATGTGCCTATTACATGTAAATCTATATTGTGAAAGTGTACTTGCTTTTAGCTTTGGATTTGATAGAAAGCCTTTTGTTGCGTCTTCTACTGTTCTTAGCATAAAAATCCCCCTTTGTAGTCCATTACTAGCTATTGACATCACACAGCTTAGAATGTATAATTTTGTAAAATAATGGTATCAGGTTCAAAGTCTCAAAGGTATAAACTTTGAGACTTTTTCGCATGTGCAGTCACTTTATGACTGTGCTTTTTTCATTTTATGCAGGTGATTTTGATTTATGAATAAAGCAACAACGCCTTTTCGATACATTACATCGAAAGGGCGTTGTTATGCACTATGCTTTTTTACCATGTCAACTCTATTTTTTATACATCGTCTTTTGTTTATATTTTAGTGGGATTCAGAGTTAAGATGATTTTGTTTTAATCTTCCCGCTTCGCTTCAGCAGTCGGATAGAACCGCAGGTCCTCAATGCAGTCTTTGTCCTTACAAGAGTCAAAAATCTTTCGTGTATGAATGCATACAGCCTCTTTAATACAATCACTGTCTCGCACAGGACCGGGCAGGACTCGATCAGGCATCTTGTATACCCTCCTTGAAAATAGTAACTTACTTCCACCCAGTGTATGTGGAAGATCAGCTATTTGTGAGGGAAACGATGATTCAGGGCAAAGAAAGCGAACTGTTCGCCCAAAGAACAGGCTAACAATTCGCTTTCATCTTGTGTTTTGCTGATACAATTTACCAGCAATTCTAACCTACCCTCAAAACCCTGTGGGCATAGAATCCGGTCGCTCTAGGGCTGCCCAGTCGCGTACAGGAATCAGTGCAATCCAACGCTCATACACACCGCCTGGCTTCATTTCAAAGGTGTAGGAGTTCGACGCAGCTTGGAGATACAAATAATACCACGCATCCGTGCTTGCGTTATCCGGCCAAATGAGCATGTCCGGTAAGAGATCTGCCGTGGATTCCGGCAAACGATCAAAAATCCGGTTGATAATGGCTGCTGTTTCTGCGCGGGTAATGGGTCGGTCGGGGTAAAATGCGCCGCCATGCCCATGCGGACCGCGTATCCAGTTTTGCATCGCCGCCGCATTGATATAGGCATTTGCCCAGTGTCCGTAGATATCGCTGAACATATCTTTTTCCACGTCCAAAATTCCAGCTGCATCCATAAGCCGTACGACAGCCACAACCAGCTCCGCCCGTGTGATGGCTTGATTGGGCGCGAATGTTCTGTCCGGTCTGCCTCTGAACACACCGAGCTGCGTGGTTGTAGAAACTGCATTGTTGAACCAATTTTCAAGGCGTACATCGGAGTAAGGATTTGTTTGGCTCCAGTTTGCCGCGCGCATGTCATCGTTGATTAAACGGAAGAAGATGGTCGCAACCTCTGCCCGAGTGATGTTGGCATTTGGATGAATATACCCTCCTGCACCGATGAGATATGCCTGACGAGAGGGCAGCTCACCTCCGCCGTTATTACCGCTGCCGGGTACAAAGACCCACTGGGCGTAGAGATTCACATTTGCGGTGATCGTAATCGCATCACCTGCTGCATAAGACGTGCCGCTTCCGTCCGCTTCTGTATTCCAGCCTGTAAAATTGTAAGCCATACGGCTAATGCCCGCCGCAGTGTGGCTTCGCACGGTATACGCTGTGTCTGCAATACGGATATCTGTATGCGCACCTGTGCCGCCGTTTGCAAAATAGCGCACAAGGTAGAGAGGCTGTGTGTCCATATAGTTGATGTCAAGATTGTTGATGGGATTCCAGTACGCGCCAGCCGTCCAGACGCTGCTGGATGCATATCGAATATTTGGATAATCCACATCTGCATTGATCGGCGGCTCATAAGCAGCCGATGCACTGTTGCCCCTGAACACAACCGTAGGTGCGGTCGTGATATTTTGATAGTCTGCGGCAGTTAAGTTGTTATAGTCGGCAACATCCGCCGTGTAAATACCGCCGCCGCTTTGGGCAGTGTTATTGATGATAAAACTTAAACCTGTGACGTTTAGTGCGGCACTGTCAGCAAGATAGATGCCGCCGCCGAGTCCGGCAGTACCTGCCGCACCATCGGGCGTAACATAGCTGTCGGCGAACACCGCAACGTTAGCAGTGCCGTGTGCAAGATAGAGACCGCTGTCAAGACTTGCGGTATTATCGCGGATTTCGGCATCGCTTACGGTGAAACTGGCACCCTCTTCCACATAGATGCCCCCACCCAATTCTGCGGTATTGCCGCTAACTTCACCGCCGTGTATCGTGGATAGATAGGGAAAACTTGAGAAAAACTCATCATGAATACCGCCGCCAAGCATGGCAGTATTGTTCGTGATCTTCCCATCATACATGATAAACTGACCGCCATGTGTCGCTACACCGCCGCCCATGGGGGCAGAGTTGCCGCTAAATTCACCGCCATGCATGGTCAAAAAACCATCTGCATCGAGAAGGATGCCGCCGCCGTAAGCGCTCGCTCCTGTGGTCGCTACTGTATTATTATTGATGCTACCGTCCCACATATCAAATGTTGCGTGTGACAAATATACACCGCCGCCAAACTCGCTAACGGTATTACCGGATATTTCACCGCCCCACATGCTAAAGGTTGACTCGGCAGCGCTGCTTCCGCCCCACGCAGCCATGCCGCCACCTATTTCGGACGTATTTCCACTAATTCTTCCGCCATGCATCTCGAAATTACCGCCATCAACTAACACACCGCCACCTGCCCCGATATCGGTTATAAATCCACTGATGCTACCATCTAATAAGATCAAGACCGCATCATACTCTACCCAAACGCCGCGGAGCTCTGTCACATCAGCGGGCGCTTCTATTTGCACACCGTCAATTGTTAAGCTGGCACCTGTTTCCACTGTGATAAAGCTTCCGGCTTGGGTGTTATCCGCTCTGCTTAGGACGAAGTTGCCCTCTAATCTGATATCAGCGCCTGCGGGGATACTCAGATTGTCCCCACTGATATAAATATCCGCCCCCAGCGCAATGACAGCGGTACCCGCACTGATTTCAGCGACAAGTTCCGCCTCGTCCATCACTGTCACAGAGGAAGCGGGTGTGATGCCAATTCTTTCCTCCAGCATTGGCTGTTGGATTTCAACTTCCGGTTCCAGCTTCGGTTCGTCTGCTTGCGTATATGCGACCGAAATCGGGCTAAGCGTTGAGATAAAAAGTACAAGCGATAAGAAAATGTAAAACAGTCTTTTCATGATCTATCCTCTCATTCGTTTCATTTTTGGTATTTGTTTTTAAAGGGAGAGTATAGTATTTTGTTATCTCACCTAAAATTATACGAATAGCCATCTTTTTGGCAAACATTATTTTCAGCTCATCCATATCCTAACAAAAATGATACCCACCACTTCATTGTTAAAGTGGCGGGTATTTGAGATATTGCTCGTTTTATTGAGTCTATTCTTCCCGATCGGAATCCGGCGTAATTACATCTAATGCCTTATCTAACTCCTCTGCTTCAGCTTCCGTATTGACTGATTGCTGGATTGCCGCAATCTCATCCGGCGTAACACGCCGCAACTTCACCCAGGCAACTGTCCCTGTAATCAAATAGAACAAGACCCAGCCGTGGAATAGGATATTAAATAGCAGGTCACCAAAGGCGCCAGTCAAAAACAGAAGCCCAAAGAGAACAAGGGCATCTAGTGCAAACAAAATGAGTGCAACCAGAATGAAGACACGCCACCGTTTTGACAAGAGATAACACACAAGGTAAACAGCAGTACATCCAAGTGCCAAAACAAGTCCGACCGCGCCCCCAAGCACTTCTTCCAGAACAATTAATACAAACTGTGGTACAAGCGCAGAAAACAGAAAGCTGAAGTTAAAGTCAAGCGTGAGTGCAATCAGATTGATTACAGTAAACGCGACCACTGCCAGCAAATTGCTTCTTGCCCGATTAAATCTTACAGCCTGACTCTTAATCACCATTGGATCCATTTCATTCTTCCCCGATTCTTTATATTCATACTTTGGACTCTAGTTAAATGTAAGCTCTCCTGTGCCTGTGTTTACGATGTTCACGTAAGTATTCCCTATCGCAAGTTCGAGGGGATACCCATTCGTAAGGCTGAACAGGAACGGAGCCGTATAGCTGCCTTTCTCCCAAAGGATCGGCAGTGCAGACCCGCCGGTAAAAAAGTACCCATTTCCACCTCGGTTTAGGTCAACAGCCAAGCGCCCCTCGCCATCTACGGCAGAAAAGTTTGCAAAGAGCACCAAGACATTCACAACGGACAGTTGCTCGTCAATCGCGCCATCCATCATCGGTTCGCCATATTGGCTCACATAATACCGTCCGTTTGTCTCGTCGAAAACAAACTCACCTGTTTTATAATTGGAAAAGCGCACCGTAACTTCCGTTCCCGGCAGACCACTCGCAGCCACACTATCATCTAGTTGAAATGCAAGTCCGGTAGAAAAGCCCGGTTCATGCTCTCTGCGGAAGCCGTGCCCCTCAATATGATCCAAAAGCAGTTCATCCGTGGTCATCATGCTGTGCTCGCTCCCTGCCCGGCGCGAACGATCCGGATCACGGAAGAACTCACGTCCGGTTCCAAGTACACCATCAATGTTTGGAATGCCGCGCCCTCGGATATCCGCATAAGCTTGCGGACTGCCGCCTGCATGAACGAAAATAGCGTCATGTCCTTGTACGGCATCTAAGAAATAAGACCGGGCAGAACGCACAGGTCCAATTTCACCTACACCGCGAATGTCCTGAAACACCGCAAGCATCCTTGTAATGCCACCCTCAACCGGCATTTCGTAGATAATGTCTGCCTGACTGATCCCATTGTGCGGAAGCGCCGCCCGCAAATTGTCTAAGAGGATCGCCCAGGGACGAAATTGACTGATGTCTTCCTCCATAGGCTCTCCGGTCAGCGGGTTTCTTGGGCCTGTCCAAATCTCAGGTGTGGGTTCCGGTGTGGGCTCTGGCGTTGCTTCCGGCGTAGGTGCGGGAGTCGGCACAGGCGCAGGTTCAGGTCTGCCGCTGCAAGCTGTTAAAAGTAAGAATGAAAGCGCAAGTAAAAGCGCAAGTAGTCGTTTGCTCTTCATAAAATTCTCCTTTGATTCGATAGATAATCGATCTTCTTATTTTAACACTCGCCCTTTTTCATGTCAACCGCTTTACCGAAGCGGGAAGATTGAAACAAAACTGTTTCAACTCTGAACCCCACTAATAATACGAAGAAAGAGCGATGTATAAAAATAACTGAAATTAGAGTTGTGAGAGTGAAAGCATAGTAAAGGGACTTGATAAGATTAGAGAAAAATTCTCATCTTATCAAGTCCCTTGTTTTCGCATTTCTACTATTCTTCTACAAGCTGACTTTCAAGCCTTTCTAAATGTGCAATCCTGTCTGCCGTATGAGGGTGAGAAGCTTTCAGTTTTTCTGACAGGCTCATTTCTGTATTCATCGTTATTTTTTGAAATAGATACATAGCTGATATTAATTCCCTACCATAGCCAATCTCAAAAGCAAATCCATCTGCCTGTATTTCATTCGCTCGGCTATTTGAAGCAAGTATCATCTCGCTTAGATTTATAAATAGAAATACACTTACATCAAGCCCTAAACGTAAACCATATGTTATGAATGAAAAAGCAAGAACCATAACATTAGACTTTGCTACAGTATTTGATATAGTCTGGGCAATAGAGAGTAACAACCTAAAAATCCAGACAATTATAGAAAAATAGAGATTTCCTATTACAGATAGCAAGAGAGCCTTTGTATGTCCATGTGTTATATGCCCCAATTCATGTGCTAAGACTCCTTTTAGTTGGTCTGCTGTGAGTGATTCAATTGCCCCTCTGGTGACTGCTACTGTCTGCCGTCCTATTGCATAAGCATTGATATACATAGCGTCCATAATGTAAAGTTTTATACTGTCATTTATCCTTGGATTGACTTCTCTTGCGTTTTGATAAACTTCCTCGAACATGGGTAGCAAATAGTTCTGTTCCTGTTCGGTTGCTGGCTCCCGGCAACTCTCTAAAAATCTTAATATAACCTCACCAACAGGACATAGAGCTATAGTTATAGATATTCCGTATATGATTGATACAAGGAAAAAGCTGTTTAGATTTCCTCCCAAGATTGCCCATGCAATACCAAAATAGAGTATAAACCAAAGTACATATGTCCAATTTGAACGTATGAATTTTGTAGCTTCCATAAGCATTTTTCTCCTATCATCTGCCTAAACTGGTCTAGCCTATATTATTTATGCATCTGAATTTATTAATATAACTGTATAAAAACAACAAGATGTCTCTCATACACGAAAGACATCTTGCTTGATACAATGCTTGTTGTTTTTGAAAACGTAAATTTTATTAGTCGGTTACTGTTTGTACATATCTCATTAATATTGTTGCTGCCTGACCACGTGAAGCTGTTCCCGCCGGATTTAGTAATTGACCTGTACCTGTAATTAATCCATTATGTACCGCCCACTTTAAACCGTCTTCTGCCCATGAGCCAACAATGTTAGCATCAGGGAAGTTCAAAGTAAAATCTTCCGGTACTTGCGTATCTTTTAGTGCTTGGAAGTTTGCAAAACGATACATCATTACTGCAAAATCTTGTCGTGATACTGCATTTCCTGTTCCAAAAGTTGTAGAACTTGTTCCTGTTACAATCCCTCGACTATGCGCCCAAGCAATGTATGGAGAATACCATGCTTCTGAGCTCACATCATTAAATGGTGTAGTTGTAGGATCACTCGCATTAGCAATTCGTCCATTATTCATTCTAAAAAGAGTAGCTACAACTTGCTCACGGCTGAAATTATTAGCTGGCGCAAATCTAGTTGGGGAAATTCCTTGCATGATGTTATTTTCAAATACAAATAGTACTCCTTCTGCATACCATGCATTTGAATTTACATCTACAAACGGAGTGATTGGCAGTTGTGGTGTCGTGGGTGGCTGTGGGGAATCCGGTGGCTCAGGCTGTGTTGTTTGTGCATTCAGATTCAAAAATCCAACTCCATTTTGCCCTATAACTCGTTCAAGCAGTCCATTACCGGATTCTCCATCATAGTACCACATAAAAACTGGATTCCAATCCCAAACATATCCATCGTTTCTTAACGCAGTAGCAGAACTGCCACCGCCACCAGTACCAATCGCTGTTATGTTGCTCACATTTACCTGCATGGCTTCAGTTTCTGGATAACTCATTAGTTTGCTCATCCGAAATTGCCAAACTGTTCCGTCCGCTCTTAACGCTGTACCGAATGAAATTGCTGTTATATTACTAAGATTTGATACTTGGCGAGGAGCTACAGGGTTATCATTCCAATCAGTTCCCCATGCCCAAACGGTGCCATCGCTTCTCAATACTGCCTGTTCTGTGATGGCTGTTACATTAGTGAGGTTTGAAATTTGTGTAGCAGTAGTATTCTGCCCCCAGAAATTCCAAGTCCAAACGGTGCCGTCGCTTCTCAGCGCTGTGTCTTCTGCAATCGCTGTTACACCACTTAAATTTTGAACTTGTACAGCGACTGCACTTTCATTTTGAACATTCCAAACCCATACTGTACCATCGTTTCTTAATGCTACGCCATTTGCAATTGCAGTTATATTACTAAGATTTGAAACTTGTGTAGGTCCTGTAACAGCGTAATTATCGCAACAACATTGACGCCAATACCATACTGTACCATCATTTCTTAATGCTGTGCGACTTGCAAGTTCTGTTACATTGCTTAAACTTACTACTTGCACAGGGGGAAGCATTTCCCAGCTCAAAAAATCTCTTTCCCATGTCCAAACCACGCCGTTACTGTCCATCGCACTTGAGCCTGCGACTCTTGGTACTGTGCTAAGTGTTTCAATTGACGCTGTGTCCATCGCCATTGCTGTCAGGGGAACCGCCCCCAAGATAAGTAGAGCTACCAAACAAAGACATAAAAACCGTTTCACTACAATTATTCCTCCAAATTTTTTTATATTGGTCTGTGCTTAAAATTTGCACACATACCTAATTTTCAAACGTCTGCATAAATCTTGTAAGGATTGCTGACACTTCAGCGCGTGTGGTTGTCCCACTTGGGGCAATGGTTGTACTTGTTCTACCATTAATAAGTCCATGATAATTTGCCCATGTCAATCCATCTCTAGCCCATGTGTTAATTAGGTTTCGGTCTGCAAAGCTGTTCCACTGTTGCCCTTGCCTTACTGCTATATCATACTCCATGAATCCAGCAAATCTATGCATCATAGTAGCAAATTGCTCGCGGGTTACATGATTACTTGGTGCAAACCGATTATTGCCAATGCCTGCTACAATGCCTATGTCATAAGCCCATATGACATAGGGAGAGTACCAAGTATTTACTCCTACATCGCTGAACACAGCACGGTTTTTATCATATGGAATTTCATCCGCCGTATCACCGTGTACCATTCTGTATAGCGTCGCTACCACCTGCGCACGACTAAAGTTTGCATTGGGGGCGAATGTTGTCTTTGTAGTGCCTTGCATGATGTTGTTTTCAAACACATAGCGGACGTAGGGGTAGAACCAGTTTTCACGTGATACATCAGTAAAGGGTAGGGCTTGCAGAATTTCGTCCTCGCCGTCTGGTGGCTGTGGCGGGGTAAAACCACCGCCTCCACCTCCGTTGGGTGGTTGTTGTGTTGTTAATGGTGCAAATCGGGCTATGAGAGTTTTGTCTCTTGTTGCGGTAAATGTATAGCGAGCTTCTTCGCTTATCCGTACACCGCCCTCCTCATACCAACCTAAAAACACATAACCATTATCTGGTCTTGCCGTAACAGTTACATCGCTGTTTGTGATGTACGTGCCACCACCAA
>Ga0123355_10022410_pt1 | contig 10126 bp, 4 predicted proteins | sample TergutEmb28metaG_3_FD_89872 | JGI IMG/M metagenome (GOLD analysis project Ga0123355, IMG submission 89872) | Embiratermes neotenicus P1 segment gut microbial communities from Petit-Saut dam, French Guiana - Emb289 P1 | ecosystem: Host-associated > Arthropoda: Insects > Digestive system > Gut ...
CAAAGCACGACAATAAGTTCCCTCATGATGGTTTGTTAAACCGAAACATGTAGGAGAATTTTAATAAAATTTTAATGCAAGTTTTAACACTTCTAGAACAATCTAAGTTTGCATTCAGTTGGATAAATAAAGACTTGATAATATAAAGATGCAGGTAAAACTGTGAAAATTAGAGAGTTTATCATATATATATATTCCAGCTGAACGAGTTTGATCTCTGAAGATGATTTCGCACCCGACTTCTTAGCAAAATGATCATCTATCGAATACATGAAATCTGAGGAATATCTACAACTTTTTTTTTTTTACACTAGGTAATCATTAACGTGAAGTTGGTTTACTTATAAAATAAAGTATCTCCAACGAAACAGTCGATGGACGAGCTGAACCAAGTCACAACACGAACTGTAAAGTGCTGGTTTATAAAACGTTTAGTTTATCCATCTGAAGTTCTTCATCTGACGTAAAGTAGTGTAACTGTCTTTGTTCATTCAGGTAGAAAAAGTATTTAAAGAGAAACTGTCAAAAAATTTCATATCAGCATAAGAAATTCACAATTCCTTACATCGTTGCCATGTAGACTCTGTTTTATGGTTGAGATATGGTTGGAAAGCCCCTAAATATAAAATGAATACTCCTGGAGAATGACACTGCATTGCCCACTCTGTGCGGATCAAAACAACTGTATGAAGATCACATTATACAAAAACAACTTGGTTCCTCAAATGGCAACATGTTCCTTATGTATACTATAATAAGATCAAGACACGTCGTCTCCGTTGCTCATTATCCGAGTTTCCTTGCTGTTACAGTTCATGTCCCAATTTTTTTTTTGTTGCCTTTTCATCTGAAAATTATTTCGATGTACAGGGATTTTAAGAACCTGAGGCAGAATGTAGTTTTAAGAACACTGCCCGTCGTGATTCCTCACAAACCTGTTTAGGCCATTCTTGAGAGGCATCTCATTGCACCAGGTTATCACTTGTTTTGGTCATGCAGACTCCAGCTCTCGCTGCCAGGACTGTACTGCTCCGTGGTGCTGCAGGTACTCCAGTAGAAGCACGTGTGGCTATATTCATTCTGCTCCTGTCAGACGTTCATAGCGTAGTACACCGATGTGGTGGCAGCATTACTGTCAGGAGTGATGCTACTAATGCTGTTTGCAGCAATCTGTGCTGGAGGCTGACCCTGCTGGTACATAGCATCCTGTGGAAAGCTTGGAGAACAACTGGCGGCACCCTCTGGAACTCCCCTTTCCCCACTAGTAGCTGCTGTCCTTGTCGGTGAACCCGCGTTAAAGGTAGCTGGTGGAGTAGCTGAAGTAGCAGATACGGGGGACGTCACCATCTTGCCGGCGCTGTAGTTGGGCTGTTTCATGTCTGTGTACACCCGCCCACCAGAGGACGATTGTGTTGGCTTTAGGTCGTCAACCGTGTAGGGTCTGGGAACGGGCATCGAACCGGGAGATAACGCTTGTGGGACGCTGTTGGGATCTGGAATATACTGCACGGGACCGCGGGCCTGTTGAGGGGAAGTGGAATACTGAGCAGCCGGGTCTGGTAGGTACTGCCGCATGTAGGTACCATTTGGGTAATACCTCGCATTTGGAGGCACTTGGTACAAAGAACCGATCGCCCCCGATATGGCTGGGGTCTGTGTTCCACGCGCAACGACATATTGTGGCCTTGTGGCGAGCAGCGGGGAGCCCCTCTGGGGACTTTCATTGCCACTGCGGGTCAACAAATGCACTTGCACTGGAGTACCACTAGGGTATGGGACCCTGATGGTCTGCTGCTGTCCGTGACCTACTCTTATTACTGACGTTGCTGTTATTGGGCTTGATCGAGAGGAAGACGGGGCTTGTGGATGAGGCATGACGCTGTAATGGGGCTCTATAATTGCCGTGAGGCTCGGGTCATTGAAAGTGGATAATTTAACAACACCGCTACCAGGGTGGGGCGGTGGGGCCTGATGGTGGTGCAGGCCGACCGGAGACGTTGAAGAGGCAACTGGCGATATTCTCATTTGCACGACACCTGATGGAGGCGCCATGCGGCGTCCATAAGCCACAAGGTTGGAAGAGTTGCGGTCCAGGCTCTGGAAACCTCCTGGGAACTGATGGTATTGACCTGGCGGAGCGGTGGAACCATCCGATGGCATTAGTGACGTCATAACATCGTTTGGGGCAGCGTAGTTTCTCGGTACACCTGGAGGAGGTGGGGAGTTTGACGCTGCGGGGTACTGTAGGTGCTGTAACGGAGGCGTCCTCGTGCCTGAATGTGGAAATTCGGCACACCCTCCACCTACCCTCATTATTTGCTGCTGAGGAGTGGAGGGGCTCAGCTGCTGGTAAGGGTACATCACGTGTTGCACGTATCGCCGGTCTTTCCTGTCTGTGGGCGACACAGCCTGAAGGACACCAGTGGGGCTGTAGTTACCGTAGACTGGACATAATTCCTCCTGGACAGGTGGCATTACTGTTCCCCGCCCCAACGGTATGCGACGTCGAGGTACTGCACAATTTTCTCCCGTGGGCGAGCTCGACAGCTCGGGGTTTTCCTGGTAGGGCCAAGTCACATGACTGCGAGCCGGACACGCCAGAAGTGAAGGAGGTTGTAGCTGTGACTGCATCTGCTGTAGAATTTCTGTGGTAGACCCGAATCGGGGCTTGATCCCTCGAACTGAAGGCCGTCGGTTAAAGCCGTAGTCATCGTGTTCGTCGTCGTCATTGTTACTGCTGTCGTAACGCTTCTTAATACGTTCGATGCGACCCGCGTCCTGCTCAACGAACAGTGCCAATTCATCCACTGGTGTAGAAGATGATATTGACGTGGGTATGGCGCCATCTGTTGGGCCCCCACCGGGTGTTCCGGCCACGACGTCTGGCTGTGGGGCTCCGACCTTCTGATCATCTTTGGCTAGTGCCTCATCTATATCGTCGAGGCTGTACTCCTCACCTCCAGCCATAGTACTACAGCTAGCTACTGACACCCTGTCTCCTGGTAAAGCAACGGACAGTGGTGACGTCACGATTACTTGTTGATGGTAGTAGTCATTGTTACCGTTCTCACCCTCAGCGTCTTCTTGATCATCGTGGGTGGCTCCAGATGTGACGCATGCTGCCAACGGTGCTAGAGTCGACAAGAACTGTTTCCTGGCTTCTGATGTGACGCTGGTACGCGATACAACGTTCTTTGGGCCAACAAAGTTTCCGTGTTTGTGCTGGTCGCCAGGGCTCGTCGCGGGAGGTGGGAGGCCTATCCCAAGATCTAGAGGTACCCCTTGGTTAATATGGTGATGGTGTTGGTGGTGGTGATGATCTGGATGTCCACTCCAGTCTACAGTAGTGACTGAGTCGGTGGATGCTGCGTTGTTTTTTCGAGCGAAAAGGTCGGTCAGCTTTTTGTACGTGGAGGTACTGGACGATGTTGATGTAACAGAAGCAGATGATGGGGACGTCGCCTTGTCGGCAGTGCTCTTTGAGGCGTTATTTTCTTGCATCCCTTTAGCGGTCGAATCTATTAGAATCGATTTACGTGTCTCCTCCCCTTGAGGACTTGTCCTGGGTGGCATGTCCGTGTAATCCTCGCAGTCTTCCCCGTATTCTACTTCCGCCTCTTCCGGCACGGTACCACTGTCCTCATTCTGCTCGCCTTCCTTCTCGTCTAGATCGCAGGTGAGCCTTCGTATCCGCTCCTCTAGGGATCCCTCCTCGTTTTGCTGCGTCCTGATCTTTGCCGCACCGCCTCGCAGGCGGTTCCTATTTCCAGGTTCATATCGTAACAGGCTCCGCCTCAAGGTGTTTCTTTCAATAGTCCTGCGGATCTGTGCCCTCGAACTGTCATCATCTGTGTCGCTTGTTACAAGAATCGATTGGTCGTTACCATGTTGCTCCTGAGGACATCCGCCGGCGCCGTAAAATTGGGCTAACTTCGCCCTTTTGGCTTCCTCAAACATCCTGAGAGACTCAGCTGTTACAAGGAACTGGTTTTGGCCGCCAATAAGACCAGCGTCGTTTCGCTTTTCACTCTCTCTTCCTTCTGGCGCACCTTGATGGCCGGGCTCATCGTCAGGTGTTAATCGGTTCTGTACTAAGAAGTTTGATGACTCTGGGAAGAGTTGTCTTACCGCTGAGTTAGGTCGCTGCAAACTGTTGGCTACTAGCACGTGGTGCTGGCCCAGCTTGAAGGTAAGGGTCAGCTCTGTACAGTCTGGTGACGATGAATTTTCTACTCGCTCCTCGTCAGATATGTGATGCTGACTAGGGCTCGGTGTTGTCTCCTCTGGTGATAGAGGTAGTTCAAGATCCTCTTCTTTGGTATCGGCTTCCATGTTCGACTGGTCGGGTTGATCGGCTGTCATCTTTTCGTCACGATTCTCGGAAAAGCGCACAGACCTCTTGTCCACTTCGTCTGACGGCTCGTCCGCCTCGCTGAGCGAGGTTTGTGGAGACTCGCCCGTCTTCCACAGCTTGCCGCCTTTGAGGATTCCGCTTAGCTTGCTGTCCGTATTTGGAGGCGGAGACCGCGATCTGCGGGGCATGTGATCCGCTTCCCTCACGATGCGTCGCTCCGTGACCGTTGTCATGGTGATTGTCTCGACGATGTAGCGCTGCTGTTGTTGAGAAGAAAATCTACCTGCGTCTGAAACAATGAATTTTTCTGTTTTGTTATTCCTGAATTTTTGTTTTTGAGTGACAATTTTCACCCCCTGGCGTGAGTACATCTATTCTAATTGAATAAGGAATGTAATATTCCTCACTTTCATCTCCCAAGACGAGCGAAGTTGCTAAGCACACGCAATACTTCTGACACTGTGAGCATCAGAACCTAAGAAACTGTCACAGCGCTGTTTTTATATTAATATTGTGATCCCCTGGAGCGAAATTTATTAAAGAAAATTTATCACTGGGTTTTGCGAACAGTATATCCCACATAAACTTGTATTTCTTTTCAGACACTCTCCGTCACGCACGTTACACATCGCGTTACAGAACTGACTTGTTGACTGTGACTCAAGCCACAAAGTAGAGTCCCTGTGAATCTAAGAGTCGCCCAACTATTCAACAAATCTGCCACCTTCATTAAATTTTAACATGGACTGTAATTCTTACTGAAATTTTAAAATGAACGTAGGCCTATATAAAAAACAAAACCTCTCTAAACACATAACATAAATATTACAAAACATTACCCCATCTTGTTTAATGTTTAAAAGAGACGATGCATGTTTTTTTTTTCACGAAACTCCGTCTTAAACGGATCACAAAGTTATTTGCATAAGTTCAAAGTTCGTGTTTATGTGCATAGACATGTGGCTGTACCTAAGAATTTTGTGCCTCGTGTTCGAGACGCGCACAACGAAAAAACTGTTGACCACACTACGAAAGGTAGAGGTTCTTTTCGCACCTGAAGGAGCTGTGTGGGTAATTCCCTGATCTGTGTTGCGGACGGCACCCTCTGTCACAGCAGGTGTCTTCCCTTGTTCCGCGATATCATCTTCGGATTGGGCTTCGTTATTAATGTCTGGATCTCCTGAAACAGCAACAAAAAGTTTCATTTCAGCATCTTCTTCAATCTACCTAATTTAAAATAGGAAAACTTCCTTTCTATGCCTTTGGTTAAACGAGCAAATACCAGAATAAAACCAGTAATAAATGTATCACTTTATGGACACTAAAATCTCAAGGAGTTACTGCCGTTCAGTGGACCTAACTGTGGAAATATGCCCCGGTCAGAGATACATTTATTATAATCATCATCACTTTATATATGTCGATGTGCTCAGTTTGTTGACGAGGACAAAGATGAAATTCGTCAAATAAACTAAACTATTTGCATGGAATTCGCCTCAGAAATAAAGGCTCCTGTGTGCGGGTCGATAAGAGACTGCGTCCCCATGGCAACCAACAGGCACCGGGCCAAGGTTGCGCCCACTGCCCGGTCCCAAGCGATGATACACCTCCTAAATACTGACCCGACAATCATACGATGCGGTGACAGTAAACAGCTACTAAGTAAGCACTTACGCAATGGTAGCAGTTCCTAAATGCTTGGTCTGTGACAATATAATTCTTTCATTAAAAAGCGATGTTGATGTGGTTGATAAATGTTCCCTCTACACCACAATTTATATTTCTGTGTGGCTGGAAGGGAGACAATCGACACATTTGAAGCGCCTATACAATGGCACACGATGGCGTGTAATCTCGGGATTGTCAATACGATTGCAATAGGTTGGCAAATTCGTACGCTCCTAAATTGAGTTGAGACGCCTAATGCTCACAAGCTATAAATCTTCATTCAGTGACGACACACTTGACATCGTGAGGCGGGGACTTCAGAGCTATAACATTGTGTTGAAGTGACATCGTACAGATGGGGCTAACTTGAAGCTTATGGGACAATAATGAATGGTGGATCTTCGAATAATATAAAACTCTTGATGTATGTATGAACTCTAGATACAAACACCAAATTTCAATCTAATATAACGAAAGGTCAATCAGACTTTGATCTGTATCAATCTATACGATTCCGGTCACACGTAGACAGTTACAAATAACACACAGCCCTCATGGTCACAGTGTTACTGTTTCATTCCAATTACACGATTAGAGCATACATCTAAACCGGTTAACAGTAGGTGCAATTGATACATATTTCGGCCATAACTGAAACGCATATATATATATATATATATATCGCTCTGTAGTTCTGGAAATTTCACTTGGTAAGTACGGCCTATGAATTTGCAAAACGTATCGAGCGATACGATCAATATAATTAGTGAATATATTAATAATTGTCAAACGAGATGGAACACAAAGCAGTCTATTTATTATTCTGCAAGTTAACTCTACATGTTTCGGGTGTCAACCACACCCATCATCAGGAGTACACAAAACTGTAACTACAGCCTCCGGTACTGTGCAGCTTCCTCCCTCCAACGTAGCAAAGCTAGCTTGGCCAAGTTGGAGGGAGGTAGCTGCACAAAATATGACCAGTGCCGGAGGCTGTATTTACAGTTTTGTGTACTCATGATGATGGGTGTGGTTGACACCCAAAACATGTAGAGTGAACTTGCAGAATAATAAATAGACTGCTTTGTGTTGCATCTCTTGGACAATTAATGATATAGATCAGCGATGCACGGAACCATAAACATGAAAAAATTAGTGAAGTTAACAGCCTTCTGGAATGTGATGCTGTCTGTTCTGTAGATACATAATGTCCGCATAAGCTGTCTTACAAATTAATGAACAACGTTCGGGAGTATAAGATTTGTGATCGTAAATTTTAGTAATATTGTTTCGATCTTTCGTGACTGGTTCCGACGAATTGGGTGGAATAAGACCACATGATTGGAGAGTGGGCTTCCTGCCTAGTCTACTGCCTTTACACATATCACTCTGAGCTAAGTCGAATCCTCTATTCCATTTCGGGACTGTTATTTCTTTCATGTCTTACAGAATCAGACTTTCCCACAATTGTTTAACGTAATTTATTTCACAAATATGCTTGTTTTTTTAATTAAAAACTTTCATGATTTTGAGGCCTTTTAATGTTTTATGATATTCCGTAAGTAGCCGTTATCGTTACAGTTACTGCGGTTTGATCCACAAAGCTCTAAGATATTTAGGATTAGTAAGAGTTAGGCTGCATTAAATGCCATATCCCTCCTTTACAATATGGCCGGTCTGCGCATGACTTGCACATCCTTTTCATGGGCAAGAATCGAATCTTGCATGCCAACTAAAAGCAAGAGATACAGCTAATTTCCGAGAGATAGCTATACACCTCTCTGTCAAAATATATATATTTTTTTTTGGTTACCAGATATTCTTATAATTTTTTGGCCCTTGTTTAGAAAGATACCGATGCTTCTATTGCTAGTGCTTGCCTACTGCTAATGTAATATATACTTCAAACGCATCTTTTTAGGTCTGTTAGTGTTAATCAGGTTACTGCTTGGTTTAGCGTTAACTGTCCAGGAAAAGAAAGAATCATCATGGCAAACTAGATGAAAGAAAAAGTGGAGATGGGGTAAAGCGGCGTAATAAAAGTGGTGGAGATAATATGAAAGAACAAGCTGGACAAAGTTTATTCATGTAGGAAGGCAGGGAGAAATGAGAGATAATCTGAGGCGCTGTTCACGTTTACAAGTGAGCACTGAAACGCAGTATCTGTCCTGTCCCTAATGAATTCACGAATTTTATTCTCACGTTCATCATTGGAATGGTCTCTGAATTGACCTACAGTACGACAAGGGGTAGAAACAGAACGTATTTTAGAACACAGCTGCTGTGGTGGTCGTACGGGTTGCATAGCACTGTCCCACTCTCCCGGATGTTAATTAATAATCAGTTTTTTCACGCGGCGCCTGACCGTTAGGCTGAAGGCTACCCGGAAAACGGCGAACGGTCACAGGCGGAGTTAGAAAACTGACCGAGGTTCATTTCTGTCTCGATTGTTCTAGCTGGTACCGGGAACAACCCAGCCACTGGCTACATTAATAGCAGCTGTGGGAGTTCTGTGTGTACACATAGAGTTTTGTGCACCACCTCAAGGGACAGCTGACATGAGAAACATAAGTTACCATGGCGGCGAATGTCAGCATTATTGTCTTCTGAAATGTGACGCCGCGTAGTGGGAAAGACAAGTGCCTGTGAGTGCCTAAAATCTCTCTACCAGACTTCACAATGTCCGGTCTCGAGAGAATGTACGTAATCTAAGAAAATATAGTGTCAAACTATAGGCATGTCGGTGTGTGATACGTACGTACGCATGTATGTGTGTATGTATGTATGTGTGTATGTATGTATGTGTGTATGTAGGCATGCATGTATGTATGTATGTATGTATAAATGTATAATTTTTGTTTGTATGTATGTGTGTATGAATGTATAATTTGTGTATGTATGTGTGTGCATGTATGTATGTAAGAATGAATGAAGGAATGCATGTATGTATGTACATGTATGTATTATGCATGCATGTATGTCTCGTGTTTGAGCATTATACGCATGTCTGTACATATGTGTGCATTATGCTTGTGTACAATTTCAGGATGTGCTGCACATCTAATGCAATATAACAACACATGTACATATAACAGTATCAAGTATCGTAAGGAAGTTTGAACGGAAATTAAATCCTCAGTTTGAAAACCTGAAGGGAAGAGTGTACTGGACAGAACTTGAAGAAGATATAAATCATAAAAAGAAAAAAGAGTTTGAGAAGCGACATCTCACGAGCGCACACTTGACAATGTGGAGCGGACTGAACTTTCTGGTTCTCTTATGCACTATTATTAACTGCGCTGTTTCTTCAGCTCGCACTGTCAGCATAAACGGCACACTACTGTATATAAAACAGAGCACGTCCGGCGGGACGTACCGACTGGTCTATTATAGCCGTGCCAGGCACTTACCAGGTCAACACATCGCTCTAGCATACTGTGAGGCAGAATGTGTAATGTACGATTGTACCACTAAAGCAACGACTCCGCCGTATTCATAAACAGAACTGGAACGTCTTTACCAAGCTGCTCTGGCAGCGTCAGGTCTAAACAAGAAGAGGCGTCGTTAAGAAAACGCAGATTGCTTGGCGGGAAACCGCGGACGTAAGGTAACGGTAAATTATCTCTGTGTCTGCTATTAAGGCATATTGTGGAGTGGAGGTGTGGCTCAACGCATTTCGAATCGCGGTACTGGATGAAAGTGAGTGATCACCTGCAGGCTCCGGCCGCTTTACTCCCGAGGAAATATCCGCTGTTACAAATTGTATACGAGGTTGGATGGGCTAGAGAATAGGCTTCGACGTGTGCTGCGTAAATGATATGTGGTAGCCGGTATGTCAGCCTGATAGTATGTTCACACACACACACATACATATATATATATATATATATGTTATGACGAACTGATCTCTGTTTTTGCGAATTGAAAATAAGGGACCAAAGTCAGCTTGAAGAGAGGAAATTCGAACAGACAAATCTCTTGGATGCGTCTAACGGATTTCTGTATATATTTTTCTTTGTGACCTGTTTTTTTTTTTTTTTTTTTTTTAGAGTTTTTGGATTCCTGCGAATCATTTATAAAATGGTTTTCGATGGTTTTGGTTGG
>Ga0123355_10022411_pt1 | contig 10126 bp, 5 predicted proteins | sample TergutEmb28metaG_3_FD_89872 | JGI IMG/M metagenome (GOLD analysis project Ga0123355, IMG submission 89872) | Embiratermes neotenicus P1 segment gut microbial communities from Petit-Saut dam, French Guiana - Emb289 P1 | ecosystem: Host-associated > Arthropoda: Insects > Digestive system > Gut ...
ATATGTTTCTACAACACACATAGTATGATACCATAGACCTAACTATATTAACTTAGACATAACATAACATATAATAGCTGAGTCCCCATGTACCCACCCTACCCAACCTCTATGACACATGCGAGATCTCGTATCCACCTCAACTCCTACCTCCCCACTGTACACATCCCACATAAGTCTCGTATAACTGCTTACTAAGTATTTCATGTACAACCTGAAGATGGCCATTGTCAAACGTCGAAACATGTAGTTGTACCTTATGTAGTAATACTATATATACCTGTACCATTGAATAAAGTTGTGTTAGACAAGTACATAGGCTCCACTGTAGTTAGTTTATGAACACAACGGGGATGACGAACCTTATGTTTCAGAATGTACTCTAATTCTGCAAGTCTCTGCAATGTAGAAAACCGGGAAATAATACCAAGAATGTTACTGTTACTGCTACTGTTGGGGGTAAGCAGTGGTACAGTTGGTAGAGACACTGGACAACAAGCCGAAAGGTTGCGGGTTCTATTTCGGAGGGTTTATTGAAAATGTTCGTTTACTTAATCCTTCCAGCCCTATTATGGCCTTGGGGTCGACTCAGCCTCTAACAGAAATGAGTACCAGCGGTATCGCCTGGGAGGTAGAGGTGGCCGGTGCTTACGGTTGACAACTTTGTCTAGAAATTCAGAGAGTCCTAAATTTCTTGAGACCAAAGAACCTGTGCAGACCTGCAATGGGCTAGCTGTACCTATTTTACTACTATTACTACTACTACTGCTACTACTACTACTACTACTACTGCTGCTGCTGCTACTACTACTACTACTACTACTACTACTACTACTACTACTACTACTACTACTACTACTGCTGCTGCTGCTGCTGCTGCTGCTGCCACGACAAACATTTGGGAGAGGAGAGAAGTCTGTAAAAATGTAGGGAGTTGAAGGTCTAGCCTCTGATAGTGTTGGTTGTTAACTTGGATCTTAAACTTTGCAATGTCAACTCCGGGTATACTTGCTACCAGTGCGTTATTTTTGTCTTTACGCCGACGCTGAAATTCGTGTTTTGTGTTCTGAAACTTTTAATTTCCGCACACCTGGAACATTAAGAAATAAAATGTGAAGCTGTAAATTGAATACTCCTTGATTACTATGGATATTTTCTTAAACTTTTAAAGACCGACATTCTTCTAAATATAGTGAAAAATTCTGTTTGTATCTTACCGAGAACGTTTCGTCTATATTAGAAAGACCAGTCGGTAAACGCTGAACACGGAAATAGCCTGCACGTAGGATAAGAATCATAAGGAGCGCACAAAACAGTGTGTGTTGGCAAAATGCAGTGTCTTAATATTAAAACAGGTGGTAGCACTGGTCTCTAGAGGACTAATGACGGGCTATTTGAAAATTGTATTGGAAGTTGGGGTCCTATAGAAAGTGGAAATCTGGAGATCTTCTGGGCCAAAAAAATCTATAAATTTTATAGAAATAAAGGCTTACTCTGTTGCGGCTTTTCAAATTTAAATGTGACGTTCATATGCATTAATTCCATAATCCTTACGCATTTACATTTAAAAGCCAATATTTGTCCTTTAAACACAACTATGGCACAAACATACGTAGTTGTGTTTGATGGTCTAATATTTGTTTTTATTTTTACTGTAAAACGACAGGATGAACCACTTCAAAATATTTCAATTTGGGAGATATTGAAATGAAATGTGACGTGTTCCGATTTTCTTTTGTCAAAAATACTGTACACGTAAACTGTTTCATAATCCAGACAGAACCTTATACCTAGTAATGAACGTGTAAAAATTCATAACTCCGAAGTTTGAAAAATGGATGTTAAATCGTGGTGTGAGTTTGAGCAGGCCTACTTAAAAAGCTATTTAAGCAATCAACGTTAAATTATTGTTTTATGTTCATTTTGTGCATATTCCAGCTTCCAATGAGATTATAGGGCAAAAAGTCAATTTCCAATTAGTAAGTGGAATCGATGATTCCACACTACTTATATTGTTCATAACAATAGCCCAGATGCGATTAATTGCCTTGAAACGTTGCGCTAATTACAGCGCAGCAACCCCATACCTAAAGTCCGGTTTTATTTCTTATAAGGATGTTAATTAGCTACTAAGAAGCTGCAAGTACAAGATTAACTTCTGCTACCTTGTCAAAGTCAGGTAGATACTAATCACGTGTGCTGGAAGTCAGAATTCTCTGAGTTGCTATTATAAAGCCGAACACACCTCTTGTTTCGTTAAACCACACTTGAAAAGTGCGTAAAACTTGCGACGGGATAAATTCCACATCCAAAATTAAGTCCAGAAAATTCCTTCCTCGTATGGAGCTCAGCGGTACCGTAGAGCATAAGGTTTGAGTGGGGAATAAGAGTGTCTCGAGCGAACAGCAACGTGTGTTTCAGCTCACGTACAGCGTTTGGAGACTGACTTAATTTTAACGTGGATGATCGCCAGAGAAACTCGCGTAGTTTTCTAACACCGTGCTCGCAGGAGGCCATCGCTAGGTCCTACTCTTAGTCACGTAAATTTGGTTGACACACGCCATCCAATTCATCTAACATCCATTTGAAAAGCCAGTGTAGTGTAGTCTGTTTAGTGACTAGGCTGTATGCTGAATGTCCGATGAATGATTTTCTTCTTCTCCAATGTATCCAGAGCGCCACCGGTGTCCACCCGCCCTCCTGTTCAGTGGGTACTGGGGTCTCCGTAACCGTGGATAAAGCGGCCAGGGAGTGAATCTGGCCACCGGGACACCGAACTGCATCTAGTGCCGAGGCTAAGGTTGAATGAAGTTATGCCTTAACTTCACCACACGCTTTTATGATGTGCACAGGGCCATTTGAATGCCAGGCCTGTTGTCCTTTCTCTGTCTAGGTACTCACATCTCAAGTGGACCCTTACGTTCAGGTTTCCAGACTGCACATCAATCCCCTTTGTTTGATCACTACAATTTGCAGAAGAGTACAATTTAGAAAGCTCCGCATTACGTACTGTTCCCCGTTATCCTACTATTATTACTATATAGGACACTGGAAAATACAAGATTTTGAACTGGAGAGTACCAAGCATTCTCCGAATTTAATCCGATTAAAAATATGCTAAAACGTACCCAGGAGTGTGTCGGACGCCGTTCAATCCTTTAAAAGCCCTTTCGAATACATAAATACGCCGACTTCTCTGTTCTTTGTTTTAAAAATCGTCACGTGTTTGGGCTGGCGTTATTAAACTGGGAAAAAGACGGTAAAAATGTAAATTAATCAATTATTTAAGCATTGTAGTTCTTCACTCATTTTGTCAGGATGTTGAATCCTTTCCTTCTGGCTCATTTTCTTTGTGCTTCCTTCAACATGTGTATGCCAGACAATATAAACCATTAATCATATTCTGCAGTCGTCATTGTTAGTATTACTTTATTTAACGATGTTCTTGTTAGTTGGAGTAATGTGCAGTGCTAAGAAGAAAGGTGAAAATAAATGGGAAGCATGTTGAAGGAAACTATCGTCACATGATCTGAGCATTTGTGTGGCGGTACTGGAAGGCACTACATAAACATGTAAAGGTAGTCTGTCTTCCAGACGGAGATTTGAACTTGGGACCTATTGAGTACGAAGTTGATACACGGCCTAATCGACGGCGAAGTTGGCGTGGCATAACACATATTAATGTTGAACTTATATTTTGCCTTCAGTAATTTAAGTTTTCTTTGGGGGGTGGGGGCAGTGACCTACTTATCAACACCTTACTAACTCTACGTCTGCTACGTCAATAAGCAGCCCTGCTATTTTGTGGTGGGCCGGGTAGCTCAGCGACTGACTACGGACTGGACGGTCCGGAATCGAATCCCGGTGGGAACAAGATTTTCCGTCTGTCCAGACCTGCCTTGGGGCCCACCCAGTCTCCTGTAAAGTGGGTACCGGGTCTTTCCCGGGTGTAAAGTGCGGCCGGGGCGTGCTGTTGACCACTCACCCCGTTCTAGTGCCGCGGTCATGGAAGAATAGAACTATACCTCTACCCACCCTGTGGGCCACACTGGGCCTGTAACGGGATCACTTTACCTTTTACTGTTTTGTGAGACCCGGGATTCAGAGAATCTATAAAACGCAGACAATCCATTTGCTTGTTGTTGCAAGTTGATATCCCATTCATTACGTTCTGACATTGACGAACATTGTTTCAAGCATTTCACTTCATGCTCCGCGAAGTGTTTATGCGGTCTTTTGATGATGCATACATCGCTGACGATTTACATGCCAGTTTGTTACACGTGATCCCTTACTGGCTATTCTCAAGTCTTCACCAGTTAAAATTGTTTCTCTCACTAAGAAAAATAGCGATTTAACTGTTATTTACAATGCGTAACTGCAATTTAACATCTTAGAATTTTGTTTTTACTGTTTTGACGATCTTCATCCTGTTGTGCTTTTACTTTCATTCATTACAAACTGAGACGTCATTTTAAACTAATACTTTATTTCAAATTTTTAGGCTACGTGTTTCGATCTTACACCCGGATCATCATTAGGCTTCGTATAAAATAGTATGTTGAAGGAAAAACGTGCATATTATAAGACAGAAATGCAAAGCATTAACCCTTTGACGCCTAACGACACATATAGGGGTCGTACCGCACTGCTAACCTCTAAACGTTACATTTTATATATTTATTCAACAAATCTAGGTACTGAATATTTTAAACATGGTATAAACTCTCCGTTTTTTCTCTCTTAAAATGCAGTTTGTTTCATAATTCTAACGTATTTGGTTCCTGTATTATTCACATTTTATATACAGAGTGTGCTAAAATTAAAAAAAAAATAAAAACATTAAGAATGTTTCGCCAAAACAATGCACAGTGGATAGTTGAGATGAACTGGTAAGAAATAAAGATAAAAGATATGCAGAATTCAATATAAATAACATAAGGGAAATGGGCATTTTTCATGTATGTGGGAAATTAAACTAGATAGGCCAATAAAGCCTTCAAAGATACTGATTTAAAAATATAATTCCAAACAAAAGGCAATAGGAAATTTGCTGAAACATAAGAGTAAAAACAAATTTCGATAAAATGTAAAGAAAGTGGGATATACAATTTAAATTGCCCGAGTTACAGCGAACGATACATAGGACGAAGCGTCAGATCATTTTCCTTACGCTTTAAAAGAATATTACCGTATATTCTGGTCATAGAAAAACAAATTAAAGTTCACACAACACCTGGCTGAAAATGAGTATGTATTGGGCCTTATTAATGAAGTTATTTATGTAGTATATGTGAATAAACAAGGCGAACACAAGTACACGTTACAGAAGTTTCCTATTCGTTTAGAAACTTTAAAGGATAACCAAATGCATGATTATGCAGGTAAAACCGAACCTTCTGTTCTATGGCGTAATACAAAATAAGCCCCGTAGATGACGTAATCATGTCCAAAGGCCTTTTGCTACACAATGATTCCTAGACATGGCAGTCTTAGGTCAAATTCCTTTAAGAACACACGGAGTGTACACAATGTAGAAGAATATATGTTACGGTAAGTACGCAAAACTAATGTAGAAACGATTTAATACAGAATTAAAGAATAACAAATATTGTAGTTTACTGTACTTCAAAAATGTTTGCTGTACTCTATATTTATGTTTATATTCTCATTTTAATTATACAATACCCATTTTTTTTGCATATTATTTAAAACTAATGATTAATTAAAATTGTGTATAGACTATATTTACTATTGTTTAATTTTTTATTATAGAATGCCTAGTCAAGAAGGAAGACTTTAGCTCAAGATAGGTATCACAAATTGAATGGAACGCATAAGAAGTGTAATAGTACATAAATACTGTAGAATCAAAACATCGGGTATAATAATTCATCACTACAAGGATTCACATACCTCATACTAGCTAATCATTGACCAGGATAGAGACACGAACAGCTAAAACATGCTACAGCTAAATTAAACACGTTCAACAGACAATATATATATATATATAACACACAATAATAGCTGCTGTAATAATATTTTCAAAGAAACATCAGAATGTAAAAATTGTAAATTTTGAGTTCTCAGGATGTAGTGTACGTGCACTTTAACCTTTAACATATTATTTTTAAAGGAAGTCTGACGGTGGTTCGTGCGTAGGATTGAAATGTGTAACTGAACAATTTGAGACAAAATACAAACTGTGTTTAGTTTTTACTACCTGTACGCTAGGTACGACACCAACAAGGCTGCAGTTGGTGCGGTCAGTGACGTAGTACACGGGTTATTAAGGCGTTGCTTACTTTCAAAATGCCGTTTGGCTTCACGGTACACGCGTAAATGTATTTTTATTTATGTCGATACGGAAAGTAAAGCCTTCCTTTCATCGATTTTCGCGACACCAAGAAATGTTCAACAGCATCATAACCAGATTTCTTGCACTGAATTTCACGCAAGTCGGAAAGAAACGTCGAAAATGCGGACAGAAATGCGTTTAACCCCCTCAGTGGAGTGTGGATTCCAATGTGCTGATTTTTGTGGAACCCCCAACAAGGAAACAAAGTATTCTAAATATTTTATAATTTGATGGAAGCCGGAAAAAAGTGTGGAAATAAGAGCTACATTTTATTTACGCCCATAAGTAAAGTGTGCCTTTCAAAATACCGATCTTTACTAAACTGAAATTTTTAACTACAGTTATGCTTAGGTCCTCGACACGGAATACGCGTATTATTTAATTGGGACGAAAAATGTAGATAAGCAGAATGCATACATTTTTCATCTATACCAGTTAATAAAATACGCCTTCCACTGCACCGATTTTTATGAAACTCGCAATGACGAAAAGGGATTCAGTGGATATCCTGCTTACCGAAATTTACTGCAATAATATTTGAATGTGGATATTACGGGTAATAATTTATTTACGCCATTGAGAAAAATGTGTTTATCGCTGAGTCGATTTTCATGAGAGCCACGTTTGCCTAACAACTTTTCAAAAAGGAGCTTCTGTACCGAATTTCATGAAAAGCCGAGAAACAGGTTAGTCACTGGTACTGTGTGACAATAGGACCGACGTGGTCTCCATATAAGGCGTACTTTATTTACTTTACACAGGGGGCCTGAAACTCCGCAGTTATGTACTCAGTATGATTTTGACAATAAAAAGCGATTATTTCTGTACACGAAATTCAGGAAGTGGCTTTTGTAATGGAAACACTCTGCGTTTTTTATGAAGTACCAACTAAAATTTTGTATATAACTTAGATATAATTCACTCTTGAAAAGTATTATTTAATGCGCTGAGACTCTTCTAAGTACTGAAGTTACATAACTACCAGTTCATTACAACGCAGTTCAATCCTTCATTTTGCGCAGTTATCTCACGTTGTGTGTGTCACTTTGATGTGCATTCCTAATGGAGTGTTCGTGTCAGTACAGACCTGATTCTTTCCACCTGTATGTACTGTCATATGCTTTCATGGAAGTATTTTACGTTGACATTTTGAATAATTCATGGTTTTTTGTTTTTGCTGTACGTGCTGTTCCTAGTTGTACCACATAAATACCATCTCATATCTTTAATTGCGACGAGAATATATCAGATTTTGTCTGACATGTTACATTGGGTAGGAAGTGTGATGCAGCACACAGCTGCCCCCTCTGGTGTGTGTCCTCTATCTACACGCATTGGTACCGCTTTTCATTGTTCGAAATCGTCAGCCTTACGTCTCATTTTACCATACTATATTTCACGAAAAAAAAAAAAAAATTGTTCCGTCAGCTTTTGGTATATCTTGGCCTAGGCCTCTTGTGCGTTTCCACTTGTTCGGGATATATCGTAACGGGTGCGTTCGTGGGACCGCCCATAGGAAGGCTGTATTTATTTACTGTTTAATTTTAGGATTGTCAGAGAATTTGTTTTGAACGATGTGACCAGTTTTTTCTTTCAAATAACTTATTGTTATCAAGAACAGTATGGTGGCTGCTGAAATCTTCGAGGTGAATACACTACTGCATTCACTTCTGGGTAAATCTTAGCATCAAGTAGTGTATTTCTGGCAGTTGTGCTGCATTGTAAGGATTTATGCGAATTGTACACGTAAAACATTTACAGCACCATCTGTGCAGGTCATATATATATATATATATATATATGTGTGTGTGTGTGTGTGTAGTTGGCGTTGAGCTACAGGCCCATTCATTTTTACGCGCGATGTAACATCGTGAAAAGCGACTCTTAGCTTCGTCATGTCTCTATCTCTCTGCTTGTCTGTCCGTCTTACCTCATGGAACAACGCGGCTCCCACTGGACGGATTTTCCTGAAATTTAATTTGAGGATTTTTCGGAAATCTGTCGAGGTAATTCGAGTTTCGTTAAAATTCGAGACGAATAATGGGCACCTTACAAGAAAGATCTATATAAATTTATGATAAAATCTCTCTTCATTCTTCTTAGAATGAGAAAAATTTCAGACACAATTTGTAAAGCAAATCAAAACAAACATTTTATATTCAATAACTTTTTTCCCGAAAATCATGCCTTTTATGAGACAATATAAAAAAATACGGACTAGACAGGCCACAGTTGACGTCATACGACGCATGCGCCTTTAATGCTGGGTAACTAAGGCAAGAATACAGACACGCACACACACACACACACACACACACACACTCACTCACTCACTCACACTCATAGTATTTAATATTATTGATTTTCCACGGTAACAAATGCTACGCGAACGCGTCTGCATGTTACTTTATGCGTACAATGCCTGTCTGGTTACCCTCGGCACCAGAAGGAGGTTCGTTGTGAAGTGTAAATCGTGTCTTCAAATTAAATAATTGAACGCACATGCAAATCCGCGTAAACTTGGAGGAGATGTAGGCAAAGGTTTGCTGCATTTATCTCTCTATTTTGCGATAAACAGCGGAAGAACACCCTTGCTTAAGCTGCGTCATTTGTTTCCGAAATAGATTTCTCGTGAATAAACATTCCCCGGAAGTCACGTAGAATCAAAATTTGTCGCAGGAACATTGTGAACAAGTGAGCAAGGAAGCAAGACGTACGAGGGAGTAGTCACGACGTGTGCTTTCCTTTCAATGCGTTACTCTACGTGCTCAGGCTCTTTAGTGTAATGAATCAATAAATTATGCAAATTTATGATCTATTCCTGTGCATAAGGACACCTGTGCCTGGGCGGAATATGAAGAAGGCTGGCATCAGTAGTAACACTTGTGACTTGTGTTTGAGGCGCGCCTGTTTCAAATCCCGGCCGGGACACAGGCTGTTTTCAGATTTTTGTTTGTTCTCTCCATTTTCTCCAGGCAAACTGTGCTATAATACCTCAAGTTAGGAAAAGAATGTTTCCTTCTGCATTTTATCCAGTTATTGTTCAATCATCCTGCCAATCGCCTCCATATGTATACTGATAAGAGTCTCCAGAGAAGACCTAAATGAATGAATGAATAAACGAATAAATACCTAAATCGTAAAAAAATAAAATTCGTAATACATTAAATAAATTAGGTATAAACTTGCAGTTTTACACCTTTATCTTATTTATGACTTAGGTGAAACATTTTTAATAGTGGCTTTTTTTAGCTACATTTATGATTTACTTATGTACAAACCATTATATGCTTGGTCCTAGCATTTAAATGCATCCGTTTATTAATTAAATCGTGGAACAAATACTTCGTGTTTGCATTTCGCAGCTCTCTTATATGTTTAAAATTTCTGAACTAGACCAAAGTAGAATTCGTGTCAGTTATGCATATGCAGAGGATGAGGCTCCTATCTATGATTTCTAATAAACTTAAATGGAAACACACAAAAACTTTGTGCATTAAAATGTTCGATTCGTTCATCAGTAATAATTAGTGGAAATACTTTCCTTCTGTCTGCAATGAGAAGTGTTTACCAGTTTTGAAGTTTTGTAGAGAAGCTCGATGTTCATTTGTTATTGAAATATTTGTTCCGTTGAGTAAAGACAGACCAACTTGATGTCACTTGCTTTATTTCTTTACTTAATGCTCAACATGTTTCGGATGTTAATACATCCATCCTCAGGAGCTTGCGACTTATGTGTTGAGTTATTACATGGGTTGCATTGAT
>Ga0123355_10022412_pt1 | contig 10125 bp, 5 predicted proteins | sample TergutEmb28metaG_3_FD_89872 | JGI IMG/M metagenome (GOLD analysis project Ga0123355, IMG submission 89872) | Embiratermes neotenicus P1 segment gut microbial communities from Petit-Saut dam, French Guiana - Emb289 P1 | ecosystem: Host-associated > Arthropoda: Insects > Digestive system > Gut ...
GAAAAAAAAAAACCACAAAAAAAAATTTTTTATAATGTTTTAAAAAACATAGAAAATACAAAAACAAAAAAAAAAAATTTAAAAAAAAAAAAAAAAAAAAAAAAAAAAAAAGAAAGAAAAAAAAAAAAAAAAAAAAAAAAGAAAAAGGAAATGTAAAAGAATAAGTTTTTCTTAGGTGACATCATCCCGTTGGGTTTATCAACCAAGTGTTTGTTTTTACTTTCCGAAGAACAAAAGTATGTAGATATTGTATATTTGATCTTTAGACCTTTTAAAGTCTGTACGTACCATCAGTTTTAACATTCAAAAATTCTACATGGTTCTCACATTGCGTTTATGTGTTGGTGTAGGGATCTTACAGCAGACAGAGACTTTTGCTTTACACAGTATCAGCAGATTGATTTTGTGCAACCGAGATGGAGAGTGTTTACAGCGCGGTACGCACTGAGTACTTATATAAATAGACACGGTTACTCTCTTAAGGGTTAATCAGTACTACATAGCCTGTTTGTTTACAGTAGAAATTTGTGTGACATATCATTAGTTTTCTTTCTGTGTTCCTGTATTTATTGACAAAATGAGCTTGACTAGTTATTTACTTATTTACTTACGTACAGCAGAGTTCTTCTTGAGAAGTTCTCAGTCGATCAAGAAATTCTCCGAATTTTATGCAATCCGGTGGTTCATTACCGCGTTTAAACGTCCCTATCATTAGCCAGATCAATCCAGTCCATGCCCCCACCCAAATTCCTGAAGATCCATTTTAATATTATCATCTCATCTACGCTTGGGTCTTCCAAGTGAGCTTCACTAGTATTGAATAAAAATCAAATATACAAGATCTATATAGTTGTGTTGTTCAGAAAGTAAAAACAAACGCCTGAAAGTATAATTTGTTCTTGCAATTAATTAAACGATATGACGGAAATACACATACGGTGACGAATCGAAACGTAGGGTTTTGCCAGCATCATCACAGGGTAAAGAGACGCATATCTATTAGGCGAGAGAGAATGTAACTGCCTCTTGCGATATAGACGTGATGTACAAAATAAATAAAAAAACTGAACGTGGAATGAATTTAAATTTGGTCATACCAAAGCCACGTGATATAAAAATTGAATTACTGTAATTGATGTTTACAATATTTGATTTATAACGTATTATTTAAATGAGACTTAAAGCTTTCACGGCGAAAAGAAATAACGAGATTTTCTCGGGCAAACTACTTCTTGTCAGTTCGAAATCACTACCAGATTTCTCCAAAACCTGCGCCACCAGTATCAGGGAATAGCTTAGATTCTGGCTAGACGCCATTTAAATTTTTATTGGAGGTATTTAACCCTTTGACGCCTAACGACGACTATAGTGGTCGTACCGCACCGCTAACCTCTAAACGTTGCATTTTATATATTTATTCAACAAATACAGGTACTGAATATTTTAAACACCGTACATACTCTCCGGTTTTTCTCTTCAAAATGCAATTTGTTTCATAAATCTAACATATTTGGTTCCTGTGTTATTCACATTTTGTATACAGGGTGTGCTAAAATTCAAAAAATAATTCCGGCGCCAAAAGGTTAACTGAACATTACTGTTTACTGACATGTGACGTAATTATCGGTGTCATATTCAAGGCCATAAGGATCTCTGTAGTCACTCTAATGCCCGGAGTCTTATTAATAAACAAATTCATTAATTACTTTGGTATACTAAACAAATTCTCATAGAACTTATCAAGGGATAGTAAGATACGTGTTGAGGGCTGAAAAGCTTATACCTGCGGCAATGATGTGGAAGACACATGGCTCCTTCTGCTGACCGGCCATGTTGTTAGCCCAGCACATGACAGTCCCATAGTCCATTTCCGCCATAGGTGTGTAAGTCAGCATTGACTGCGACAGGCTGGAACCACTAGCACCAGCGGATGTCTTGTATCGGCCCTGGGGTACGTCGATTGTCTCAGCAGTGTTGTTGAAGGACCATCTGAAGCTGTCGGGTGGGGGGTAAGACTCTACCTCGCACATCACGTGAGCATTTTCGTGACGGGCTACTCCGTACACGCGCTTCTGGTCTGGACGACAGATCGGTTTGTCTGTCAACAGCAAACAGTGTGTTGTAATATGCTAAACTGTATATCGGGCTGAAAAGCAGGCGGTAAAATATTTATAAAGATTTACCCCCAGAAGTTGTTCAATGTATAATGAGGTTAGAGTGGCAACAATATTACTTGCTAGTTTTTGGCACCGGGTCAAGGGGCGAGCACCCCGGAAGTAACACAAAACCTATCCGTTTCAAAAACGCCCACGTCACTGAATATATGAATGCAGAACCAACAGATTGCATTTAATATTCGTGGTTCCGTGCATAGTAATTCTAGGTTGAAGAAATCCAACGAGATGCAACAGTATGCAGATATTTATTTACTGCTCAATTACTCTACATGTTTCGGGCGTCCATCGCGCCCATCATCAGGAGTACATAAAACTGTAGTTGCAGCCTCTGGTACAAATCATAGTAGCTGCGGAGCAAGATTCCTCAAACGTGACGTGGTCACGTTTGAGGAATCTTGCTGCGCAGCTACTATGATCTGTACCAGAGGCTGCAACTACAGTTTTATGTACTCCTGATGATGGGCGCGATGGACGCCCGAAACATGTAGAGTAATTGAGCAGTAAATAAATATCTGCATACTGTTGCACCTCGTTGGATTTCTTCAACCTACAACAGATTGCTGCCTGGCCGTTCCGGGGTGAGTGTAGGATTGACAGAGCTGTAGACTGTCACCATGTACAGTGTTATGGACAACAAAAAGCCTGCAAGTAATAGGTCACTACTACAGCTAACAGAGAATATGAAGTAATCGTTTGTGACACAGTATGTTATACTATAATTACATTTATCCTTAGTTACTGCCACAACCATTTTTAAAATTAAACCTTTTTATGTTTCTTTTGGAAAGCAAACAAATATAAATACGTTGATTATTGATAAGCATTCAAGTCGCTTATTTAAATAGGGTCGACAAGCTGAAATACAATTAGTCTACATTATGTTACTAGAAACAATCTACAGACAATTGCAAATTATTTAATTAGCACACCAACTAATGCACATATTTTTTACATTAAAACATTTAAAAACTGATTAATTAACCCTTTGACGCCTAATGACCACTATAGTGGTCGTACCGCACTGCTAACCTCTAAATTTTACAGTTTATATATTTATTCAACAAATACAGGTACTAAATATTTTAAACACGGTATATACTGTCTGTTTTTTTCCTCTTCAAAATGCAGTTTGTTTCATAAATCTAACGTATTTGGTTCCTGTATTATTCACATTTTGTATACAGGATGTGCTAAAATTAAAAAAAATAATTCCGGCGCCAAAAGGTTAATCAGTGAGTGTTCTTAAAAATGTGACTTTAGCAAGGAACAGTGTAGCTCTCTGAAGATGATCTTAGGATAGAAACATGTTGGAGCGATTTTAAATGTTTTAATGTAAAAAAAAATATGTGTGTGCATTAGTTGGTGTGATAATTAAATGATTCTACGAAATGCACGGTGCAACGATAAAGATAATCGCAAATTATATTTGAAATTCTAAATTTAGTGCAAAGAGAAAACTTTCTTGGAAGCAGGATGACCGCATGTAGGCTTCTAATTCAGGGTAATGGATTCATATGTAAGGCTTTTTATTTTAAAATTCAAGTGACCTGACTTTCCCACGACTATACCAATAAATAAATCTGTAGTTTATATATATTTTTTTATATACTTTATTTATACTTATGTATATATTTATACTTTACCTTTACTTTATATACATATAAAGTAAAGGTAAAGTGATCCCGTTCCAGGCCCGGTGTGGCCCAGATGGTGAGTAGAGGTATAGAGGTATGACAGCGGCACTGTAAGGGGGTGAGAGGTCAGCAGCACGCCCCGGCCGCACTTTACCCCCGGGAAAGAGCCCGTACCCATTGTACAGGAGGCTGGGTGGACCCCCGGGCCCGGTCTGAACGGGCGGAAATTCTCTTCCCCACCGGGAATCGATCCCGGACCATTCAGCCCGTAGTCAGTCGCTATACCGATTGAGCTACTCGGCCCATATATATATATATATCCGTGAAATTAGGTAAATATAGACTGATGTTTCAGAGGAATATCTTCCCCCTTCTGCATGGAAAAACAGTAAACCGCGTGGGAAAAATTTGCTAGGGGTACTCGGAAGACAGAGTTATAAAATCTTCCACTGCAGCGTGACGTTCTCGCACGCTTCTGTGTAATTTCGTACCACACGAAGCTTTAATTAAGAACGAGATTGTGTAACATCAGTGAGAAAAGTTTTCGGTACAAGTTTCGTAGCTCTGCTTTGTAATGGTCAAGCTGCGGACTTCCCTCCGGTACAATATATATCATTGGAATTATGTGTAGTAAATACTTGGGTAAACAGAACATTGATTTAATCGTATGACCGGAATGACGTCATTCCACTATGCCTAAAACCTCTGTTCTCCTCCCATTCTGTCTCCAGTGAGCCCACAATTGTAATTCACAAAGTAATCCCAAGCCAGAAACGCAGCGCAGCCTCTACTCAGAAGCCAGTACTGCACTCTCAGTGCTACCAAATGAATACATGCACACTCCACTCTGCACGTTTGTGTATTTGTCGGCGCTGTACTTCCTGAATACGATATACAACGTCGGCTCCGTCTTGTGAGAATGTGCCATCTGCGGAATTGTGCGGCAGCTGTGTTACGTAAACAACAGTAATTCTTTCGAAAGATTGTCTGCCAGATGTTACAAGATTAATATACATTTTCATTTTTATGTAGTTAACAATAGTCAAATTGTTCCAACAGAGGGAAAAAAGACCGGAGGTGACAAAACTCTGTTGCACGTAATACAGATCTTTAAGCTTGTTGTTTAATCGGTACTGACAGCTGCTCAGATGACATAGTGTCGGTGATATGTGAAAGAACTAGCCTGGAGCCTTGGAGGAATAATTCTGACAGGGAATTGAAGGAGTTTTTGTTGGAAAAAAAAACCCAATACCACTCTGTCCACCATAAATCCTATATTGACTCACTTTGGATTGAATCCAGGCATCCTCGATGAGATGTCGGCGACTGCCCGTCTAACCCATAGCAGGATACAACACGCTGGATATCATTAAGATTTAATTGTAAATATAGATTATAGTGTAATCTAGTGCACTTATTCTGTACGAAAAACAGCATTACATCAGGACAAAATAAGATAACGTAAAGAAGGATAATGTAAAGACCGGTCCGTCGTCTTCGCCTAACGTAATGTTAAAATATAATTGTTATGGAGAAAATTAACCAGAGGTTTCGCGTTTCATGCATCAGATTCACTCCGTGTTTGCGAGATTTTAAAGTATCTGAGATGGTTTGGATGAGGTATCAGTTCTGCGATATGACCTTATGTCAAGGGTATTAACACCTTGAAAACGAGACCACAACACTATATCTACTGTATATGTACAGGGGAGATGATAATTTCTTAGCCCGACCAGGAAGAAAACAAGCTACGTTACCCGCATTTTATATAACTTGGAGGTTCATTACCACATTCACAACAGTCCACCACCTGTTCCTACCCTAACGAAATCAGTCCATTCCTATGTCAGCCTATCTCAGAAAGAGAAGTGTCCAACAATTTTAAGTTCATGGGGCCTTGCGTCGCAATTCTATGTCAATAAATATCCAACAAAATGCAAATATATTAAGTTTTTAAATCTGTAAACCGCTCTACATGTTTCGGGTGGTTTCTCCACCTATCATCAGGAGCACATATAACTGTATCTACAGCATCTGGTACTAGTCAACTGTTGTTGCTACCTGTCGCTCCTCCACGATAGCTAAAGGTAGCAACTGCTGTTGACCAGTACCAGATGCTGTAGATACAGTTATTTGTGTTCCTGATGATGGATGGAGAAACCACCCGAAACACGTAGAGCAGTTTACAGATAAAATAAACTGTATGTAGTTGCAAGATGCTGTAAATACAGCTATTTGTGCTTCTTATGATGAGTGGAGAAACCAGCCGAAACATGTAGAGCAATTTATAGATAAAATAAACTGCATATAGCCACATCTTGTTGGACATTTATTGACACAGAACTGCGATGCACGGTCCCATGAACTTAAAATGAACTAACTAAATCAACAGTTTCAAGTCCAGTGGTAACTCTACGTACCAACAGGTGCAACACTGAGAAATCATACACTATACCAAGAAATTCTGCACTGTGCCACACAATACATTGATTTTTTTCATTAAGGGATTATTTCCCAAAGCCATTTTTCTTTATAATATAGACGGACTGTGTTCTCTGCAAGGTAGGGACTGGAGTCTCATGTACAGTAAAATTTATATGAACGTCAGTCTTCACTTAGTTAATAATTTAATGTTCTCAACGGTGTATTTGGTACGGACGTGCAAATTTTTATCTGTGGGCCTTGGAGGAAGAAACGATATTCAGTAACTACCGGTGTGCTGATAAGTCCTTAGCCCGACCGGGAAGGAAACGAGCTGCGCCTGTCAAAAGTGTGATGGGCAGAGGAATGGATTGATTTGGCTAGGGTAGCGACAGGTGGTGGACTCTTGTGAATGTGGTAATGAACATCGAAGCTCCAAAAAATGCGGAGAATGTAACTCGTTTCCTTCCTGCCGAGGCTAAGGACTTATCAGCACCCTGTAGATATAGGTTGTAAAATATTAGTACAGTACGCTCAAAAGCTTAAAATAATCTCGATTTTAGAGTGTAGACTGATTTCATGTGGTACAGAAAAGGTCCAGATTATACCTGCGCTCCTGTGATCGTGAAAGTATCCCTTGGGAGTAAGGGGGGGGGGGCAGGGAAATTTCAGCCTGCAACACGGACACCACTCAAACCCAGCCGCAACAAATCTCCAACACACAACGAACCGAGAATAAAACAACCGATGTGGTAATTCAACAGCAAAGTCGCAAGCTCCTGATGATGGATATATTAATGTCCGAAATATGTTGAGCACATAAGAAGTGAAATAAAATAGCTAGTAACATCAAGTTGGTCTTTTATTCTTCAACAGAAATGTATCTGTGCTTCTATTACTCATGAAAGAGTGTCATTCGCTTCTAGTGTGCTATCAAAATATATGCCACTGGAAAGGACTTCATGAAATTAGTTTTAGAATAAGGTTCTGACATGGATACTTACTAAATTTAAGATCGAAGATTAAGTAAGCTTTAGAAGATAAGCAAAGAATATTTGCATGCTATTATGCAGTGTTTTGAATATGAGGGAGTAATTACTTTTCTTTCCAAGCTCATAATTCGTATCAAGTAGATGAAACTATCCATTACATTTACAGAAATGCCTTAGGCCACTTTTTATTTCCAAAGAATATTTTCTTGATTTCAAACTTTCGCCCTGTTCTGAATGTTGTATGCTTTCTTCTGGGTAAATCCCCGGCATCTGAAGTTTATATGCCGACGTTTCGGAACACTCTGTTCCATCTTCATAGGCAGGTAGGTACCTTGCCTGTTCCATCTTCATAGGCAGGTACCTACCTACCTGTCTATGAAGATGGAACAGGCAAGGTACCTACCTGCCTATGAAGATGGAACAGAGTGTTCCGAAAAGTTGGCATATAAAATTCAGACGCCGGGGAATTACCCAGTAGAAAGCATACAACAATATGGCATTAGTTAATGAGATATACATAGGTCCAAATACTGAAAGTGACTTATAGGAAAACAGTCTATACACGAGGGAAAAAATGCTAATCATTCATGTATTTCATTCAGAGATACAGGCAACGTGTTTCGGATTAATTAATTAAACAATAATCAGGCTCTGTAAAAGACAAACCACTTAATTAATTAGTTAATTAATCAATCTAAAACATGCAGCCTGAATCTCTGATTGAAATATATGGTGTGTTTCACTGAAAACTTGAAGTTTTTACTTTGACTGATTTGTACAAAACCGGAAATATTCCATTAAATTACTCCGCGCACATTTCCGTAAGGATAAAACACGCCAAAATGTATAACTTGTTGTTTATAAGTACATAAAATTCTCGGGGAATAAAGTGTCTGCAATATCCTTTAATCTAGCTGTTAATACAAATGATATTGGTGTATAAATTCTAAATCTATTTCGAATTGAAATTCGGATAATACAAATACCCATCACGTGTTTTAAGTTTCCTGTCGTAAATCAGCATAGTTCCGTTACATATAGCTTAACTGATTATGAGAAAAGGTTAGTTCAAACAGTAACACAAACGACTTCGTCTCTGAAGGTGCCAGGTTCGAATATCTAGCAGTAAACCGGTAATCGTTCATGTAGTTTAGCGATTACTTTCAGACCCTCCGTAAGTATGTTAGAAGAATACTTAAAATTAGGCTACCTCTGTTTCTTTCCAAACCATTCCGAGAATAATAATTCCCTAATCATTGTAAAATTCGATGTTACAGTATCATTATATGGGCTACCGACAGCGTAACACAACACACGCCTACATGCAGCAAACTTAACGTTTGTAAGATTTAGATTGTTCTGCATAATATCTTTATATAAATACTATCTAATCCTACAATGCCGACAGACGTTTCCACAGCCGACGGGTGAAAATAAACTATATATCTCGTAATCTTCATGTTTGCACCGTGCATCAATGACAATTATACACTTTATTATCTAACTAATGCACAATATATAATTTTAACCCTTTGACGCCTAATGACCACTATAGTGGTCGTACCACACCGCTAACCTCTAAACGTTGCATTTTATATATTTATTCAACAAATACAGGTACTGAATATTTTAAACATGGTATAAACTCTCCGTTTTTTTTTCTCTTCAAAATGCGGTTTGTTTCATAATTCTAATGTATTTGGTTCCTGTTTCATTCACATTTTATATACAGAGTGGGCTAAAATTTAAAAAAATAATTCCGGCGCCAAAAGTTTAATTGTATCTACATGTTATATATTGTGCATTAGTTTGATAATAAAGTGGTTAATTATATATCTCGTGTTAGGTTTATGTTCAATGTATTATTGACTGTTAAATTTGTCTTCCAATAACATAAGTATATTTTAGCTAACATCAGAAAAAAATATAATTTATTTCTCTAGTCTAAAAGAAGTAGGTAGAAACCTGCCTATATGTTTTTGTTCCTATTCGATTTTTCCATATTACTTTAGGATGACAAATACCTGTCGTCCGCCATACAACAAGCCATTCTTATTTCCACCAACGTTCACAAGAACTACCTGTCCCTAAAAGTCCAGGCAGCAGATCACATCCATTCTTACTCACACATGACTCGAAGTTCCACCGTATTGCTTTCTCCATCACCCTCGACGTTAGACGCGATGCAGGTGTAGTTGCCTGCTTGCTGGCGTCGCACAGTCTGAAGTACCAGAGAAAGATTGCTCATAATGACGCCTCCTTTCTGGTTAGGCTGCACCGTCAAGCTCTGAAACATGAACAACTACAGCAGTTGTTGGTAGATGAAATGAAGTATCTTTCCAGATCTGCACTCTTCTGGGATATTACGAAGCGTAGAGTGGTAATTACATACCGAAGTTTCGGGACAACCAACAGGATCCATTTTCTCGATCCTTGAAAATGGGACCGATAGTTTGCCCCAAACGTAGGCTGGGAATTACCACTCTACGTTGCGTAGTGTCTTATAAGAGTGCAAATCTCATCTACATTGCGGTAAAAGTCTGAAATAACGCCACATATCTTTGGTTGAATTTTAATTTCAAAGTTTATTAGACGAAAATAAGAATATATGAAAAATTAATTCAATTTTTAATAAGTACATTAATTTGTTTAAAAATCCTCAGATATTTTTATTGGGTTGCGATTATTCTTAAATTAAATTTAAGGAATAATGTGTAAAAAATGTATCAGTTTTACAGAAATCGCATGTTTCGTTTTAAGTTAAATTTATACGTAATTAACTAAACTCCGTGGCTTTAGTCCGCGAGCGAACCATACCGACAGAGCGGCCGCCGCCGGTAGGCGAAGTTAGTGCCAACTTTTGCGGATAGAGGGGTGTCACTTGGTTAGCGCAACGGATCC
>Ga0123355_10022413_pt1 | contig 10125 bp, 10 predicted proteins | sample TergutEmb28metaG_3_FD_89872 | JGI IMG/M metagenome (GOLD analysis project Ga0123355, IMG submission 89872) | Embiratermes neotenicus P1 segment gut microbial communities from Petit-Saut dam, French Guiana - Emb289 P1 | ecosystem: Host-associated > Arthropoda: Insects > Digestive system > Gut ...
GCAGGGTTATCTGAAATGTGACATGAGGAATGTGTACAGGGTTATCAGAAATATGACATTATACCTGTGGACAGTGTTATCAGAAATGTGACATGAGGCATGTGTACAGTGTTATCACAAATGTGACATGAGACATGTGGGCAGGTTATCTGAAATGTGACATGAGCCATGTATAGAGGGTTATCAGAAATGTGATATGAGGCATGTTGTCAGGGTTATCAGAAGAGTGACATAAGGCATGTGTACAGGGTTATCAGAAATGTGGTATGAGGCATGTGTACAGGATTATCAGAAATATGACATGAGGCATGTGTACAGGATTAACAGAGATGTGACATTAGACATGTGGGCAGGGTTATCAGAAATGTGACATGAAACATGTGTACAGAGTTATTAGAAATGTGACATGAGGAATGTGTACAGGGTTAACAGAGATGTGACATTAGACATGTGAGCAGGGTTATCAGAAATGTGACAGGCATGTGTACAGGGTTATCAGAAATTTGAAATGAGACATGTACAGGATTATCAGTAATGTGACATGAGACATGTGCACAAGGTTATCAGAAATGTGATATGAGATATGTGTACAGGGTTATCAGAAATGTGACATGGGTCAAGCGTACAGGGTTATCAGAAATGAGAAGAGAGAAATGTGTACAGGGTTATCAGAAACGTGACATGGGACATGTGTTCATGGTTATCAAAAATGTGACATGGGACATGTGTACAGGGTTATCTGAAATGAGACATGAGACATTTGTACAGGGTTATCAGTAATGTGACATGAGACGTGTACACGGTTATCAGAAATGAGACATGAGACATGTGGGCAAGGTTATCTGAAATGTGACATTAGACATGTGTACAGGGTTATCTGAAATGTGACATGAGTCATGTGGGCAGGGTTATCAGAAATGTGACATGAGAGATGTGTACAGGGTTATCAGAAATATGATATGAGACAAGTGTATAGAGTTATCGGAAATGTGACATGAGGCAAGTGTACAGGGTTATCAGAAATGTAACATGAAACACGTGTACAGGATTATCAGATATGTTACATGAGACATGTGGGCAGGGTTATCAGAAATGTGACATGGGACATGTGTATAGGGTTATCAGAAATGTGACATGAGACAAATGGGCAGGTTATCAGAAATGTGACAAGAGGAATGTGTACAGGGTTATCAGAAACATGATATGATACCTGTGGGCAGGGTTATCTGAAATGTGACATGACGAATGTGTACAGGGTTATCAGAAATATGACATGATACCTGTGGGCAGGGTTATCAGAAATGTGACATGAGGCATGTGTACAGTGTTATCAGAAATGCGACATGAGACAAGTGTGCAGTTTATCAGAAATGTGACATGAGGCATGTGTAGATTGTTTTCAGAAATGTGATATGAGGCATGTTGTCAGGGTTATCAGAAAAGTGACATAAGGCATGTGTACAGGGTTATCAGAAATGTGATATGAGGCATGTGTACAGGGTAATCAGAAATATGACATGAGGCATGTGTACAGGGTTAACAGAGATGTGACATTAGACATGAGGCATGTGTACAGGTTTAACAGAGATGTGACATTAGACATGTGGGCGGGTTTATCAGAAATGTGACTTGAGACATGTGCACAATGTTATTAGAAATGTGACATGAGACATGTGTACAGGGTTATCAGAAATGTGACATTGGTCATGTGTACAGGGTTATCAGAAATGAGACATGAGACATGTGTACAGGTTTATCAGAACTGTCACTTTCGACACGTGTGCAGGGGTAGCTGAAATGAGGCATGTGAAAAGGGTTATCAGAAATGTGACATGGGACATGTTTACAGGGTTATCAGAAATGTGACTTGAAGCATGTGTACAAGGTTATTAGAAATGAGACGTGAGACAAGTGTATAGGCTTATCGGAAAAGTGACATGAGACATGTGGCCAGGTTTATCAGAAATGTAACATGAGACAAGTGTACAGGGTTATCAGAAGTGTGACATGAGACATATGCACAGTTTTATCAGAAATGTAACCTGATACATGTGTATAGGGTTATCAGAAATGTGACATGAGACATGTGGGCAGGGTTATCAGAAATGTGACATGTGTACAGGGTTATCGGAAATGTGACATGAGACATATACACAGGGTTATCTGAAATGTATGTTGATAGATGTGTACAGGGTTATCAGAAATGTGACATGAAACATGTGTTCAGGGTTATTAGAAATGTGACATGAGATATGTTTACAGGGTTATCAGAAATGTGACATGGGGCATGTGTACAGGGTTATCGGAAATGTGACATGAGATATGTGTACACGGTTATCAGAAATTTGACATGAGGCAACTGTACAAGGTTATCTTAATTGTGACATGAGACATGTGGGCAGGGTTATCAGATATATGACATGAGACATGTGAGCAGGGTTATCAGAAATGTGACAAGAGGCATATGTACAGGATTATCAGAAATGTGACATGAGGCATGTGTACAGGGTTATCAAATTGTGACATGTGACATAAGGGCAAGATTAACAGAAATGTGGCACAAGACATGTGTACAGAGTTGTTAGAAATGTGACATGAGGCAAGTGTACAGGGTTATCAGAAATGTGACAAGAGACACGGGCGGGATTATCTGAAATGTGACATGAGGCATGTGTACACAGTTATCAGAAATATGACATGAGACGTGAGCAGGGTTATCAGAAATGTGACATGAGGCATGTGTACAGGGTTATCACAAATATGGCATGAGATAGGTGGGCAGGTTATCAGAAATGTGAAATGAGGCAAGTGGACAGGGTTATCAGAAATGTTACATGAGGCATGTGAGCAGGGTTATCAGAAATGTGATATGAGGCATGTGTACAGGGTTATCAGAAATGTGACATGATAAATGTGTACAGGGTTATCAGAAAGGTGACACGAGACGTGTACAGGGTTATCAGGAATGTGACATGAGCTATGTTTACAGGGTTATCAGGAATGAGACGAGAGAAATGTGTACAGTGTTATCAGAAATGTGACATGGGGCATGTGTTCAGTGTTATCAAAAATGTGATATGGTACATGTGTACAGGGTTATCTGAAACGAAACCTTTGTACAGGGTTATAAGAAATGTGACTTTGGATATGTGTACAGGGTTATCAGAAATTTGACATGAGACGTGCACAGGGCTATCAAAAATGTGACATGGGACATTTGTACATGGTTATCAGTAATGTGACAGGAGACATGTGTACACGGTTATCAGATATGAGACATGAGACATGTGGGCAATATTATCAGAAATGTGACATGAGACATGTGGACAGGGTTATCAGAAATGTGACATGATTCATGTGGGCAGGGTTATCAGAAATGTGACGAGATGTGTACAGGGTTATCAGAAATGTAACATGAGACATGTGGGCAGGGTTATCAGAAATGTGACATGGGACATGTGTACAGGGTTATCAGAAATATGACGTTACCTGTGGGCAGGTTATCAGAAATGTGACATGAGGCATGTGTACAGGGTTATCAGAAATGTTACATGAAGCGTGTGATTAGGGTTGTCTGAAATGTGAAATGAGGAATGTGTACAGGGTTATCAGAAATATGACGATACCTGTGGGCAGTGTTATAAGAAATGTGACATGAGGCTTGTGTACTGTGTTATAACAAATGTGACATGAGACATGTGAGCAGGTTATCTGAAGTGTGACATGAGCCATGTATAGAGGGTTATCAGAAATGTAATATGAGGCATGTTGTCAGGGTTATCAGAAAAGTGACATAAGGCTTGTGTAAGGGTTATCAGAAATATGATATGAGGCATGTGTACAGGGTAATCAGAAATATGACATGAGGCATGAGTACAGGATTAACAGAGATGAGACATTAGACATGTGTACAGGGTTATCAGAAATTTGACATGAGGCATGTGTACAGGGTTAACAGAGATGTGACATTAGACATGTTGGCAGGGTTATCAGAAATGTGACATGAAATATGTGTACAGGATTATTAGAAATGTGACATGAGGAATGTGTACAGGGTTAACAAATATGTGACATTAGACATGTGGGCAGGGTTATCAGAAATGTGATATGGGAATTGTTCAAAATGTTATTGGAAATGTGACATGAGACATGTGTACAGGGTTATCAGAAATGTGACATGTGACATAAGGGCAAGGTTATCAGAAATGTGACACGAGACATGTGTACAGGGTTATCAGAAATGTGACATGAGACACGTGGGCGGGGTTATGTGAAATGTGACATGAGGCATGTGTACACGGTTTCAGAAATATGACATGAGACGTGAGCACGGTTATCAGAAATGTGACATGAGCCATGTGTAGAAGGTTATCAGAAATGTTACATGAGGCATGTGGGCAGGGTTATCAGAAATGTGATATCAGGCATGTGTACAGGGTTATCAGAAATGTGACATAATGCATGTGTACAGGGTTATAAGAAATGTGAAATTATGCATATGGACAGTGTTAACCGAAATGTGACATAATGCATGTGTACAGGGTTATCAGAAAGGTGACATGAGACACGTGTACAGGGTTATTAGTAATTTGACAAAAGGCATGTTTACAGGGTTGTCAGAAATTTAACATTAGACATGTGGGCAGGGTTATCAGAAATGTGACATGCATGTGTACAGGGTTATCAGAAATTTGACATGAGACATATGTACAGGATTATCAGAAATGTGACATGAGACATGTGCGCAAGTTTATCAGAAATATCATATAAGACATGTGTACAGGGTTATCAGAAATGTGACATGTTTCATGTATACCGGGTTATCAGAAATGAGAAGAGAGAAATGTGTACAGGGTTATCAGAAATGTGACATGTGACATGTGTTCAGGGTTATCAAAAATGTGACATGGGACATGTGTACATTTTTATCTGAAATGAGACATGTGTACAGGGTTATCAGAAGTGTGACATTGGACATGTGTACAGGGTTATCAGAAATTTGACATAAGACATTTGTACAGGGTTATCAGAAATGTGACATTAGTCATGTAGGCAGGGTTCTCAGAAATGTGTCATGAGACATGTGTACAGGGTTATCAGAGATATGACATGAGAAAAGTGTACAGAGTTATCGGAATAGTGACATGAGATATTTGCACAGGGTTACCAGAAATGTAACATGAAACATGTGTACAGGTTCATCAGATATGTTACATGAGACATGTGGGCACGATTATCAGAAATGTGACATGGGACATGTTTAAAGGGTTATCAGAAATGTGACATGAGACAGTTGGACAGGTTATCAGTAATGTGACATGAGGCATATGTACAGGGTTATCAGAAATGTTACATGTAGCGTGTGAGCAGGGTTATCTGAAATGTGACATGAGGAATGTGTACAGAGTTATCAGAAATAAGACATGATAACTGTCGGCAGGGTTATCAGAAATGTGACATGAGGCATGTGTACAGTGTTATCAGAAATGTGACATGAGACATGTGGGCAGGTTATCAGACATGTGACATGGGGCATGTGTAGAGGGTTATCAGAAATGTGATATTAGGCATGTTGTCGGTGTTATCAGAGAAGTGACATAAGGCATGTGTACAGGGTTATCTGAAATGTGATATGAGGAATGTGTACAGGGTTATCAGAAATATGACATGAGGCATGTGTACAGGATTAACAGAGATAAGACATTAGACATTTGGGCTGGGTTATCAGAAATGTGTCATGTGACATGTGTACAGGTTTATCAGAAATGTGACATTAGGCATGTGTACAGGGTTAACACAGATGTGACATTAGACTTGTGGGCAATGTTATCAGAAATGTGACATGAAACATGTGTACAGGGTTATTAGAAATGTGACATGAGGCATGTGTACAGGTTTATTAACAGAGATTTGACATTAGACATGTGGGCAGGGTTATCAGAAATGTGACACGAGACATGTGCACAATGTTATTGGAAATGTGGCATGAGACATGTGTACAGGGTTATCAGAAATGTGACATTGGTCATGTGTACAGGGTTATCAGAAATGAAACATGTGACATGTGTACAAGTTCATCGGAAATGTGATGTTGGACATGTGTGCAGGTTTATGTGAAATGAGACATGTGTACAGGGTTATCAGAAATGTGACATGGGACATGTGTACAGGGTTATCAGAAATGTGACTTGAATCATGTGCACAAGGTTATCAGAAATTAGACGTGAGACAAGTGTATAGGGTTATCGGAAATGTGACATGAGACATGTGGGCAAGGTTATTAGATATGTGACATGGCACATGTGTACAGGGTTATCAGAAATGTGACATGAGACATGTGGGCAGGTTTATCAGAAATGTAACATGATACATGTGTACAGGGTTACAGAAATGTGACATGAGACATGTGGGCAGGGTTAACAGAAATGTGACATGTGTACAGTGTTATCAGAAATGTGACATGAGACATACACAGGGTTATCAGAAATGTATGTTGATACATGTGGACAGGGTTATCAGAAATGTGACATGAGACATGTGTTCAGGGTTATTAGGAATGTGACATGAGATATGTGTGCAGGGTTATCAGAAATGTGACATGGGTCATGTGTACAGGGTTATCGGATATGTGACATGAGACATGTGGGCATGGTTATCAGAAATGTGACATGTGTTCAGGGTTATCGGAAATGTGACATGAGATATGTGTACGCGGTTATCAGAAATTTGACATGAGGCAAGTGTACAGGGTTATCTTAATTGTGACATGAGTCATGTTGGCAGGGTTATCAGAAATGTGACAAGAGGCATGTGTACAGGGTTATCAAAATTGTGACATGGAACATAAGGGCAAGATTATCAGAAATGTGACACGAGACATGTGTACAGGGTTGTTAGAAATGTGACGTGAGGCAATTGTACAGTGTTATCAGAAATGTGACATTGGACACGTGGGCGGGATTATCTGAAATGTGACATGAGGCATGTGTGCATGGTTATCAGAAATATGACATGAGACATGAGCAGGATTATCAGAAATGTGACATGAGGCATGTGTACCGGGTTATCACAAATATCGCAAGAGATAGGTGGGCAGGTTATCAGAAATGTGACATGAGGCAAATGTATAGGGTTATCAGAAATGTAACATGAGGCATGTGGGCAGGGTTATCAGAAATGTGATATGAAGCATGTGTACAGTGTTATGAGAAATGTGACATGATACATGTGTACAGGGTTATCAGAAAGGTGACATGAGACATGTGTACAGGGTTATCAGGAATGTGACATGAGGCATGTTCATAGGGTTATCAGTAATGTAACATTAGACATGTGGATAGGGGTATCAGAAATGTGACAGGCATATGTACAGGGTTATCAGAAATTTGACATGAGACATGTGTACAGGATTATCAGAAATGTGATATGAGACATGTGCACAAGGTTATCAGAAATGTGATATGAGACGTGTACAGGGTTATCAGAAATGAGACATGAGACATGTGTAAAGGGTTATCAGAAATGTGACATGGGTCATGCGTACAGGGTTATCAGAAATGAGACGAGAGAAATGTGTACAGGGTTATCAGAAATGTGACATTGGACATGTGTTCAGGGTTATCAAAAATGTGTCATGGGACATGTGTACAGGGTTATCTGAAATGAGACATGATACATGTGTTCAGGGCTATCAGATATGTGACATTGGACATGAGTACAGGGTTATCAGAAATTTGATGAGACATGTGTACAGGGCTATCAAAAATGTGACATGGTACATTTGTACAGGGTTATCAGTATTGTGACATGAGACATGTGTACAGGGTTATCAGAAATGTGACATGAGAAATTTGGGCAAGGTTATTAGAAATGTGACATGAGTCATGTGGGCAGGGTTATCAGAAATATGACATGATACCTGTGGGCTGTCTTATCAGAAATATGACATGAGGCATGTGTACAGTGTTATCACAAATGTGACATGAGACGTTTGGGCATGTTATCAGAAATGTGACATGAGGCATGTGTAGAGGGTTATCAGAAATGTGATATGCGGCATGTTGTCAGGGTTATCAGAAATATGACATGAGGCATGTGTACAGGATTAACAGAAATGAGACATAAGACATGCGGGCAGCGTTATCAGAAATGTGACATGAGACATGTGTACAGGGTTATGAGAAATGTGACATGAGGCATGTGTACAGGGTTAACAGAGATGTGACATTAGACATGTGGGCAGGGTTATCGGAAATGTGACATGAGACATTTGCACAATGTTTTTGGAAATGTAACATGAGACATGTGTACAGGGTTATCAGAAATGTGACATTGGTCATTTGTACAGGGTTATCAGAAATGAGACTTTGGACATGTGTGCAGGGTTATCTGAAAAGAGATATGTGTACAGGGTTATCAGAAATGTGACATGGGATGTGTGTACAGGGTTATCAGAAATGTGACTTGAGGCATGTGTACAAGGTTGTCAGAAATGAGACATGAGACAAGTGTATAGGTTTATCGGAAATGTGACATGGAACATGTGGGCTAGGTTATCAGATATGTGACATCACACATTTGTAGTGGGTTATCAGAAATGTGACAAGAGACATGTGGGCAGGGTTATCAGAAATGTAACATGAGACAAGTGTACTGGTTTTTCGGAAGTTTGACATGAGACATATGCACAGGGTTATTAGAAATGTAACATGATACGTGTGTACAGGGTTATCAGAAATGTGACATGAGACAAGTGGGCAGGGTTATCAGAAATGTGACATGTGTACAGGGTTATCGGAAATGTGACATGAGACATATACTCTGGGTTATCAGAAATGTATGTTGATACGTGTGTACAGGGTTATCAGAAATGTGACATAAGACATGTGTTCAGAGTTATCAGAAATGTGACATAAGATATGTTTACAGGGTTATCAGAAATGTGACATGGGGCAAGTGTACAGGGTTATCGGAAATGTGACATGAGATATGTTTACACGGTTATCAGAAATTTGACATGAGGCAAATGTACAAGGTTATCTTATTTGTGACATAAGACATGTGGGCAGGGTTATCAGATATGTGACATTAGACATTTGAGCAGGGTTATCAGAAATGTGACAAGTGGCATGTGTACAGATTTATCAGAAATGTGACAAGATAGATGTTGGCAGTTTTATCAGAATTGTGACATGAGGCATGTGTACAGGGTTATCAGAAATGTGACATATGGGCAAGGTTATCAGAAATGTGACACGAGACATGTGTACAGGGTTGTTAGAAATGTGACTTGAGGCAAGTGTACAGGGTTATCAGAAATGTGACATGAAACACGTGGGCAGGGTTATCTGAAATGTGACCAGAGGCATGTGTACAGGGTTATCAGAAATATGACATGTGAGCAGGGTTATCAGAAATGTGACATGAGCCATGTGTACAAGGTTATCAGGAATGTGATATGAGACATGTGAGCAGTATTATCAGAAATGTGACAGAAGACATGTGTACAGGATTGTAAGTATTGTGACATGATGCATGTGGGCAGGGTTAATAGAAATGTGACATGATGCACGTGTACAGTGTTATCCGAAATCTGACATGCGACATGTGGGCAGGGTTATCAGAAATACGTCAGGAGGCATGTGTAGAGTGTTATTAGAAATGTGACATGAGACAAGTGGGCACGGTTATTAGAAATGTGACATGAGGCCCGTGTACAGTGTTATCCGAAATTTGACATGAGGTATGTGGGCAGGGTAATCAGAAATTTAACATGAGACAGTTGTACAGTGCTATCAGAAATGTGGCATGAGGCTTGTGTACATGATTATCACAAATGTGACATGAGACATTGGCACAGGGTTATGAGAAATGTGACATGAGGCATGTGCACAGGGTTATTAGAAATGTGACATGAGGCATGTGTACAAGGTTGTCATAAATGTGAAATTTTACCCTCTTCCAAGCCTACTCTGTGGAACCCGCGTGGAAGGCTATTGGTGACAGAATACAAAGGCCACACTATCTGAGCAGGTTAGATCACGAAAGGAAAATTAGGAATAGGAGACAAAGGACGGATATAGGGAAATATTCTTTTGTAAATAGGACCATCCAACACTGGAACCA
>Ga0123355_10022414_pt1 | contig 10125 bp, 11 predicted proteins | sample TergutEmb28metaG_3_FD_89872 | JGI IMG/M metagenome (GOLD analysis project Ga0123355, IMG submission 89872) | Embiratermes neotenicus P1 segment gut microbial communities from Petit-Saut dam, French Guiana - Emb289 P1 | ecosystem: Host-associated > Arthropoda: Insects > Digestive system > Gut ...
GTGTCAAGCATCCTGAATCAAGTTCAGGACAGGCTCGATGACGACTAGGAGAGTTGAGAGGTGCTTCGCTACAAGCATATTACGGGCTTGACCCGCAATCTATATGGGTTTATGTATCCCTTATTAGATTGCGGGTCAAGCCCGCAATGACTTTCTTGAACTCTTTTAAAAATAGGGCTTGAAAAATCCTTAGAAAAAAGGTATAATAGCTTTATGGTAATTTATTGGAAATCCAAAAACAGATAAGCGTTAAAGAGGGACAACAACATGCTAGAAACTGTAAGCTGTGGAGGAGTGGTGATATACAAAGGTAAGGTATTGCTTCTATACAAAAGTCAAAACAAAAAATATGCTGGCTGGGTGCTGCCTAAAGGCACAATGGAAGAAGGCGAAACCTTTGCCCAAACAGCCGCAAGAGAGGTCTTTGAAGAGGCCAGCGTAACTGCCAAAGTTTTAAGCTATCTTGGTAGCACTCACTATTCTTTCAAAGTCTGTGAAGGTATTGTGAACAAAACGGTTCATTGGCATTTGATGTATGCAAATTCATATCAGTTTAAACCCCAAAGGGAAGAGTTTTTTGCCGATGGGGGCTATTATAAGAAGCATGAGGCCTTTCACCTTCTAAAATACAACGACGAAAGGCAAATGCTCTTAAGGGCTTTTGATGAATATGACGCAATACAAAAAAAGCAACCCCGCCCCGCTAAAACAATTAAAAATATGAAATAAAAACTAAGAGAAGAGAGGCGTTATTTTATGAACATGAAAAAAATGAAAAAGTACATTAAAAATCATAACCCAGTTAAGAAGTTTTACAAAGGCAAAAAATGCTGGTACAAAAACCCTATAGTTGTTATAGGCATTATCGTGCTTTCTGCCGCTATTTTAGCTACCCTTGTTATCGGCCTTGTAAAATGGTTTAAGAGGGATGAAGAGCTTTTAGAAGATGATTGGATGCTAGATGACGAAGATGACGACCTTTTCTTCTTCCCAGAAGATGGCGATGACGCTTTTGAAATGGAAGACGAAGAAGGCGACGAATAATTAAAAAACAAATGTGAGCTTGTAAAGGGTTCATATTTTTAGGGAGTGGATAACTGCGTCCATCTTCATCCTGAATCCTTGTCAAGGCTTGATTCAGGATCCCCTTACTTCCTATATAATTCGGGAAGAAAGGGGATTGCGGGTCAAGCCCGCAATGACGAGATGGAGGCTATTTGTACACTCCCCATTTTTATTTAAGGGGGATTTAAAATGAAAAGAAAGTTTTTGACCTTAGCTACACTTTTAGCACTCACATTGACCCTTGCCGCCTGCGGAGGCAATAATGACTATGACCCGCTGCCCGATATAGACATAAACGATATGATTACATTTACCCCAGAGTTTGCACCTCAAGCTCCAGACCCAACGCCAACACCGCCACCACCAAGCCCTGAGCCTGCACCACCTGCATCTCAAGGCCACCCTTCTGGCCGCCCGTCTTTTGGCGATACAGTTGTTTTAGCTATAAACAGCTTTAGCGTGCCGCCAGAGCAACATGGGGATTTGTTTGAGATTACACTAAGCTCTGATATCTCTTTTGTTACCCTTGACAGCTACATACCTCAAAACCAATTTAACCGCACCCTCCATGAAGAAACCTATGAGTGGTACAACGAACAAACTGTATTCATCCGCATACCTATCACCCTTACCAATATATACTTTGAGGGTGTTGACCAAGCTGGCAGGGTTTTTCACATGCCTACAGTAACCAACCCCGACGGAGAGCGACCCACCAGCGCCGCACAAGGGCGTGTGCAAACCGCCTTTGGAGACTATGATATTAGCTCCATCAACTATATGGCTCAAGGCGAAACAGTGCACACATACCTGCACCTTAAATATGAAGGTGATGGAGATTACCTCTTCCACTTCCTAGTGGCAGCCTTCACTGGCAGTCGCTTGCAATTTGGCATTACTGTTGAGAAATAGGCACAGGCTGAATCAAACTATAGGACAATCATACGTATAGGTTGCTAGCAAAACAAACGTCCCCCACTCGTCATCCTGATCCCTTGGTTGAGCTTGGTTTTAAGCGAAACTTGACTCAGGATCTATGCATGATAGTGCATATCCAATTAAGCCTACCCTCCTCCAACGTCATCCCAATTCTCATTATAGGGAATGGATTTATCCATTCCGCTATTGGGTCTGCACCCCTCTATCCTTCAGCAAGATGGGAGGCGGAATGGATGAATCCATTCCCTACAGGGGTAGATTGGAATGACGTGAGTTCAGGATGACGAATAGGTGGGTTGAGTATTTTCGGGATGCTTGTGAGGTAAGCTTCATCTATAATACGAAACCCCCTAACATTCAAGGTTAGGGGGTTTTTCCTTTAAAATAATGTCTCAATAAAACTTCTCGGCACCCATGATGTGCCATCTTCAATAAAACCGCCTACCTCAGGCACAGAAACCAAATGTGGCGTGCCACTTGCGTTTACAATAATAACTAGAGAGCGGGCTGCATCCCAGTTTACGCTTGCACCGAAGATGTATGACATTTGACGTAAAGGCACAAACACCTCTCCATCAACATCTTTTTCTAAAGCGATTATAGCAAGGGTCGTTTCTAAAGCATCCATGCCGTCCATATTTGCGATATTTGGCACTACGCCAAACTCCTCTATAGAGCGGCCACGGCTGTCTGTTGTGTAGCCCAAATCCACCCTAACAGCTATGCCTGTTTGCGGCAAGGTTATAAATGTATGTATAGTGCCTGAAGTGCGGCTTGTAGGCTCACCTACAACCGTGGCAAAGCCCGTCTCAACAGCCATTTGTGCTGCCGCAACAGAAGCAGAGGCAGACCACTCGTCAGTCAACAGCCAAATCCTCCCCTCAAAAGGGAAGCCGTCTTCGGATGGGGTATACACCGTCTCCCAAACAATTGCATAGTCAAGCAGCCTTAAATCATCTTGGTTAAACATATCCATACCTTGTGAGTTTTGCACAAACTCCCTAGCTGGTAAGATGTCGTATAAGTTTGCAAAATTCAAAGACAAGGGATATTCAAAAAGATGATCCGTCAGAAAGCTTGACATAAAAAATTCTACATGCCTAAAATGTAGGTTGTCCGTTATAAGTGGTCTTACAACATTTAGAGGAAAATATGTAGAAAAGCCACCAAGGTTGCCCGTTATGTCTATTATAAGGTGGTCAAAGCCTTGTATCTCTTCATAAAAAGCCATTAAAGTTTCTGCATCAAGGTCAGGGTCGTTTATAAAGCTATCGATGCGGAGGTAGGCGATGCGGTCTTCCTCTATGATTTTTGTTGTTACATTATCTTCATAAAAAGTGCCTAAAATACTAAATGGGCTTTCGTATAAATCCCACTCATCAGGGTTTAAGCCATAGAACCACAAGGTGGCGGGGTTGTTTAAAATTAAATAGTCTGAAGCGATACTATCAAATGTGGAGTAGAACAAGTGGTATATATCAAGGCCAAATGCATCTATAATATAGCTCGTAAAGCCTTCTTCGATTTCTTCATCTTCATCAAACTCAGCCTCTAAGGCATGAAAAAACTGCATGGCACTAAACAAATAGTGTTGCACCTCTATATCTAGTTGCGGGCTTACGTGGCCTAGCATCTCTATCTCAAAGGTAAGCATGAGTATTAAAGAAAACATATACGCAGCGGCTATGTCAAGGTCATCTTCAAGCTCATGGCCCCACCTTTCAGGCATAAGTATAGCTGCCCAGTTGTTTATAGGGGCTTTGTCATATATTGCAAACCACATTATGTCTAAAATATCTTCTAAGGTATCGTTAAACACCCTGCCCACAATATTCTGCTGAGGGAAGACTTCTAATAGATACCATTCAAAATACTCAAAATCATCCAAAGCAATCTCTCTAGCTTCTTCGGTTAAAAATATTAAATTTTGCGTATTTGCAAACATTTCGGCAAGCATTGCCTCTAGCTCTGCAACCAAATCTAGAAATTCTTCTTGGGTCATTTCTTCAGATATAGGTGCTGCTGTCTGGATTTGTTGTGCTTGTGCCACAAAAGGCATAGACACCATCATAACAAGAGCTAAAGCACCTGCCGTTAAAGTTTTTGCTAGTTTTTTGAATTTTGTCATTTGTTTTATTCCTCCCAATTGTGGTATACATCTTGCACATCGTCATCTTCTTCCAAAAGTGCTAGGGTTTTGTTCATGCCTTTGATGTGGTTAGGGTCCGTCAGCTTTGTATACATTTTTGGCTTCATGATAACCTCCGCCTCAAACACCTCTATATTGGCCTGTTGCAAAGCCTCAAGCACTGCGTCAAAGTCTGAAGGGTCTGTGGTTATTTCATAGCCTTCTTCTTCTGCTGCAAAATCACTTGCACCTGCCTCCAAAGCCATCATCATCAAATCCTCTTCAGTTATGACATCGCTTTTAAGCACGATTATTTGACCGATATTGTCAAACTGAAAGGACACCGAGCCGCTAACGCCCATGTTGCCCTCCCCTTTGTTAAAGGCAGAGCGTACATTAGCAACGGTACGGGTTTTGTTGTCGGTTAGGGCTTCTACATACACAGCCACCCCACCTGGGCCAAAGCCCTCATACACAACGTTTTCAAAGGTTACGCCACCTTTATCGCCTGCTGCTTTTTTTATAGCACGGTCGATATTGTCGTTAGGCATGTTGTTTGCCTTGGCCTTGCGTATAGTGTCTTTAAGGCGTGGGTTTGAAGAAGGGTCTGGCCCGCCAAGGCTAACAGCCACCGCAAGCTCTTTGCCAAATTTAGTAAAAATCTTTGCCCTTTTTGCATCCATCTTCTCTTTTTTATGTTTGATATTCGCAAACTTAGAATGACCTGCCATTTTTAAACTCTCCTTTTATGTGATGTTAACCTTGCTATTATTTGATAGCATCATCTATGTTGTAGTCCCAAATCACCTCATGGTAATTATCACAAAGAGGCGATGTTGTTGTTTTATTCCATTTTTCGTTCCAGCCTGCGGGCTTTTGTGTGTGCCCTATAACCTTAATGCTTATAGCGTCAACCCGAGAGAAAATATCGCTTCCGATTTTACTCACATTTTTCGGAATGATAATTTCCTCTAATCCACTACTTGCGAAGGCAAACTTACCAATTTCATATAGGCTCTCTGGCAGGGTTACTTTTTTTAATTTGGCACAGCCACTAAAGGCAGAATCACGTATTACTCTAACCCCTTGGGGGATTTCAACCGACGATAGCTTTCTAAGATTCTCAAATCCCCTATAATCTATTTCATCTACAGGTTTGCCGTTATATTCAGCAGGAATGGAGATTGTTGAAGCCGTGAAAAAACCACGACAAGCACCAACCTTATAAGATTCACCCTTGTCTTCAAAGGTCAATTTATCATTTGGAACACGCTCAAGTATCTCAATTAAACGAGTTGGAAAGCCTTTTGTTTTTTGTATGAATTATAAATATGCACCAGCATATAAGCCCTATTATCATCAGGCTCATCACTCATAACTGTATCAACAGCTTTGTTGGTAACTTCTTCAAGAGAAGATAAAACATCTTCGTATCCATCCATTTCACTTATTATATATTGCAACAAAATGTGAATAGCCACAGAATACCCTACATAAGGGTTATTATAAGAGCTTTTTAGGTTGGGATAATCCTCCCAGTTATCATTTTGTATAATATCCGCTAGTAGAAAAACAAGCTCTTTCGATTCTGCAAAATCTTTTAGTTTGTCGCCTTGTTTTTTAGAATCGAGCCAATGAAGGTAACGGCTCATCTTTTTGCCAAGTTGCTCTATCATCTTCTCCATTTCAAACCTCCCTTCACACGATAACAACTTTGCCGCCAACATCAGCCGTATACACTAGGCCTAGGGGCGTTATATTTGCCACATTTGCCGTTATATCTGCCATGTATTTTACAAAGCCATCAGCTTTATCATATTCTATCACTACTACAAATTTTACAATGTCTTCATACAAAATGTCAAGCAAAATATAATTTTGGTTGCGTATTTCATATTCTACCTTGCCGCTAAGGTTATAGGGTACTGCCACCTCAAGCTTTTGGTGGAGGTTTTTTTCTATAATATTTGCAGCTGCAGCCGCCATGCTTGCCCCTTTGCCATATGCACGCACAAGGCCGCCTGTGCCAAGCAAAATGCCGCAATAATATCTTGTAACAACTATCAAGATATTTTTTAAGCCACTTTTTTGTATATAGTCTAAAATGGGCATGCCTGCCGTGCCGTTGGGCTCTCCATCATCGCTTTGTTTTTTAAATTGGTTGTTTTCGCCTATTTGGTATGCAAAACAGTTGTGAGTGGCTTTAAAGTGCATTTTGCGGATGTTCTCTAAATGCTCCAACGCCTCCTCCTCGCTAGTAACGGGAAAGGCATAGCCTATAAATTTGGACTTTTTTTCAACAAACTCTACCTCGGCTTGGTTGTATATGGTTTTATATTGTTTTAGCATTGTGTAGCCTCCCTTTGTAATTAATCACAGCCCCGATTTTTCGCCTCCCTCGTTCCCACCCTAAGTGTTATACAGGGCATAAGTGCTATGCCAACCCCACCCCACTCGGGAGGCGAAAAATCTCATCAGTACTCCGATATATCCTAAGGGCGAGAGAATCCCCTCTCCACAAGATACTAAAATTTCTGCCCCGAGCGGGGCGGGGGAGGGCGACATACTTATGATGCCACGTCGGGGGTGGGAGCGAGCGGGCAGAAATTGACGAGCCACCCCTAAGTCTAAAAGTCATGAATACTTGTATTATTTTTTTATGACAGGCAATATTTCCTAAGGTTTTCATAGGATGGTTTATAGTCATTTATCCAAAAGCGACTATAGCTAATACCAATCTCAAAGCTTTTAGTTAGAGTTTGGTGTAAAAAGCTAAAAGGAGGTAAAGTATATGCACAACCCAATAGCAGGCGGCAACCCGCCTTTCGGGCCTACTCACAACGACAACGGCATGCTTCTTATTTTATTGTTGTTGATGATGGGCGGCACTGGAGGCTTTGGCGGCGGCGACACTTTAACAATGTTGCTGCTTTTCATGATGCTTTCTGGCGGCAAGTTGTTCTAGGATATGCACAAAACCGTAACCACAAAAATCGCCATAGGCTCACTTGCAGCCTTGGCGGTTTTTATATTATAGGGCGATAATACATATAAGTGTTTGTAAGGGCGTTAAAAATAATATTAAAATGCACCCCTGAAACGGCGATGGTGAATAAATATGCAGGCACAGCTATGTTTCGGCCAGGTTGCCTTTGGTATATTGTTTGCATATCTAAGATGTATATATCACCATCAATATCCATATATGTTCTCAAAAAACTAGCCAAAGCAAGCAATGCCTCATCAGGCGAAAAAATAGGCAAAAGCTCCCCAAAAAAGCCGTTGTTGGCGGTGTTGCTATAAAACACACGGGTGATGCCCTGCACACCCACCCTTACCCTGACTTGGCTGTTATAGATGATATAACCTCTATAGCGAGCATAAAAAGTAAGCAAATAATCCCCCCCATATGTTAGGGAAATAGAGTATAAAGACATATCAAGAGCAGCACCTTGCAATATTTCAGATATAAAAGCATTGGCAAGCTGGGTGGCATTTTCAAGGTTTTTTTCAAAATAAGCCTCACCCGCCTGGTCAAAACCTAGCAATAAGCCACCAGGCATTTCAAAAACAAGCTCATTATTTTGAAACTGATGGTGGATAGACATTAACGTGCGGGGGCAATAGTATATATTGCTGCCAGGCACTATCTCTTCTTGTATTGGCCCATCTTCAAAAAAGCGTGCAGATATAGCCTCAATGTCATAATCATACCTTGAGAGGGACACTTGCCTCTTAGGGCGATATCTCGTTAAAATATCCGCCTCTGCATATATATTGTTGTGCTCTAAAATCATAAGTATATTTTCTTTTTGGTTAGAAGACATTACATATTGCCTGCCGTCGAGAAAGGCAGCCGCAACCAGCAATATAAAAACGCCGAGCAGCAAGGCAATAGCTATATTTTTAATTTTTCCATTATTGTTCATGAAGGTTTATCACTCCAGATGCATTTTCAAGGTAAATTTCTACAACATCATAAAAATACAACATCAAGCGGCGATAATACACCACTTGCCCCCTTGCTACATGCACCTCTAGGGGGTGTCTTGCAAATTTATCGTCTATATTTATGATTTGGTTGTTACGCACATAATCAAAATAAAAATGATAACGCCCCGTGGCATCGTCAAAACTGTAGCCAGATAGTATTATATGGTTTTTAGGGGTGTTTATTTCTTTGTCTTTTACAATCATATCAAAGGCCACAAGCAGAGATGGTGCAAAACCCTCGTGGCTTCTTGTAGTGTCTAGCAAGGCTACATACTCTACAATACTATCAGGAAAAAACCTTACCGTCCGCTGGCCGTCGCTATAGGTGAGTATATTGTTAACAGGTGCTTGAGAGACATTGCGTATATCCCCAGCGGGGAACAAAAACCGTATATGCTCCGCCACAGAGGCAAGGTTTAAAGTGCCTATAGGGCTATATGCTCTATAGGTGATTGCAAAATCTTGAGAATCATCAGCCTCCACCTCTAAAATATCGCCAAAAAAAGCCTCAAGGCTATATGCCAAAGGGGGCAGGTCTAAAGAAAATACAAAAAAAATGTCGCTTGCCTCTTCTATAAAAATAAAGTCTAAATCTTTCGTGATTATTAGGCTATTAAAGCTATCAAAGTGAGAAGACAAAAAACCCTCTCGGCTACCGTGAAACTCCCTAAAAAAAGTTGCAGGCATGGGGAAGTTGTACTGTATCCATATATGGGGCGTTGCTTCAAGGCTTCGCAAAAAAGCATCATCATTAACAATGCCCAAACGCTCAAAATCACCCTCTTCTATCAGACGAGAGATGGCGTCTGTAGATGTTTGCCACACATCTTGCTCTTCTAAATTGCCCAAATATACCCTTTGGCTGCCTGCGGCTGTGTTCACAGCCACCCTCGCTGAAGAGATTATAAGGGGAGAGGAAACTTCAAGGTGAGGGCTAGTGTGGTTGCTGGTTGTGGTGATGGGTACGGTAAAAAACAGCCCCCTTAAAGAAAAGTCGCTAACAAACAAATAAATGCCCATGCCAATACAAGCAAGAGATAGCACCACCAATATAATATTTTGGATTTTGTCTTTAATCATAGCTTTATTATATCAGCTTTCCTTTACATTTTTATTACATCATGATTAAGAATTGGCTTCTAGTGTTTTGTTGTTGTAATCCTCACCCTGAGGGCAGGCATCAACAAAGAGTTCGTTCTAATGATATAATTATGCTATTCTCCTAAGTCGTCATCCTGAGCTTGACTCAGGATCTAATTGGAGGAGGGCAGTCCTAATTAGGGTTGTGTACTATCCCACATAGATCCTGAGTCAAGCTCAGGATGACGACTTAGGAGGGATGACGGGCGTTTCTCCATAGGTCTATTGCAGCTCACATTAATACAATTTGCCAATCACTTAGCGAAACCGTCCCATACCGTCATCCCCAACTTGATTGGGGATCTCCCTATACTGATTGCTTGCTAGGTTGTACGCTATGATAGGGAGATCCCGCATCGAGTGCGGGATGACGATATGAGATTGTTTTGTTAAAAGTGTGGTGCAGATTCACATTATCCTAATTTGCTAATCACTTAAGCTCGTCATTGCGGACTTGATCCGCAATCTCACTATACCAATTACTAAAAAGTAACGATTGCAGACCTAGAGATTGCGGATCAAGCCCGCAATGACGATTGAGGTGGCGAGTAAACACAAACTGAAATCAAGAATTAGCCTCTTCCCACTCTGCCAGCAAGCCCTCAAGCTTTGCCTCTAGCTCCACTTTTATTTTATGCTCTTCAGCCGCCCTTACATGGTTTGTTGCCACATCAGGCTTTGCTAGCACCTCATCTTGCTTAGCGATGGCCTCTTCCGCCTCTTCAATAGCCTTCTCAAGCCTTTCTATTTTGGCTTTTAGCTGCCTTGCACGTGCCTGCTCTTCTTTTTGAGCTAGGTAGCTTTGTTTGTTGTGGCTTGTGGCTTGGGTTTGTTGCTCTTTATTGCCTTCTATCATGCCA
>Ga0123355_10022415_pt1 | contig 10125 bp, 7 predicted proteins | sample TergutEmb28metaG_3_FD_89872 | JGI IMG/M metagenome (GOLD analysis project Ga0123355, IMG submission 89872) | Embiratermes neotenicus P1 segment gut microbial communities from Petit-Saut dam, French Guiana - Emb289 P1 | ecosystem: Host-associated > Arthropoda: Insects > Digestive system > Gut ...
AGGGGAAACTAAACTACTGGGGAGAAAAACATTATACAGTGTCGGTGGTAGATGAATGAGTATGGAGCATTGGTGGAATGATACTGACAGGGGAAACTGAAGTGCTGGGAGAGAAACCTGTCCCAGTGCCACTTTGTCCACCACAAATTCCACATGGACTGAGGTGGTGTCGAACCCGGGTCTCAGCGATTTAAACACTAATATTAAATCTGACACTATCACTATAACCTTCAATTCAAAATGTCTACAGAGGAAAATAACACAATAAATTATTTGGACATTTCTGTACATAGAAACAACAACAACAACAACAACATTGACATAAGTATCTATAGAAAACCCACAAGCACTGATACCACTATTCACCTTTCTTCTAACCATCCATATGAGCATAAAATAGCGGCATTCACATACTATATACACAGAATGATAACACTGCCCATCATAGAAGACTGAAACAAGAAGAATGGAAGGCAGTACTTACTATAGCTAAAAACAATGGATATCCAATAAATACCATAAACAACCTCAAAACAAGGCTAATAGCTAAGAAACAGAAACAACAACAAAACCTCACAACAATTTCACGTGACAAAAAATGGGTAACCTTCACTTCAGACCACTAATAAGACGCATTACCAATCTATTTAAGCAAGCCAATCTGAACATTGCCTTCCGAGCAACCAATACCATACAACAACAGCTGAGAAACAGGCTAATAAAAATCCTAGTGGAATATACAAATTAAAATGTAATACATGTAATAACGTATATGTCGGACAGGCAGACAGTTCCATAAAAGTGAGACACAAAGAGCATGTAAGATAAATAAGAACCAATAATCCAACATCTGCCTATGCATTGCATATTTTACAGAATAGACACGAATATGTGACAATAGCAGATACATTACAATTATTGAAGGCATGTTGGGAAGCCTTATATATGCAGATATTCCATCAACATAAAATACTGATTACGGAGCAACAAGTCCATGACATCAACCCCGTCTATGAACTTGCAAACCCAACACGAATACTTCCACGTAATCCATAACCAGTCTCACGCTGCACAGCATACGACTCACAACCATAACCACGCTCATTCTAAGCAGCGTACGACTCACGAACAAAAACACGGCAAGCATAACTCAAGCTTCAAACCGGATAGCCTAATTATTTGTGTATAATATTCAATTCTTTCTTACTATATTGTTTTAACAGTCTAATTAATAAACATTTTCTATTTACAGACATGCTGCCACAGCACCAAGTTAGCATAAAGAAGTAATTCACTGAATGTTTTAAATTGTAACTTTAGGAAAGGAACAATATATGCTCCCTGAGGATGATCGTGTGATCGAAACATGTAGGATCATTTTAACTGTTTCAATGTAAATTTTATATTTCTTAAATTATATATATATATATATGCATGTGTTGGTGTGTGTAATTCAGTAAGCTTTAGAGAGTTAATACTGCTTTATGTAATACGACGGTAGGCCTAGGGTTTCGCCATCCTCCACACCATGGATACTTCCCCGAACGTTTTAAATGTAATGTCTAAATATGGCAATAGGAGGGGAGACTGGGGCATGTTGTTCGCTGCACGTGCAGTGCACTATTCGCATAGCTGCCCTTTAACAGTGACAGACGGTCTGTACTGAATGTGTCTGTAGTTTCGCAAATTTCCATCCAAGTATCTGTGAGTCACACAACATATTTATTTGCTGACAAGACCACCAGAAATGCAGGCAAGCAGCATTTGAAAGGTCCTTCTTACGTGCAGCAATGTGGGACCAACGATACAAACGGGCGGCAGCAAACTGAGGGAGTGTACAGTCCTGAACTACTGCCGCTACATCTTGTGGGACAAGACAATACACCAGCACCATGAACACCCTATGTTACGATGTCTGAGAATCTCACAGCGGTAATGCAGAAGACAGGAATGTTCTGGGATTTCAAAGGATAGGGGTGCATTTATCTTTAGGGTAGTTGGGGGATCCAACAGCAATGACTGCTACCACATGGTGCAGGTGCCTAACCACCCACTGACAACAAAAACCTGCCGAGACTTTGGGCAGCGGCGACACACAAATTAACCACAGAATTCTTCGGCAGTGAGCCGGGCCACACTCGGTAAGAAGGCCTTAGGGAGCGGAGTTCCCTGATACAGATGTTTGGAACAACGAACTGTGTGATCAACTCAGAACAGCTGACACTTTGAAGACGCCCTCCTTGCTTGTGGGAGGTGCCGCCACTTCGTATTTACCAGTCGACACGGTGTAACATGCCAGAAGACTTGAATCTTCATGAGCGCCGCTACCAAAACCTCACATCTCGCAGGTTACATTTTGTTTTGTACTTCCACTGTCACTTTACCCTACGTTTAGGACGGCCGACATTGTACAACAGTTGACACCCTGCCGGATGTTTGACTTTCGTCTGTGCTCTTCATATATCCATGAGTTCAGTCAGTCTCTATACTGCACTGGCAGTTAGGGCAGATAGTGATTTTACAACTCAGTTCACATGGCTGCAGGACAACCATAAACACAACCACCACCACCAGCACTAACAGTAGTACTATTTCTTCTCTGTCCCGTCCTGGGCTGCAGCACTACCACTACAACGGACAGCACGAATGCGAGTAGCAATCAAGTTTCGAAACAAGGACTGCAACTCTAAAGCCCAGCTCTCACACCTCGTATCTTTTGACAGAAATTTGTCACTTGTGTTGGTTACCAAGTCGTGGGAACAGCGCGATTTTAAAGAGCCACTCATGCTTCCCTCCTGTTGTCGGTAAACAAAACGACTTGAAGCACCCACCAGTGTTCCATCTGGACTAATTCCTTTATCACGATTCTTTTACACGGACGTAAGGTCCTTATCTGTCACTGACTGTCAGCGAGACTGTGGCTGACAGTGATCGTGCTTCGGCCGCGTTCTGGTAGACAACAGGTTACGTCGACAGCCTAATGTGCAGCGGTCAGTTATTGGCACATTTATCAAATACACCAGTCGTGGGAACACGGCTTGACAAGAAACAGAAACAAGCTAATGAAAACAGAGGGAACGGCGCACGTGTCACGTGTTCTTCAAGGGGACAGGCCATGCCAGTTAGCCCCCCCCCCCGCTCTCTGCTTCTTCACTACGACGCGCACTTTCCGTTGATGAAAACTAACTGCGAAAACTTCCTTCTAACGAGCACCTAGAAACGCAGTTCCCACCTCGCAGTAAACACACTGCGTCACCATCACAACGTCCTACCATTCGACTATGCTGTGTCGGTAAACACCACGCAACACAAATACATGCTGTGGGCCGAATGCAGAGTGCTTTACATTAAAGCACAGAGGTCTACATAGTTACCACTGTGCTTTAAACGGTCCAATACAACAAGTGAAAATAACATTTCCGCTCACAGCGGTCGCTGTTAGAGCCATTAGCCCACCTGCCAAGTACTCTGTTCGACTGACATTTACAGCTGAATTCCCACACACATTTCTACAAATGAATCGAAGTGTTAGCAGGTAGCTTTTTAGCTAACAGCTCTGCAGCTACGACCAATACCGGCATTCTTATGGCTAGATATGACAGCATTCAATATGGATCGTTCATGAACAATAGCACCGAAACGTGTTAATAATTATGTGCAGAACACACCTCCCACAGCTTAAGTGCACCCTGGTGTTGCAGTTGGGTCATGCAGCATCAGTAATAGTCCAATAACCTGTCAGATTCTAAATATACACATCCGTTATAAGCACGAAGGTGTAAAAGCGAAGTAGAGCCTGTTTATCACTTAAATTACGAATCGCCGTCACAATCGTACCAGAACAAAGGGCGAGAGGCCTTCCTTCCTGCCTGCCTGCCCGAAACCATCCACTGTAACAGCGAGCTGGCGGAAGTTACGTGAAGGTGGCTATAATCCATATTGTTTTGTTTCATATATACGACCAAAAAGCATTTTATCCCTTTCATTGTGTCAGTTTGCTTTCAGCTGAATACAGCGGACACTGACAGCAGTTGATGACACGAGAAATGCATCCCCGGGCCTCGAATCTCCTCTGCGTGGTATCAATTCACGTCAGACTCAATCGCATTTTCTCTACTGAAAGGCCTTCAATATGACTGACCAACAATTGAAATCACGCCAACAATTGCTTCCGTCATCAACTAGTCACAGCTCTTCCTCGAATTACGTATAATGATAATCAATTATCCGTGTGCCGCGTTGTGCAGCTATCAGCAGCTGGATCAACCCTGTCATATGGACACCCGTTCGTCTGCACATGAAAATCTGCAATCTGCAATTCTGAAAAACTTCATGCTTCTCCATCTTTAGGGACTTAGAACAACCTAAATTATACTTAAATACCTAGCTCGTACCGCGCAGTAAACACTCAGTTGTAACAAGACAAGCAATGTACGTATAACGTAACACTGAGGCGCGCAGGTGTAAGTGTAACCACTGCTGTCGCGAAAAAGCAATAAATATTACGTACTCTGAGTGTGTGTCTGTAGCCTTAGTTATCCAGCATGCAATGAGCATGCGCCATGTTATATTGCCATCTGTGGCCTGTCTGGCTCTACCATATTTTTCCACATTATCTCAAAAGCGGCACGATTTTCGAAAGAAAAAAAAAAGTTATTGAATATAAAATGTTTGTTCTTATTTTCTCTACGACTTCTACCTGAAACATTTCTAATTCTAATAAGAATTCGGCAAGATATTATCATAAATGTACGCTGGTCTTCATGTAAAGTAACCTTTATTCTTGTCAGATGCTAATGAAACTTGAATTTTCTTAACAGATTTTCGAAAAATACTCAAATACCAAATTTAATGAAAACCCTTCCACTGGGAGACGAGTTGCTCCATGCGGACGGACGGGACGCAATTTTGCGAAGGCGCCTAAAAACTAATCAGTCAATGCTGTATAGTGAAATAATTGCTGTTCGTTCTGATAGCCACACACAACACACAAAATTAAATACACTGTGTAGGCAGGACGTAGGATTTCTGAACGCTAAACCCTATCCTACGAAAAGTAACCATGGGGCTTTAAGGGGTTAAAGAGTCAGTCACAAGAAAAGCAAACATTTCCGGGGGGAAAAAAAGTAAAGAATTGACAAGAAAAGGGTAAAGTAGGTCTATTTGACGTGGCACTTAAACAACAGGCCACAATGACGCTTAAAGAACTGGAAACTTAGAACCACGCATTATAGGTGGAGGTTGAATGGTTGGCTACATAACGCGGCCACCTTACGCACTTCATCCTTGTTTTACGCCTTTATGTTTTAACGCCCCTTGCCAATTTACATCACTTCTTAATTTGCGCAATTCATTTTTCGTTTAACGCCCAGAGGCTAGCTGTGCTGTATTGCGCCATCTGCTGCTTATTCTATTACTTCTCATGGGAATATTATTTTGTATTTACGCCCAGTTTTTCAGGAACACAACTAGGGTGTAAAACAAGGGCTTGGCTGAACTCTGAAGGCTCCGCGGGTCCCGTAATGCTGCGGGGCAGACAATAGATCATAAGGTGATTGGTCGGCCGTTCAGCTGGTAGAGTAGTAACTACAGTTACCGACCTATCTAGCCTCGCAGGAATGCGGTTAGGAGTAAGGAAAGACTAAGGCGCAGTGGTAACTATAAATACCGTCAGGTTTAATAGTGAAACTTATACGGTCTGCCCACACAGTGCATGTAATGTTCCACATGACTCTCAGAACAAACAGCCATTATTTCCCTACGCAGCATTAGCTGTTCTCTGTGAGGTAGGAACTGAAATTTTTGTGCGACTTTTGATAGATAAAAGGGAAGCCTCATGTGGGGACGACGATCTTCCGTCCGTGACCTAACATCTGCAGCTAAAACGTCTATCGAATTTTCATGAAATTAAGTATAGGATTTCTTTACAAAAATTACCCAGCAAGCGTGAGTTTCCTGAAAATCGGCTCAGTGACAGTCACACTTTACTTAGGGGCGTAAATAAATTTTCATCCGCACTTAAAACACATATATTTTCCGGTGTGGATGAAACTGGGCGATTGTGAGATGGTGAACATCCGTACAGCAAGGCCGCACTCACGCACGTAACTGCAGTTCCAACCATATGTACGCGTGTACCGTGAAACCGAATGATATTTTGAAAGTAAAAAAACACATGTGTGAGTCTCGTTACATATGTCCATAGCGGTTCGTTCCAGCACACAGCTTGATTTAGCGAAAACTTCACAATTTTCCGCGAATGAAGAAGTGAATAGAGAAAACTTATGCGAAAAAATGCAGCTGTGCTCTGTGACAACTGTCCGTAACCTTCACTCGCAATTATATGACAAGTACAACCCACCCCTCCCCCCTCCGCGCTTCCTTTCGCCAGTTTCATCACATTAAATAATTCGTGAATCGGACGGCAGACGTGTGCCAAATTATGCATGCGATGCTGGGCTACGAACAGGTCAGCTCTGCCCTTTGAAATACGTCTGGTCTGCGGCGCGAAAACACAGCTTGTCCGTATCTATAAAGAAGCCAGCGTCTGCCGCGCTTCAAACCATGGTTATTAGGACAGAAATCTGAACCGTTTTAGAGCGAGTTTGCAAGCTATCAGTCTGTCCGCACGAAAAACTCCGCTCCAGATGGACGGAATTTCGTGAAATTTTGTTCTGAAATTTATACTTCTGACAACAAAATTTCGGTTTTGTTACAACCGTAAACAAATGCCAGGCACGTCACGAGGGGACCTATGTATATGTCTGATGTCCACCAACCGACCAATGCCTGTGGCTCTTACAACATGTGCTAACAATACTGGACATCTTAAGCAAAGATACCAAACGCGATGAACAGCGTCATGCGCACGCAGCCTGCTGCGGGTACCGGTACATCGCCACCGCTTGTCCAAACAGCACAGACATCGAACCGTGTCCTTGCTGAGCCTGCACAAATCTTTACGCATGGATGAGGCGTCACCATTATGACAGTGTCCATGTCTCCCTTTGCTGTGTGACGCATGGCGACTTTCGCGAGAGCGCTGGAAAAAGGAACGTGCAGTAAACACGCCCACGGCTCCAATCTGCACCAAAACCGCTCACTTCTAAAGTCCTTCCTCTCTATCAGCGTTTCCAAACCTTCCTTCCAAGCTGGAACCCCTACGATAATTTTTCATTTCCCTAGAAACCCCTGTCTATGAAAATGGAAGCAAAACAAAGAAGTAGTTGGTAGGGCACAGAGATTGTGCCAGTATTGCCAATTGCCAGACAAAAATTCTCTCCATGTTTGAGGTATATCCGCAATATTATCGCGGCATTTATTCATTCGACGATTTCTTGCGGAATCCCTGACAGTGTGCTGTGGAACACTATGATCCGCGGTACGCTGTGTGATAAACATGGCTCTGGATGAAACTGATGACGTTTACTTCCGTTTCCTGCTGTGCAAACCAAGTTCACTGATCAGCTGCCATCTAGTGCCGAAGTTAAGAACAAGTGGACCTTCACCTGAAACCTCGCTGCAGGGGACAGCTCTACATTTCAGCACCAACAGCAGCAGTAACAGCTACCGCATTGTACGTCTGGGGGTACCAGTTTGGTGCCAGCTGAAGGCAGCGCGCGGCCTCTCCTCACACTACAATGTGTACGAACGTTACAAGAAGGTTCTGTAGGTCAGTATCCTGGTCCATATTCTTTTGGTTGTCTTTTCGGGAAAACAATTCATGTCAGAGGATTACATTTTTAATTTATTAGTACTTTAAGGTATCCTCGACTGTCCGCTGGGGCTGTGGAACTGCTGCTTATAAAGGTCCATTGTCCATCCACGGATGACAGGTGAATGGTCATAAAGGTGAACAACTGAAGTACTATCTTCGCCTGAGGAGAACAGCTTTGACCTTCACAAATTGGGTAGGGGACCTTCATCTCAGGGCCAGCATTGTGGAGAAAACATGTAGGTCATATCCCCCCCCCCAAGTCTGTGCCACTGCATCTGTCCAATTTCACTGGTCGCTATGGGTCAGATGTTCAGTTTGTAACATGCGTAAAATCAAATTTATGCACAGCTCTAATCAACATTGGTAAAAAGTAGTGTACATGTAAACTCGCATGCACAAACACAACTGTATTTCGGCCTAATACATTTTTAACTGAATACGTCGGATCGTGCTCACAATTTCGGTGTTAACTGCCCCTGCGCCAATTTATCTTAATGTAAAACGTTTTCGAAATTTCCTTTTGTCCGGCACCTAAGATGTCGTTCGAATTTCCCCCACTATCCTGCGCGTTCTTCTGTCACACGTTCAAGCGGGGTTGTTGTTACAAAACTTTCGGCAACAATTTTTCTGTGACACACACGTTGCAAAAGTACAGTATTGCAGATGAGAGCCCTTTATTCACCTGCGCGCGCAGACCATCCGAGATCAACACGCAGTGACAGATTACCGAGCGATAAGCATGAGCCGGTCGGTTCCAGCGGGTCTGATAACAGCTTCTGCCGAGCTTCCACTTTCGTGGGGCAGGCCGTGTCATCTCTATAGGCAATAGCGCTGCAATACTGGCCAGAGACAGCTCAGTCCACTTCTCATTCACACCATCACATTACGCTGTCCAGCAGAATGCAGGCAGCATTCTACCTGTTGGTACGAATAACATGATATTTCACTAAGTGTGAGCTCTGCACCTCAAAGTATAACTGTGTGCCATTAAACGGCAAAGTATTTTTTCATTATATGGTTCAGCACATCCGTTTTTCGCTACATCGCTCGTTTTTCACATAAAGCTCAGCGAATCGCTTTTTCACATTGTCACCCGCTGATCTGATGTAGTGCCTGAACAGAAAATTTCTCTACTAAACAGAAGATTTGAAACAGAAAGTGGTTTAAGCAAATCTACTGTAACTTTTCCCTTGCTATTTCGTCTCTTCGTGAGCGATGTGAGAGCATAAATTTGGCCGGACCAGAAGGGTGTAAGGGCACTTTGCAATATCTTAAGCACGAAGGCGTCAACGTGCCGGTTAGTCCTTCTAAATCTGGGAAGGTGTCAAAAATGCAGTGACACATACGACTGGGCGTGTGAGTGGGAGTTGCGTTTAACGGCAAAAGGGTTCGCAAAAAAAGAAAGTGGCATTAATAAGGTGAGGGCCTTCTTGGATGTGACGCCGTGGAATCTGGTAGATAGGTACTGCACCAGCAATTCAGAGGAATCTGTTGCCTAAGTCCTCAGGGTACAAGAACTGTTCTTCCTCCACCCTGAAGATGAAGGCAGACGCCGGGCTACTCCTTTCCTTAAGTTCCGGTGTTCTCATCAGCGTCTTGTTCTCACACAATCTCCAGAGCTCATTACAGTCTCAATACATGTTTATATTGTAACATTATTCTAACGCCCATCACTATTTTACCCACACGGTTTCACATGACTGTTGGCAACTCAAGTGTCGTCGCTATTTCATATTGCCGCGAGCCGGGGTCCACGCATTTTAGTTCAAACTGTTACTGTTTATATTGGCTTAAGGTTCAGAAAATGCTGTCCCTCGGCTATCAGACACACATCACCATAGTAAATGCACGTCCGAATTCTGTTGGCGACACTGGGGACAATAAATGCTTACTTTTGTCAGGTAGTTTTCAATGTCATATTTGTCACAGCGCTTTATCCTTTAACAAGCCATGCAATCAAAAATTGCACAGGTTCACATCTGGCGAACGAGTAGGCCAGAGTCACAGCTTGTTATTGTGTCACCAAAAACAGTGCGTGAAAAGTGCTGGTGACTGTGGGCTGCTGTATTGCCTTACTAAAAAGGTGCGTCTTCTTTTGTAGTCGGAAACGTGTTCATTGCTACTGCAGGTGATTCATAGGCCGCTCTCTAATAGGACGCACCTTGGGATGCGACTGCGATTCGATGGCAGGACGGTGACGATAAAACATAAGCGTCACGGTACTGGCCTGGAAAACTGGAGGCGATCGGTGAGACGAATGTGATGAACTGTAACAGACAGTATCTGAGTACCCAGGGCAGAAGGCGTCCAGTGCATTAGGGCTTCAGTGTGGAATGTGATGAATTGTAACAGACAGAATCTGAGTACCCAGGGCAGAAGGCGTCCAGTGCATTAGGGCTTCAGTGTGG
>Ga0123355_10022416_pt1 | contig 10125 bp, 3 predicted proteins | sample TergutEmb28metaG_3_FD_89872 | JGI IMG/M metagenome (GOLD analysis project Ga0123355, IMG submission 89872) | Embiratermes neotenicus P1 segment gut microbial communities from Petit-Saut dam, French Guiana - Emb289 P1 | ecosystem: Host-associated > Arthropoda: Insects > Digestive system > Gut ...
TACTTACTTACTTACTTAATCCATGGTGCAGAGTCCTTCTTGAGAAGCTAACTGGTTTGCAGCTAGTCAAGAAATTCCCCGCATTTCACGGAACCCGAAGGTTCATTACCGCACTCACAAACGCCCGCCACCTGTCTCTATCCTGGGCCAGCCCAATCCAGTCCATATACCCACATATCACCTCCTGGAGATCCATCCTAATATTACCCACCCATCTACGCCTAGGTCCCCCCAGTGGTCTCCTTCCATCCGGTTTCCCCACCAAGACCCTATACACCCCCCTCTCCTCTCCCATATATTTAGTTTACATAATTATCATTACAAGATCTCATAAATTTTCAATTTATAAACTTTAACCTTATATAGAGCAAGAGAGTCAATGTAAGCACAACGTAACTTTGAGGCGCGTTCGTGCAACCATTGCTGCAGTGGAAAAGCAATAAGAATTATATAGTGTGAATGTGTGTTTTTAGCCTTAGTTATCCAGCATGCAATGCGCATGCGTCAAGTCAACTGTGGCCTCTCCCGCTCTACAAAATTTTCCCACATTATCTTATAAACGACACGATCCCCCCCCCCCAAAAAAAAAGTTACTGAAAATAGAGTTATGTTTCGAGATTCTGTACGATATTTGTCTGAAATATTTTTCCCTCTAAGAAGAACTGAGCGAGATATGGTCGAAAATATATATCGGTTTTCACGCAAAGTACCCGTTATTCTTACCCGATATTAATGAAACTTGAATTTTCTCAACAAGTTTTCCAAAAATTCTCATACATAAAATTTCGTGAAAATCTGTCCACTGGGAGCCGAGTTGTTACATGCGGACAGACGGAGGGACAGACATATATTACGAAGTTTTTTTTTGTCTCATCCCAACCAGCAGACTAGACAACCACCCATACAGAGTGAAAAATACCAGTTCGCATAGATACAGTAACTACATGGTGAGGTAAATTCAGTCAAAAACACAACTATAAATATATGGCTAAATGATGGTGTTTATTAGCAATGGAAAAACTACATGTTTCGGCCTATAGCGGCCAGCTTCAGGTTTTGACAACTTTCTTGCTAAAAAACTTTTATATAATATGCCTAAATCGCGTGGTGATGTTGAGATCTCATCATCATTTTACGTGCTTTTGTTAAGCTAAATTTGGTGAGATGTCTATTGGGTCAATGAATTTCCACCCAGCTACCTACAAATTCATTGACCCAATAGACATCTCACCAAATGTAGCTTAACAAAAGCACGTAAAATGATGATGAGATCTCAACATCACCACGCGGTTTAGGCATATTATATAAAACTCTTTTAGCAAGAAAGTTGTCAAAACTTGAAGATGGCCGCTATAGGCCGAAACATGTAGTTTTTCTATTGCTAATAAACACCATCATTTAGCCATATATTTATAGTTGTGTTTTTGAGTGAATTAACCTCACCATATAGTTTAAACACACAACGGGGATGACACACCTCAGAATTATGTTTGTTAAATTGTATTAGTTAGATTATTCAGGTAACAGATGGCAGCATGTTGGCCAGCCCTGAATTAAAGGATGAACTACACATACTTGCACTCCCCCTCCACGCGCGCGCACACAAACACACACACACACACCACGCACGCACACGCTACACGTCATTCCTGGTGTGGTCGTCGATCAATGTGGCACAAAGCACTACACGGATGTATCAGATAGTACTACATTATTTTCAGAGATATTCAAGTACGTACTCTGGAAGAGTGTCTGGCAGATTATATTTCCCTTATGCCCGTTTTGCTAAAACCAGCAATGTCACAACCTTGTTTTTCAGATCACGTTTTGCAGATCTAACGACAAGCTCAGAAATATCCCGCTGTGTTTCGGATGTACTGCGAACACAGATGGGCCGAACAGGTTTGCCGAGACTCTTCACGACTTAACGATTCATTCAGTCATTCGAGGTGTGTTAGTATTCTCCATCAGCTATCATTACATCTCTGGACTGTTCCGTTTAAAATGAATTCTGAAATCAACGGACATTTGAGCAGTTTGGCTGGTCTCCCTAGACGAGAAACGGGAACATCGTAATTCCTATGAAAGACTGACTACAAGGTACAGTAAAACGCGCCACGAACGGGCCCTAAACGCGCAATCCCGATGCCTGGAGGTCAGAAACCGCGATCCTCTATTACCACGCCAGCAGGTGATTCGTCTTAAGGAACAGCAGTACACAGGTAGAATTCAGACCGTCTAAGCATATGGCCTTGGTGCACCCGCAGCCCAGGCTCTCGGGTTCAACACCTGCACGAAGTGTGAAAGCATGCCCATGTACATTGTCTTACGATGACAGACGCCTTATAATGAACAGACTGCCAGTTTATTTACTTTACTTTTCTAAAGAATTTAATGTCAAGTCGACAACGAAAGACATTAAAACGATTCGTGCAAAAATAAATTACGCTACCCCACGTTTGCTTTCAATTCGCCATTATTCTGCTGCCAAGAGTGCGGTACAAAAGTCGGGAGTTTCATGAGTTCTACGGATTCTTTACCAGAGGTTCGTATTAAAGGTGTATGAGATTGGTTGGACGTCAGCATGCATGTGATTAAGAATGCAAAAACAAATGATTAGGGAACGGTAGAGATGACTTGGGAGATCTAAGTGCAGACCAAAAAAAAAAATATTAAAACAGATCTTAAATATTAAGTAGGGATGTAAACTAACTTTCTTTTTCTGGATGGAGGCCTACTTCTGAGCACTCTACTAAAACCGTAGGGTTCAAGAAAGATGAGGCATTTCTTGACAATATGAACTTCTTGCTTCTGAAGTAGAATCTTACTTCACGGAGTCAAGTGTTGGTATAAGGCGACGGTTGCGGTAATTATGATAATAATTATAATTAACTAATCACTGGTAGTGCCTGAGGAACAGTAAGGTTTTTCCTTCTCTGACAATACTCCAGCATTATCACGAATAGTGAAATGTAAGTATGTAAAGCTATCTACAGATGGACTCGCACACTACACCTTCAGTAAATAAACAAGATGTGACGAAACGATTATCTAAATTCACACAAAAATCTTGTATGAAGCTTTGTGTGTCCGGACCGTCACATTCGTTGCATCAACTTTTATTAAAAATAGCCCCATGGAACAGGTTCTTCCTTGGACAGTAGTTATTAAGGTAATAACAATATTTCCGGTTTGTTACGAAGCCTGAATATTCTTTACCGTCCTGACAGATTGAAGTACCCATACAGCACAGTTCTCTAACATGCGTTTAAACATTTCTCTGCTACCTAAACAACGGTTTCATAAACAGGTCTGGTTTCAAAATTCACACGTAAATATCATATTGAGTTGCCATCGCATACACCAAAGAGCATACTCACTTGGAAGGGTTGCAGGCGGGAATAATCACGGAATGCGAGTTCCCGGTCCAGTAGGAATTCCAGGGGCTGCTGGTTCGTCGCCATATCCACCACAGCCACCAGCGGCGTGAACGACTGCAAGCAACAAGCATCTATGTCACACACACAGATCTTTCTCTATTACGTGTAGAAAGCTAAATAGGACTGTATCAGTCCGCTCCTAATACGTACGTGAAAAATTAAACCCGAACTACCGTTGACTTCATCCTCTCCTGTTTAAATGCAAACTATAGGTAAAGTCAGACAAGATTAAAACACAAATGTATGTACGTAAGCACGGGGCATTTCTTGATTAGCTGCAAAATTAGTAGCTTCCAATGCATGTCTCTGCTCCATGGGATTGGGTATTGTAATACTAGCTTTTAGTGTGTTATGTTTTTGCGATCGTAACAAGTTAATTTTACTGCCTTGCCCACGGCTTTAATCTAACTTCTCGTCCATACCGTAGCAAATTTATCCGGCTTGTATCATGTTCAAAACGCTCTACATTTCCCCGTTTAAAAACGTCTTAAATAAAAATAATTACGAACTTTTTAAAATATTCTTAGGTTCTTTGTAACTGCTTTACTTATACAGTTTTAATGAATTTTATTACGTAAAAGGGGGAGATCTACAACTTACGGTTTTAGTTTCTGTATAAGGATGAACTTTTTTTGTGTTACGGCCTGATGATGATCCGAGTTCAGGTTCGAAACTAGTTACCATACAAATAAAACTATTTACCAGTGAGTTCGTTGTGCTTATAAATATTTACAGATATTGTATTTGCTACACCAGGGGGGAGGGGGGTGTTTCATACATAACGTATGGCTACAAATACTGCACCATTTCACAGCCCACATACTAACATTTGGGGTCAGATTCCAAATGCCCCACAATTCTGCAAATAATTCTGCAACCTTGATCCGGACTTAAGGTTTATCCTTTAGAAGCTAAAATGAACAGCGCAAGAGGTATCTCGAATTGTTGTTCCCGTTCATCACGTGTTTGATCGGTAGATCTCATCTTTGGCCCAACCCCACAATAAGAAATCATATGGACTAGACCGGGGCTTCGCGAAGCCCATTCTTTTGGTTCTCGACGCCCAAGCCACTAACCAGAAAAATGGTTGTCAACCGTGACTAGAATGCAGATACAGACACACGACGTTAAATACCGGTATTTTCTAATGCAATACTACATTGCTACTTGCACAACTTTAAACCTCATACGCTCCAACCGTATGGCCAACATGAATTTCAGTGTTATTTTTCAAGTCAACCCGTCAGCGTACGTTTTTGGGAATGAAGGAGTCAGTATAAAATTATAGTAGTGTACTTACCAGAGCGGGCCAGAGGACGGTGTGTCCATTGTTAGGGGAGAGTGGGTCCACACGGTCCGTCCACACAAGACTATGTTCCACCAGAAACAGGTGGAAGAGGCTATCCTTGTAGATGCTGATCCACTCTCGCCTGTGCCACTCAACGCCATCATATTCCACCAACACCTGAAGCAAATTTGTCTCGTGACAGAATCTGGCCCATAGGCAGGCTTGCTTATATTTGGAAACACAGCTTCCATCATACCTGTGCTCTAGATACGAACAACCAACTCGCACCACGTACCACGACTTTCAATAATATCGATGTGAAAAGCGAAAATAAACTGGCAAAGTAAGTCAGAACTAACAGTAACACCCCTCATGCTTGAAAGTGGCAAAATTTAAAGTTCAGATGATTGAATACTTACGCTGCAGTGCCGTACGTATTGTTGCCTGAAGTAGTTATAACAAAATTTTATTTAAGCAATCCAATTCCCCTCCCCCCCTCCCCTTTCCATAGTTCATGACCAAAGTATGGTGTATATGATTACTCAGTGACAGATATGTAGAAGTAAAGGTCACCCCATGACATGTCTACGCAGGCACAGAGGTCAGGCAGAGGTATATCTCCAACTCAATAGCAACCTCGGCGCTAGAAAGGGGCGGGTGGTCAGCACCACGTGTTAGCCGCTTTATCCCTGAGAAAGAGCCGGTATCCGGTGTAAGGGAGGCTTAGTGGGCCATGGAGCCGGTGTGGGAAGGCACGGAAAATCTCGGCCCCAACGGGATTCGACCCCCGAACCGTCAATCCCGTAGCGAGTCGCTATACCGACTTTGCCACCTCGGCCACTCAGATATGTAATAATACGAAGAATAAAGCGGTCGGGGCGTGAGACAGAACACAATTCATGCCGAAGTTGCACTAACTGGAGTCACGTATACGCCCTCAAGGTGTGTGCCGAAACAACCTTACTTGTTACGTGCTTACCTACAACAATAGAGTCGGCCTTAAATTAACAGCAAAGCCAACCAAGTACTGAGTAAACCTCCATCTTCCTACTCTTGTTTTCCCTTTTAAAAAAACCTGTCCTTTATACATGGGTTTTCAGTTTAGGGTTCCGCTCGCGTATTTTTGAGGACAACAAGCAGTGTGTCACAGAAACACACAGGTACGGTACGCGAGACAGCGGCACAACGGTCCATGCCCTCGCCCAAGGCCATCAATGCAACTAAATCAAATCGCCGCTGAAGTGGTTCAATGGCATTCTTCAAGGCAAATGCAGTACGAGATGTGTATGGCAAGCATGTATTATGAACAAGCCATGTAACTACTTAAACGAAGGATACCTAATTCTCACACAATATTTTCACCAAGGTCAGCAGAAACAGAAGTTCCTTGCAAGTTTCTCACAATACACAAGAAACAAATGTTTCATTTATCAGTCTGAACACCGAACTGGATGGCGTAGCGGCAACACTCTAGGTTTGGATTTTGGAGGTACCTGCCTCGGATCTCAGCTGAAACAACTATCTTGAGTGGGGGGAGGCGGGAGGAGAGGGAGGCTTTGTGGTTATCCTTCGTCAGTCTAGGCAAATTCCAGGATATTAACATACCGCAGCGGTTAGTCACCGACCTCTCACAGCAGAGGCCCGGGTTTGATTCCAGGCCAGGCAAGGCGGGAATTGAGGTGGACATGATGGTACTTGGACAGGTTTTTCTCCAAGTACTTCGGCTTTACTCGTCAGTATCATTCCACCAGTGCTCTATACTCACCCTTCATTTATCACCGATGCTACATAATCTTAGCAACTGAAAGAGTCGTTAAACAACAAACGTCGAAACTAATTATTCAGCATAGGATGCTATACAGTTCGTGTTAACGACAGCATCGTAAAACAAATCACAGCGAGAAGAATAAGGGACATAATCGGAGAAAGCCCAAGATTCAGCACATAAATGGTGAAATAGGAATAAATATAATTTCAATTGCACCTCCATTTCTACCATATTCTTCAAGCCTCGATCTTTCACGTGCACCAGTCCTTGTATGTGCTTTGTTTTCTAACAGGCAAGAAGTCTGAAGAATTGATATCTCTCAGAAAAGAAACGTCGGTACTGTGCTCAAATGCAGCGCCGTTCAACATAACAGACTGACCCGAACAAGTTGAATACTTTTTGAGATGCAAATTATGCGTGAGTCAGTCAAGCAACTTCAAGCATTTCATGCAGCCCTATGACTACTATCTTTATGAGTCCACCACTGCTCCATATGTCGTATATCGAGAACGACAAATGTTGTCCACACCGTCGAACATTATATCTTTACGCATATTTTAATACTAACCGCCAATCCACATAGGACTCTCAAGTGGTCCCTTCACTTTAGGTTCTCTGACTACAATTTCATACATGTCACGTCCAAATCATCCTCCTTGATTTGGTTACACTAATATACGTGAACAAATTTAAATTGCTAAATTTACAAAATTTACATGACGTTAATCACTTGAAAATAAAACCATAAGGTTGTGTGGGTATAAGCTACCTATCAGATGGGGGCGAGTACTTAAGCTGGCCGCTAACCGGAAACCTAGCCACAGCCGCGTTTGGGGCCATATTCAGTAAGCATTTGAACATTAAATACGAAAACTAACCTGAGTATATTTAAATACCCAATTCGAACGGCACAGCAAAAACTTTTCTTATCGATTAAAAAACTATTCAGTTAATACTGTATTGGGAAACACTCGTTGTTTGAGGTACATACAAAACGCATAATTGCAACTGACAAGCAGAGCGTTATGTCAACCTCATCGTACATATAGTAACCACAAGGCCTTAGAGGGTAAAGTTATTCAACTGATCAAGAAATGCTCTATTCCTGCAAACCCCGAAGGTCAACATAAAATTGGAACTAATGTGAAACCAGTTTAGCCAAAGTCACAGCTTTAAGACATGCAAAATAAACAGTTACGAAGTTTATTATTCACGTTTTCAGAATGTTTATTGTCTTATTTGCCTAGTTTTAATTGCTTTAAATAATACAGGCCTGCGAAACCTGGTGCATGAATACGCAGCGCTGCCGGATTCCATTATTAACTGAAGTCCGTACACTAAGCATCAACGACGCTCTGGCACACACTGTATGCAATACCGGTGCAGCATGTTTAGCTATTCATTACAGTTGCCCAGCCCGCGGTGAATCGTACAAAACATGACAGCCATAGCTCGCTGGGGCAATGACCTAGGCGGCGCCGAGAAATACGGAGTTCCTCAACCTGCACTGGGCGACTTGGGGAATCAATGACAAAAGGAGACGAGCTGTGGGAGGTACGAAGCGTTACACGTGTGTAGACGAGTACTGCAGTCTAATGGCTGGCGATACAGATTCATATTCGGGAGGTCTCAGGTTCGTATTTCCGTCCAGATTTTGGCTACCCCGAGGAATTTCTGTTTTCCTCAGACCATACCGGCAAGTTCCGGTTTACTACCTTAAAAAAGGATATGGTCGATCCCTTAAGTAACTTTCTCAGTTCAGCATTCGTACTCACGTAACGCCCTATGAAGTACCATAATTAAAGGAAGGGGAGGGGAGGGAGCAACAAAAGCACGAGTGAAATTAGACGAACGACACTGTAATTTGATAGGTGAATGATTTATACAGGTCACTTAGTATTGTTAGGATAAGGGGGCTGAGAATGTAACCAGACCAGGTGCACGAAGTATGCTTACAGAATTTAGACGAGTTGGGGCTAGGGAAATGGGAGTATAATTCAAATAGATCTCCATGGCTTGTGAGGATGGGAGCTGGATTCAATTGGCTCGCATGAAGTCATACTGACACAGATGTCCGTTGCTGATAAATAAAGTGCACCCTTGTACAGGCACTGAGGCTCTGTACAGGCCGTACGGTCCATACGGGAAGTAGAGGTATAGCTCTACTCTTTCTTGACCACGGCACTAGAAGGGGGTGAGGGGTCAGCGTCACGCCCCGGTCGCTCTTTACCCCCGGGAAAGACGCGGTACCCATTGTACTGGAGGCTGGGTGGACCCCAGGACCGGTCTGGACAGGTGCGGAAAATATCGTCCCCACTAGGATTCGATCCCTGGACCGTCCAGCCCGTAACCAGTCGCTATACCGACTGAGCTGCCCGGCCCTCTTCCTGATAAATACCCCGTGTTAATTTGCACGTCGTTCAAGTGCGATATAATGGACGGGAGATCTTGCTGTATTATTCTGTACCAAGTTACAAAGGATTACATGCCAGCACTGCGCATTATTTATAATTAGTGTAATATTACACTGACAATTTAACTCCGTGGTTCAAATGTGCTAGCACAAGGCGTTACGCATTTTTGTTACACAGCGCGGCGAGTACGCCTAATATCACTGTCCACGAGGATAATTATCGGACTCCTGACACTACCTGGCCTAAATTTGTTTCATTTACACTTTTCAAGCACTTACTGTTCCCTGCCGACTACTCCCTTTCGCGATAAACTGTGTGGACACACAAACTCCAAATACTGCAGATGTAAAGTGTCATCACATGAAACAGATCGGGGATGAGTTCGTAATACTTCAACAATACAATCTCAGAATTCTATATGCCAAACACGTGGATTTTACAGCACTACGTGTTTTAAATGCCAGGAATGGACAGACAAAGAAAACAACACACCTAAAAACGTATATCATCACAGCACTATTCAAAAGTTGATGATACATTTAGTTTCGGGAATAAAGAATTAAATTTTTTTGCCCAAATTACCAAAGTCGGTTTTCCGCCCCCTTCAGTTCGGTGAACTGATCTACAGCCCGGCTCGCCCATCCCCGAAACAGGCCCTGTCAGCATACACTTCAAACAGAGGGCAACTTGCAGAAGTGACTGAAACGAATACTTTGGCAGAATTCGGACAATTGTGCAAGAAGCCAACGTCGTATTAAACGTACAAAGGCCGTGCCAACGAACAAAGAAAAGCCTGCAGAAGCATGTGTCAGAAATGACACTAAAACGAACAGTGACAACATGAACAGACGCCATGGGACACGCACATCAGACAAATGGACAGGAATCATGGAAATAACTAACAAGACAGTACGTACATGAAGAAAAACAGAACTGCTGGCCAGCAGGAATAATGAACGTTGTGCAGGTTCTAAATACTTTCAAATTCATAGCAGCTCCAACAGATTGACCAGCTTGGAAAAGAAGAAGGAAAATACCGGAGATTTTCATGGCGACGAAGATTCGTATCACAGTTCTGTGGGTCAGAAAAGTGTGTAGACTGGCTGATGCGTACCAAACGTTTCGAAGAAAATGCTGCTTCCATCCACAGAACATAGGTGAGCCAAGCTGGGAATGTGACAAGTTATGCCCATAAGGGGGGGGGGGGGGAAAAAA
>Ga0123355_10022417_pt1 | contig 10125 bp, 4 predicted proteins | sample TergutEmb28metaG_3_FD_89872 | JGI IMG/M metagenome (GOLD analysis project Ga0123355, IMG submission 89872) | Embiratermes neotenicus P1 segment gut microbial communities from Petit-Saut dam, French Guiana - Emb289 P1 | ecosystem: Host-associated > Arthropoda: Insects > Digestive system > Gut ...
CAATTGCAGTTAATAATAATAATAATAATAATAATTATTATTATTATTATTATTATTATTATTACTACTATAGATGACGCTCTGAGGATGACACATGTTGCCAAATGAACCCTTTATTGGTCGCTGTGTACCCCTCAGACACGTGTGACTTCTGATTATTTGTTTCTTCGAAAATGAAATAAATGCGTTGATGTACTTCTTAGTCGCTGTCGACATTGCATCTTAGGAGCCTATGGAGTCGGTTTCGTGTTCCGAATCGCACTCATTTCGCCATATTTGGCAATTTGTATCAGCGAGATACAGGGCAATCATCCGTGATTCTGGTGCGGTGTTAGGTTCTGGCCGCCATTTTGAACGCTTGTACCGAAAGAATGCAGAGGATGCCGAGTGTATTGTTGCAATGATATGTTTGAAGATGTAATTGTTGGTTATAGCATTAATGTCCGGAGGTGATCTGAAGAAAATTATGTGGAACCGAGAGAAGATGACTCGAAGAGTGCACAAGACGCTACATTGGATGAATATTGCTGCACTTAGGTGGATGCTACTGAAAATTGTGTTCATTGTATTGAAGAAGAAGAAGAAGAAGAAGAAGAAGAAGAAGAAGAAGAAGAAGAAGAAGAAGAAGAAGAAGAAGAAATAGAAGAAGAAGAAGAAGAAGAAGAAGAAGAAGAAGAAGAAGAAGAAGAAGAAGAAGAAGAAGTAGAAGAAGAAAAAGAAGTAGAAGAAGAAATAGATGAAGTTAAAGAAGAAGAAGAAGAAATAGTAGAAGAAGAAGAAGAAGAAGAAGAAGAAGAAGAAGAAGAAGTAGAAGAAGTAGAAGAAGAAATAGAAGAAGTAGAAGAAGAAGAAGAAATAAGAAGAAGAAGATGTAGAAGAAAAAAAAAGCTGTCATAGTGAGGGGACGTCTTAAAATGTCGACCATACCACAAAACCCTATGCACCAATATGCAGCAACCTTTGCTTACCTCTAACTGTGGACCTTCTGTAATTGTCGCCGTAGCAATTCCATAATGTCCGAGGCTTAGAGCAGTTTCTGTCACTCAGTCCACATAAATTCAGGGACTGTACCTGGACTGGGAAGCGTCCGCTCCCTTGCTGTACTTTCATACGTAACATTTGAATTCAATCTAAGCTACTGGAAAGGACATCCAGCAAACCGAGAATTATGGTTAATGTTATTTTGCACCGCGTATTGTAATATAATTACACAGTATGAACCAACAAAATGTACCTTTTCTAATTTTTTTCTTTTTTTTAAATTTTTGTCTTCTACATGTCTCTAACTTGAGGGTTCATCTTCAGGAAGACGGTTCTCAATACAGTCACGGTATGGCACATTTAACTTGCAACAGTATAAGCAATCTAGCACAGTGTTTGTCAACCGCCGGGCCGCGGCCCGATACCGGCCCTGGCATCAATTATTCCGGGCCGCGAGAGGTTCTCCTGGAATTTATCATTTTAATCTTCTAAGCAATTTTCACGAATAAATGTTTTATAGTGGAAATATTCTGAGGAGAAAAATATTCGTGAATGTGTCGAAAAAATCAGACCCAGATGTTGGCCTGAGGAAACTACAATATGCTACAATATTTCATTAGTCCAGTGATTGATAACTAATTTAAATGTAATTTTATATTTGACAACATGCCACACTGTATATACAAGTGTACTAATACTGTTTGAGAACATGGTGTTGAGGAGAATATTTGGACCTAGGAGGGACGAGGTAACGGGGGAATGGAGGAGACTGCATAACGTGGAGCTAAATGATTTGTACTGTTCACCCAATATTGTGCGGGTGATAAAATCGAGAAGAATGAGATGGGCTGGGCATGTGCTGTCAGGTAGAGGTCTCTGCGATGAGCTGGTCACACGTCCAGAGGATTCCTACTGACTGTGGTGCGTCGTTATGCCTCATCTAGAAACCTTGTGAATGAGGCCATGGCACACTGGTGGGCGTTGCGCCATAATAATAATAATAATAATAAATTGACCAAAAATGCACTTAATAAAATAGAATAAAATACAGATCATGAAACACAATTCATGAATAATATCACCCCTACATGTTTCGACCCTGTAGTCCTATCTTCAGGAACACAACGGAACACAAGTGATACTTCGTGTTCGTAGAATCCCTGAAGATGACACCCCGCTGCCGAAACATGTAGGGGTGATGCCTACCATGAATTGTGATTTATGATCTGTAATTGCGTTTTATTACGTGTATTGTTTGGTCAATGTACTGAAACAGACACAACGTACGTCTTATACACTTTTCTGTGTATAGGATGCACTTTGTGTCCATGCCAGGTAATGTCGCGTCTCCTGCGGACAATGCAAGTGCTAACAGAGGAGAATTGGGGCTTACGTAAAATTTACAATCATGCCGTTAATACAAGAAGAGACAAAAGCCCCAAAGTCTGGAATGATAATTTATACCGGGTCGAAATTCGAACTGTAGGTATAGTAATACGAAATAAAACTCCATACGTATCATTAGTAGTAGATACTGATATTGAATCTTTTAAAGCCCCAGTGGGATGGTGAAACAGACATAAGGATATCATAACAAAGCTCTTCACCTAAATCAAAGTAAAATTCGTTAAGTTTATTCCTCACCCGACGTGAATCGAACCCTGAACTCTCAGCTTTGTGCAGCCTTCAGTGAGCTATTGCCATTTACAAGAACAAAGCCTTTCGGCATGGAGCTGAAGCCTTCAAATAAGCATAGTAAATATATATAATCAGGTTTAACAGTAAAAATCCTGCTTTCTTTTCACACAACGTGCATTAACTATTTGCTCTTGGTAATTGAGAGGCATGGTGTTTACTGTGAGGTGTGGACTGAGTCAAATTTATCCCAGTAATTTCTTGTCCAGACCTAATAGAGTCATTGTGCATGTGATCGTGATAAGTAACTTAACACTGACATAAGAACACTAAATTAACCCAACTCAGACAATTAGCTTAACATGATCTGCTGAGTTAAGTCACAGCTGCTACACACCCCCTGCACAGAAGACATTCCTTTACCGCCAGATACGCTTCTGAGAGCAGTTTTCCTCACTTCAAAGGCAGAAGCCTAGCATTCCGTGATTTTAGACTTTATTTTTAGTATGTAATTCCACGCTTAACTTCCAAGCGGTCTGTTACGTTGTATCGTATATTAATTTAAAAAAGCTCCGGGTGCGAGCGTCTCCGGGTTCACTGATTATCCTGTTGCATGACAGACTCGCTTAAATCACCCGCCAACACCACAAGACACATGGCTTTTTAAAGTGGTGGAAATACGAAACGGAATTTCGAGTCTTTAACACTCCGCCTAGTGCAGTAACGGTTGGAAGGGTTCATTGGCGTTGTACGAAGGTATGAAGAAAGTACCGAGGTACAGGGGGGCTAGAAATATGTGCCTCAACAAGTATGCTAATACTGTGTATGTGTTCGTTGGTAGTTTGTTTCACTTCGCTGTTACTATATCAAATTATGTAGGGAATATGATGGGATGGCTGGTGAATGTTGAACAATAGAGTGTCAGAAATGAATTGGAAAAGTCATGTTTGGATTCAAAACAGCAAAACATTTGAATGGAGGATTAAAAGACAGTAAATAAACCCACAGGGTGGCCAGTATTTGTGCCGTAAATTATTCAAAACGGAAGTAAAGTTAACCCTTGTTTTATTAACCTTTAAATTCTAGTGGTCACAATATGTACCGCCAGTTTAATATTCAACAATACTACGTTCTGCCCACACAATGTATTTATATTTTTCGAGTGAATCTCCAAAAAAACAGCGATTATTTCCGTATACAGCTTTAAGTGACTGGTTTTTATAACAGAGATTTAACCATTTAAAGACCAGTGGTCACTATATGTACCAACAGATTCAACATTCAATAATCCTTCGTTCTGCCCAAACAGTGTAATTGTGTGTTTTGTGTGGACCTCACAACAAACAGCGATTATTTCCCTACACAGCACTGACTGACTGGTTTTATAACAGAGATATAACCCTTTAAAGCTCAGTAGTCACTATATGTACCAACAGATTCAACATTCAATAACCCTACGTTCTGCCCACACAGTGTATTTATGTGTTTTGTGTGGATCTCAGAAAAAACAACTATTATTTCTCTATACAGCATTAACTGACTGGTTTTTATAACAGAGATATAACCCTTTTAAGTCCAGTGGTCACTATAAGTACCAACAGATTCAACATTCAATAATCCTACGTTCTGCCCATACAGTGCATTTATATGTTTTGTGTGGATCTCAGAACAAACAGCGATTATTTCCCTGTACAGCATTAACTAACTGGTTTTTATAACAGAGATTTAACCCTTTACAACCCAGTGGTCACTATATGTACCAAGAGATTCAAAATTCAATAATTCTACGTTCTGCCCACACAGTGAATTTTTGTATTTTGCGTGGATCACAGAACAAACAGCGATTATTTCCCTATACAGCATTAACTGACAGGTTTTTATAACCGAGGAGTGTGTTTACTGCGCGGTACGAACTGGGGCTTTATATACATTCTAGGTTATTTTCGCCTGTGTTGTCTTAAACACCACGAAAAAGATATGTAAAAGAATTTACGTATATGAAAACGTATTGTTAAACTCTGCAATATGTGGCAATTAAATGCAATTAAGAGTAATTAAAGAACCTACAATGAATTTATCTTGACCGACACAAATTTAAATACAAGTGAGGGCTGAAGACGTCTGATAACGCAAGGCACCAACTGATATCAACAGGGAATAGCAAAGCGCCTGACAGGACACGATAAAGTTTGGTGTTTTGGTGGGGACGATGTGGAAAAGCAGTGGCTTTGCAGTGTAATTAAACGTGAACTGTTCATATCAGAGTGGAACACGGACAAAAAAACTATACGTATTGCCGACTCATTTTCAGACAGACGCTCCCATCTTGGGTTCAAACACGATTTACCCACAATATTTTCATTTTCTATCAAAGCTAATGTCGGCATGACTCAATCGTTTAATGGAGCTGAAATGTAACACTACGTGTGTAGCCTGAATCTGTTTTGGCCAGCGGTTATACCGTGCTTAGCTGCCCCCACCTCCAATATAAAGGCTACTCTGTGGCTCCTCTTAATTGCCTACACACTTAAAGAGAGATAAAAACTACTTCTTGGGTAGCCGATCGCGACTCTAGAGGCAGGAACGACTTGCATTTCGAACCAGTGCTAATGTAACGGCACAGTTGCATTTAAAGTGGTTTTTTGTTCCAAAATTCTTAACACCAGTAGACAGAAACACTAAGGGAAGACGAGCACAGTGCTTAAAGAAGATTATAGCTTCTTTGAATATTAAACTCACCGTATTAAGAGACAGTGTGGATCAACGAACAATTCCCGACGGGCAGCACAACCTAAAACAAAGAGAAATTCAATAGAGAAGAAGCAAACTGGAGTAGAATTCTATTAATCCGGACTCTGGTTATCCGGATCGACGATTATCAGTAATGGTTTGGTCCTTCGGGTAAATTTGTCCAAAATTCTACAAAATTAATTTGCCTTGCCATTACTGTTTATCGGATCAAGTACAGTAGAGTGTTATGGCTTCTAGAACTGCAAATTATGCGAGGTGTAAAGGTGTAGACGCAGGCACATAATGTAAATAGTAACAGCCAACTTCAAACTGCCAATGTAGCCTATTTTCAAAGAGAAATCCAACTGTCCGGATGTTCTGCATATCCGGATGTTTCGTGGTCTCAGTTAATCCGGATAATCGGAGTTGTACTCTATATTTATCCCAAAACATAACAGTAGGTGGCAGTTTACACGCTCATAAACAAATGAAGCGCAGACTTCATCCACACAAACTGTGACCACATCCCACCAGGACCTAGAATGAGACAGTTGGAGGATCTGGAGATGAAGGTTAAGAGAAGGCGGCAGAAGGCGGCAGAAGGCGGCAGAGAGGGAAGAAAAGGTATCTGTAATAAGGGGGCCAAGGCTTTGAGAGGGCCTCACAGCTGATGAGGAAGTAAGTGAGCAAGTAAGTAAGTAAGTAAGTGAGTAAGTAAGTAAGTGAGTAAGTGAGTAAGTAAGTGAGTAAGTAAGTAGGTGAGTAAGTGAGTAAGTAAGTGAGTAAGTAAGTGAGTAAGTAAGTGAGTAAGTAAGTGAGTAAGTAAGTGAGTAAGTAAGTAAGTAACTAAGTGAGTAAGTGAGTAAGTAAGTGAATAAGTGAGTAAGTAAGTAAGTGAGTAAATGAGAGAGTAAGTAAGTGAGTGATTAAGTAAGTGAGTAACTGAGTGAATGAGTAAGTAAGTGTGTAATTGAGTAAGTAGGTGAGTAAGTAAGTATTTAAGTCAGTAAGTAAGTGAGTGAGTAAGTAAGTAAGAAATTAAGTAAGTGATTAAGCAACTGAGTAAGTGAGCAAGTCAGTAAATAAATGAGTAAGTAAGTAATTGAGTAAATAAGTAAGTAAGTAAATAGTAAGTAAGTAATTAGTAAGTGAGTAAGTAATTAAGTAATTGTGTAAATAAGTGAGTAAATGAGTAAGTAGGTGAGTAAGTAAGTAAGTGAGTAAGTAAGTAATTAAGTAAGTAAGTGAGTATGTAAGTAAGTATATCCCATCGGGCTCAGCCCAAGAACAGAAACAGACCAAAGCACAGTACCCTATGTACAGTACAAAATACTTATCACTGAACTGTTCCGACCTGTTGGTTGTTGTGGGTCAAAATGTAGGCCTTATGCTACAGCCGGAACAATTTTGGGAAGACGGGGATTGTTAACTTTGCGCCATCGGAAACCCGAAGGACAGTGTTTTGATTTCCAGAGCGTACAAGAAAAACTAGCGGTTGTGAAGGGCGGAAAGGGGATACCTTACGGAGGTAAGAAGCTCATGTGCAGAGACACGGCCTTTCTTCAATTATTAGTCCGTGGAAATACTTTACCCTCTACTTCGCCCTCAGTTTGACCCTTCCTACAGATATAAACACTTTCACACTCTTGCAATTTTAAAGTCACCAAATAAACTGCCGGCCGATCCTGTTGGCCGCGCGGTCTAAATCATGGTTCTGCGGCCGCTCGCTTGCTGGGATTGTGGGTTCGAATCCCGCCGGGTTTATGGATGTCTGTCTGTTGTGAGTGTTGTGTGTTGTCATGTAGAGGTCCCTGTATGGGCTGATCACTCGCCCAGAGGAGTCGTGCCGAGTGTTTTATGTCACGTTATCTTGAAACGTCGACAATGGGGAAGTCCTGGCCCACTAGGGACTGTCGAAACCTTAACCCTTTGACGCCTAACGACACCTACAGTGGTCGTACCGCACCGCTAACCTCTAAACGTTTCATTTTATATATTTAATCAACAAATTCAAGTACTGAATATTTTAAACATGGTATATACTCTCCGTTTTTTTTTCTCTTCAAAATGCAGTTTGTTTCATAATTCTAACGTATTTGGTTCCTGTTTTATTCACATTTTATATAAAGAGTGTGCTAAAATTTAAAAAAAAAATAATTCCGGCTCCAAAAGGTTAAAAAATAGACCTTGCAGGGACGGATGTTAGATATGATGGATGTCACAATCTCCGAAGTGACACAGGCATGAAAATTAATATACATCCTGCCTTCTAATGTGCCAGGTATCATTTTCTTTTTCCTCTGGTCATTATATCAAATCTATATGTGGATCCTGGTTCTACATCGGCTGACAGGAAATCCTGAATTATTAGGTGTTGTCTAAAATAAAGCAACGTAATTCTGTAGGCAGCACGACGCTTCAGAACAACGAGGTTTCTTCATCAGTTCAAACGTGTTTCACATCTTCAAAACAACCACTGCATACCGAAATCACATGCCTCTCTGCGCATGTGCAAGCGCCGTTCGTGTTTGAAAATAAAAAAAAAATGTAGCTTTTCTAAAATTAAACTGCCCATAAATGTGCCCTTTCCAAAATGTCCAGGCTGACTTTAAGAACTACTCATTTTCTGATCCAGTGAGTACCGGGTTCATTACCCGAAGGTGGAGTTGGCCGTGCGTGTATACCTAGTCCCTTCAGGTACAGCTCCGATGTTCATACGTCAGAATAGCGACGAGGTTCAAAATAAGGTGAATTTGTCCGCGTATGGGGGGAGTAGAGGAAGAGCTCCACTGATTAGCTTTGGCACCAGATGGAGGTGACTGGTCAGCATCACGCCTCGGTCACCGTACTCCCAGCTTAAGATAGAACGACGGTATCAACTGAATAGGACGCTGTGTCAGCGCCAGCACCCGTCTGGACGTTTCGGCGAAGAAAAAGGCTCAAGTTATTTTCGAGATTGTGTTACATAACTCAAATTATTATTTAGTAAGATCGGTTATGCCAGTCCCAGTGGCCGCGCGGTCCAAGGAGTGGGTTTACGGCCGCTAGCCTGCTGACATTTTGGGTTCGAATCCCACCGGCATCATGAATGTCTATCGTGAGTGTTGTGTGTTGTCAGGTAGAGGTCTCTATGACGAGCTGATAACTCGCCCAGAGGAGTCATACCGACTTTGCTGTGTCTTTGTGTGAGACCTTGAAACCTCGTGAATGAGAAAGCCATGGCCCTCTGGGGTGATGTCGCGCCAAAAACAAAGATCGGTCATAAAATTATAACTAATATCTATAACTAAAAATCGGGACAAACCGTAAAGCATCCACCGCTTTAGGTTCTACACACTTCAACCACTAGTCAGTGCTACCAGTGATACTGAGTCTTCGTGGTAGGGTGGAAGGGGGGATATGGTCCGCTGGTTTCATCTCGCAATGTCGGACAGACGCCCGTGACTACAGTAGCATCTGCCTGAGCAGCGTCAATCCATCATCATTATTGAAACGAAATTTAGCGCTTGCTCAAGCTGCAAAACTGCTACATTCATATGCCACGTAATCCGTTGTATGATCCAACTGTTTGCTACGGAAGGCAATTGATACACAAAATAAGGCATTTGTAATATGACGGCTTGGTGGACGGCACTGCTGGTTTATATGTGGGAAGTCCAGGGTTCAAATACTGACTTCTTTCGTGGTCTTCCGCAGTCCTCAGTCAAAACTCGGAGTTTGTCTCAATTTAAAGTGAGCGATTTTAGGCTTCCGCGCTCTTCTGGGTTGTTACGCAGCGAGTAGTAGTAGTTTCTTACCGACGTTTCGGGACAACCTGTCGGTCTGATGTTCAGGGTTCAAGAAGTTCTTTCCGATTCGCTAACCTCTGAACATCCTCCAATTGGAAGCTACACAGTTTGATCCAAACAGCAACACCTGTATATACTGTGCGGCACAACTGACTCCATGGAGCACAGTGACACTTCAGAATCTAACAGCTGTTTAAACAACAAAATAGAAACTCTCTGGATACTACGGAACTAAAAATTCGGTCCTACATTCGATCCTGATTCATATCAATTCAGCTCAAACCCTCCCATCCAAGTTTATGTTGTCCTTCCATCTAAGTCTAGGTCTTCCAAGTAGACTTCTTCCTATAGGTTTTCCTAGCAAAATCTTATATACATTTTCCTTCAATTCCATGCATACTACACGCCATGCCTACATCAACTTATTTATTAACATAAAGTGAAATCAAAGTTCAAATTGCAATTGTGCACGCCATGAAAATATATGGATGAAAGGAGGTATGACTCCAGTCATTCATAACATCGGAACTAGCTGGAGGTGGTAAGTAAACTTCAAGATCCTATTGCCTAACTCTAAGAGAAAGTGTGTCCTTGTCCATTGGATATCAGGCTAGGTTGGCCTCGGAACCGTTCTAAAAGCAGTGGAGCAAAACTACATTTCTTACCCTGGCTGGGAGTTAAACCAGAAAACTTCAGTTTTCCAACGGGTAGCCCAGTCACTGTACCGACTGAGCTACCTTGGTTCCAGTATTTGGTGAAGGATACAAAGAATGCAGCTCCCCATTACATAATTTGCTCTACCCTACTGTTAGATTCTCCTGCCTAGCTACAAGAGTCGTCGGCGATATTTTGCCATCACACTTCAATGGAAGTCTCTGTAGTAAATGCATTTGAGTGTACTTTAAATTTAAATCCCCCCGGCCCCCCGGCCCCCCCCCCCCCCCCCCCCCCCCCCCCCGCCCCCCCCCCCCCCCCCCCCCCCCCCCCCCCC
>Ga0123355_10022418_pt1 | contig 10125 bp, 9 predicted proteins | sample TergutEmb28metaG_3_FD_89872 | JGI IMG/M metagenome (GOLD analysis project Ga0123355, IMG submission 89872) | Embiratermes neotenicus P1 segment gut microbial communities from Petit-Saut dam, French Guiana - Emb289 P1 | ecosystem: Host-associated > Arthropoda: Insects > Digestive system > Gut ...
TACAAGTCGTCAGCTCCTGAAGATGGGCACAAGGTGGCCCGAAACATGTTGAGCAACCTATAAAGGAGAAATAAACATAATACTAAAAGTGACATCTAGTTGGTCTCTTTACCCACATTGAATGGAATATACTCAATATCACTGGACAGCCAGAGTCCTCCATGAATTTTGGTTGTTATATCTCTACACGGGTTAACATTCACTAACGGAAGCACCGATAATGGAAACCAAGTCTAGGCCGATTTGCATGACTGCCTTTCCTGCTCCTCTGATGACTCTCCAGATTCCTAATGACCCTAAGTTCTCCTCTGCCGATCATTCCACATTATTCGGAAATCCTCAGTTCGAGAACCTTCTCCTTCGGATAACAATGTCTCACCTGTTTATTTGTTGCTTTAATGTGACGTAATTCGATTTTGAAATGACCCGGGTTCAGTCCAAAACGTAGTCAAATATGCTAAAGTAAAAGAAAATCTGTGTCAAAGAGCCTCTGTCGACTACAGCTGTGTCAGCTGTCCTGAAGTGTACAACGATCTGTATCGACATACCTCGGCAATTGAGTGTTCCCAGAACAGTACCGAAAAAATACGTCAGAGCTGCGGGTTGCCTCAACTAGTAGTACTTCTTACTAGGGCTTTGGAAATACACGGTTTGAATGGCAGCCCCGGCAGGGATTAACTCAACTTAATATCTCTGTACTTTTCCTCAATCTCTCCACACACAAATCCAAGGAAGCGCCTCAAACTCGATCAAGAATGATTCCTCCCACGCCCTTTCCAGTTCGTCCCGTACGTATCAGTTTATCATTCGACGCGACGTAAGCGGAGTTTATAACAGCGTCATATAGAAAGAAAAAAAAATGGGGAGGGGCGGGGGAGGGGGGAAACAGGGCACCAACCAATGTCACAAACAATTATAAAATTACGTAAACAAAGAATGTCGTGTTATTTTGACATAATGACGCCATAATAACAGTCATAATCATTTTGCTTTGATATAACTGTGGTTCTCCAGTCACGTATCTCAATATTTTTATTTAAAAAAAAATTAAATATATTTGAAATTTTTATCTCCTTTTCCATAAATTGAAAAGCACCTTATTTTTTTTTGAATAAAATTTATAACCCCCCAAAAAGCAAAGTTTCTCTGTTAAACACAACACTCGAAACAACATCCGAGAGCAGTTGTTGTGCAGCTCCGCCCATTTCTAACCTCAGCACTAGACGGAGGTCACCGTCAGACAAAGATATGTTTATCCTTGTTGTAAGATTCCCAGCTACCGACTCGATGGGAGGTCAGAGACGGCGTGGTAGGTGCGAATCGACCGCCAGTCTATCAGCCTGAAGCCTGCGACGTCCCTCAGGCCAGTTCAACCCTTTCTGGTTCATTTCTTGGCCTACTTCTCCAAGTCATATCAGCTACGTAATGCAGCGTTGCATAGACGAATGTTTAGTTAACAACAATATTAAAATGTAGCCGTCGCCGCATGTTTTAAAGTGTTAACCAAGGAATCTGCCTGAAGAATCAGAGGAAGGTTAGCAAACTGACTACGTCAGGGTTACGTTCCAAATCAGAAATTCCTTAATGCACTAAGGTAATTTTCGAAATATAGATATGTTAGGACAGGGCTGAGAGATGTAAAGTGAAGAAAATTACGGACCGTTGAACAAAGCTGTACGTTCCTTCCACGATGAACTGCACATGAAATCTATATTCAGCGATGAGAAGCGTTGCAGAATTTTGCACTGGTGCCAGTGGTTGGCAATCCTGCTCTACACGATCACCCTTCGTAATTTTGTTGTCCCGACGCGCTCAGTCTGGTAGGTGATCCTCTTTCGGGAAACGGGTGTGGTTCACCGAATCACATATAGTTTTAATTATTTCTTTTTTAATTGTTGATTTATTTACTCCATTTATTCTTGATATAAAATAATGGGGCGCTATATCCAGTAAAACAACTAGATCATTTCTAGAAAACTGACACAGTCACTTCTCTGTACTCCTACTTACACCACATTCCTACGCGACTGACTTCGCGCTGGATTGGATTGCTAACGTTCGTTATGAGCTCCTAATGTTTTCTCATTTAAATCCCTCCTCTCCTACCTATCGCCAACGGTCCTGAATATACGTTAACAGATTAACTTACAACGCATGCCATGAACCGTCCGTAAATGACGCCAGCAATCCTAAGAAACAACTACAATAAAAATGATCGGCTACACTGCTTTACGAATAAATGCAAAGTAGGCTACCCGGAAATATAAAGTACAAAAAGATATATGATTACGTACGTACTATAACTGAAGGCGACAGGCTGCTGAACTTGGCGATCAGAACAGCAGTAACGATATTCAGACGACTCATGACCCATTTTGGATACGGCGCTCAGGTCGCGTATCTTACTTCTGTTTCGAAGTAATCCTGTTTTACAGACATTCGTCCTCTGTAAGCAACATTTTTGCGGCTGAATGAGCAGCATAAAATTGAGGAAGAGAAGGTGAGACTTATAAAAGCTTTGAAGTATTCTACATCAAAAAAAAAGTTGTTTCTTCTTCTCGTCACAGCTTGAGTAGAAAATCTGATTATCATAAACGGTTCTCTACATCAATGTTTGCACGCTTTTTAATTTCCTTGTTGTCACTGAACTGTTTATCTTGCGTGTTTCAATGCTGTCAATATGAGGTTTCAATGATTTTTTACTTCTAGATTTTACACACATTCTTAGAAGCAGAAATGTTTTTCTGTTGGCTGAGTCGACGTCACAAAAATTATTATATTTCTCTCTTTCCATGCACAAATATAAATTACTTTGTACCACAAATTTTGAGAGTTGCTTTTCATGACAATTTTTTATTATCAAGTTTATTCATAACATGTGCCGTATGTTAATGCCTTCCATAACATTAAGTGTTCCAACCAAACTGTACTGTTTGCCGTTTGTATCACTGCAAGATCTTTCCATGTTTATCCTCAGTGTTGCGACAATTACATGGGAATGAAGTGGCAGCTACTTCACTACGTTTCCCTTAGCTGTAAGTACCCTGTATAGGAATACTAGGCAGTGATTAAGAGCAGCGCTACTAGAGACTCCGAAATCTGAATTAGGACGTCTAAATATATATATTAATTTCTTCTAGTATAAAGTTGCTTCTATAATTCGTAGAAGAATATTAATAAATGGCGGGTTATTGTGTCTATTTAATATCACCTTCGGGTAGACAAAATTTTTCGTAAGACGTGGAATATCTCTTGTTTAGAGTGTGGGACTTGTAACGCGTTATGCATCCGAGATTGCGACCCACTTCACTTTTCCAAGTCACATGATTTGTTTTTTGGGTTTCAAATGATGGTTGTTTAAAATTTCAACCTACAGTACGCTGCAAATCATAACTACATCACATACCGGATTCAAATAGAATGACGTTATGTACCGAATGGACTGACGGATTGATGACAATTTTGGCTGATTATATAGGCCCTAGATGTACAGCTCTAGTTGAAACAGGGCGAAATTAAAAAAAAAAAGCCTGAAAAGATTACATCATGTCGCGTACGTTAAGGTTAAGAAGACCGTGATGCTGATGACCGTGATATCGATTCGGCTAACGTGGCATAAATCTCAATTACACAAACACAATTCTTTCTCCCACAATTTATTAGGTGGCATTTGAAATTCATCACGATACGCTTTGTGTTTTCCTATCGCATCCAATACGCGTTGCGTCTCTTTAGATTACGTTTCCCGAAGGGCAAATTGAGGGCGCGACTCTGTGAGAACTGTACGAAAGAGGGCAGAAATTCCCCTCTAGAATACTTTAGCAATGCGACACAAGTGCATTGCACTTGACAGACCCTCAATCTGTACTTAACTAGTTCACACAATGGCGCAGCAATGAGACCACACCCAACAGACCAATTTCCCTCTTCAAACCCGCTGTGATCACCGAGAAATCAAAATAGGGCACTCCCCCATGACTCCACTTACCATGTGTAATGGGACACCGGGCATACATAAAGCGCAGTGAACAGTGTCGCTACGTGCATAAGCGACGTAGGCAATAGCAGCACTAAATTAACGATAATTCATCACGTGACCGAGGGACAGAGAGACATCTCACTCTTTATGTCTGACTAAGGAGAGAGTAAGATAAGAAACAAGACAGGAAGAAACCAATAAGTAAATATGAAGAAAAGGATAGAGAGAGGGGGGGGGGGAGGACGTGACTCTATTTCTATGCCTGAGGAAAAGGAAGAAAGGAAAGCAAAGAGAGAAAGAGAGAGATAGAGAAAGAAAGAAATAAAGAAAGAAAGAGTAAAATATAAACAGAGTGACATAAAGGAGAAAACAAAGAAAATAAGAGAATATTCTAAAGTTCTAATTGTGGTTTTCTCGAACGCAGTATAGCGACATTGTCGTAGGTGGATAATTATACTTTGGATAGAAAATTTTTCCTTCTTCTATACCTTAAAATTTAGACTTCATTGCTAAAGAAGCGGGTATCATGTTCTTCAGAAATGTCGATATCTTTCGACAACCCGGTTTTACGCACAATCTAAGTATAATTACCGTCAAGAGTGAAATAAAGATACTTAAGAGTCTTTTCAGTGAGCCAGTAGAATACGTAATAAAACAAGAAGTATAGACCGTAAATGGACAACTTTACTGTAGCAACTATAAATGACAGCTACATGTTTCGGCTACAGCCTAGCCATCATCAGACTGTATATATAAGAAGTATAACAGGAAATCATACACCTCTAGTTGACAAAGAGTTACAAATGATCTGTGTAAAAGGTGTCGGCATTACATGTAAAAGTATATGTGATTGTTACACATGATATACACGTAGTATTTACAGTATCAAAGATATTGTAGAAAATGAAACAATTGTTATATAGTTTTAAAAATAAAATTTAAAAATTTCGATAAAATCAGGGTTACAATTTGGTAGTAGGAGGTCACGTGTGCGGGCGATCGTTAAGTGCTGAGGTGGTCAGCAGATGTGGTGTGTCTTCTTATACAGAATGGCACAAAAGGAACGCATGTTTTTTATATCTGCCTGCGATTTCTTTCTTTGGGGTTACCTCAAATCAAAAGTCTACGTTCGAAAACCTCGTACAATCGACGATATGAAAGTTTCCATTCGCGAAGGAATTGCAACTGTGCCACAAGAAATGTTAGTAAATGTGATGCAGAACTTTGAGGAGAGGCTCCGGACGTGTGTACAGCAAGAAGGACGCCATCTTTCCGATATAATTTTCTGTAATTGAGTAATCAATGTAAGTAATCAAAACTGCATTTATTACAGGTTGTTTTGGTGTTAACATAATTTTTTTATATTGGAAATAAAAAAGTTACAATTATTCGGAAAAAAATGCGTTCTTTTTGCGCCACTGTGTATAATAATATTTATTTACTGCAATTGGTTTGTTACCCGGTGGCAGTGGTTATTTTACATGTAAACAAAACATGAAATTGGTTACTAATAAATTTAAGTCGGGAGGGCTACTTGAGAAGCATGTAGTGGCAACTTGGAATCTTGGGAACCATCTCAGCATTTGCTTTTAGGCACAGGGAAACCAAGAAAAGCCTATGTCGTGATGGCCGGTCGCAGGACCTTCCGAATACTGACTTCTAGCCAGCAGACCGGCATCTAAAGTAAAAAAAAAGTGTTGTATTGTGTGTTCCATTTTTGTACCAGATATTTGATAGTAGTGGTATATGTAATAAGTTAATATACCGTTTTTTGTAAATCCACTGAATGTATGATCAGATGAAAATAATCAAATTGTTTGTATAACAGATTATATTCAATGGCTGTTCCAACGCAATCACATAGATACCAGTAAAGTTGTGCATTGACTAGCAATATTTCTTCTATTTTTATGTATTTTAGAATCACGAGAGGAACACCACGTCTTAGAATTACAAAGAGCTAGCAGAAGCTACATGCAGAAATGGACACCTGAAATTCTGACCAATTTCTACACAGATGGAAGTGCTGAAGACGGCCACAAGTGTCGTCTGGGCTTCCTAAGCACACAGACGGCACATTTCCTGGCACCTGTGAACACCTTTCGAAATTTCAGCTGGAACCAATTTCTGGCTTATACAAGTCCATGTTATAGTTCAGGTGGCTAGTTGCCTGCTTCTCACAGCACAGGACAGGGTTCAAACACAGGGCAGTCCATGTGACATTTATGGCAGAAAAAGTGGCATTGGGACAGGAATTTATTCGAGGATTTCAGTTGGTCCCTACCAAATGCCGTTTTAATACTGCTACATATTTCGTTATTTATCTCAAGAAGAAAGGAATTGGCGGGGAATGTAGCATGTATGGAGGACAGAAGAGGTGCATGCAGGGTTTTGGTAAGTAAACCGGTGGGAAAGGCTGCACTTGTAAGACCCAGGCGTATATGGGAGGATAATATTAATATGGATCTTCAGGAATGGGATGGAGGGCACGGACTGGATTGATCTGGGTCAGAAAAGGGACAGATAATGGGCTCTTGTAAACGTGATAATAAACCTTTGGTTTCCATAAAAAGTGGAGAATTTCTTGACTAGCTAAAAACCGATTAGTTTCTCAAGTAGAATTCTGCTCCATGGAGTAAGTATTTCGTTAATTATCAACAGACGGATGCACAATGGCCCCTGTTTAGGCCTCAAATCCACAGCGATATGACGTCACTGAACTGTGAGGAAAAAAGCTAATAAGCTTATGTAGGCCTGTTAAGCCAGAAGAATTCCAATGCATAAGAATCAGCCATTTTCTATTGAATTTTTTTTCAACTCATACAATAAAACCAACAAACACACTAATATTAAAATTACATTTTTACACAAAATTTGTCGTAACTCCGACATGTTTCGATCTAACTTGATCATCTTCAAGGATTTATTAAGCACCAATAAAGAATACATAAAACCATGGATGGAATATTAAATACGGCAAAATTTGTTTATAAAAAGTTTTCAAATATTATACAATTAAAAGTATTTATTAATGCACAGACGTGAATAATACTAAGATTGTTAATGCCCAACTGGCAAAGGATATACATCATTACAAAAACATAAAACAGAAGATAAACAAAACTAATGTCTCCATTTTATGTAACAAAATATGTAGAACATACCAACATACACCAAAAACTACAAAGAATTTTATTATATAGGCGAACATTTTATGGACAAATGTTAATGTTTTTAGTAACCCATCCATTTTTTATATGCTTTACTGATGTTAGATAACTGCCTGCAGATGAACAAGATAGACCGAAACATGTCAGAATTTTGGTTGGTTGCTTGTAAAAATATCAATTTAACATCAGCAATTTGTTGGTTTTGTTACATGAACTGTTTATCCATACACTGACATGACCATCAGTACACAGAAACATGCATACATAACATATAAAACTGATAAACCTGCGATGGCTCTATAAGGCGAAACGTATACCTAATAACTACCCGTAGTTTATACCTACACTTGTAACAGATAGACAAATTTCTTGAGAGGCGGACCAAGATTTGAGAAGATATACCCTAATTGAGATGAAGCTCTATAGGCTGGTTAGTTTACAGGTAAAGTTTGCCCTATAGCATGCCCTGAAAGTCCAGAGGAATAGTATATGTATAAACCATACTCTTTCTTTAAACTCAGCTCTAGATGAGTGTGGATGGTCAACGCTTTATTCCCGGCAGAGAGACGCGGCGCCCATTACACAGGAGGCTGGGTGGGTCCCGATGCCAGTACAGACAGGTGAGGAAAACCTCGTTCCCACTCGGAGTCGATCTTCGGACTGTCCAGCCCGTAGGAGGTCACTCTACCGACTGCGCTATAAAGTGCTTGTGCCTGACATAAAATATCAGTCATACCAACATTAACAGATGCTACTTCCAATGTGTTCCGATGCTGTATACAATTGGGGAACTGAAAATAAGGCGCTATTTAATGTAACTAAATATGTGGTAGTGGATTCGTGTTAGTAATCTAATGGTAAGGAATATAGCGTTTGTTTATTTTTGTTTATGTTGAATAGATATAGTCTGTGCATGATTTAGAGGCCTTTCAGTTTCCCACTGTTTTAATAATGTAACGGATAAACAAAAGTGGGTGAAACTGAAGGTCAAGAACGAATTAAAATTGCAAAGCTCGTGAATACGATCAGAAAACTAAAGCCAAATGAACATTCAGAATTACAGCTGCTGGGATAAAATTTACGACAAGTCTTACCCTTGCGTTGGAAACATTGCGGATTGGAACAAGACACTGTAAATTAGCTGCAGGCTGAATTATCATTGTCAAATGTTTTGTAATTATCACGTTATTAATGCACGGTGCAATAGTCTTGCTCGGAATGTTTGTAATAGTTCAGATACTAAATGAAGAAAATCCCTCCTATTTCACAAGGCCCAAATATTAATTATAATTTTCACAAGACAACTGAAGTCATTCAACTCTATAGGACTCTGACAACGGTATGTACCTCACTCATATGATCTTTTTCTTTTCGGGGGGAGGGGGGGGGGCTTTATCCATCGTCTAATTTGTTTAATGAAGCGCGACGTTTCGACAATCCGCTCTGTTTCCGTCTTCAGGCAAGGAAAGTATCTAATCTTGTGGTCCCTTAAAGAGAGTTGGACTGAAAATAGAGTTTTACCCGTGCAATTTAGTCGGGATCTCTACCAATGAAGATTACATACAAAACTAGATAATCATAAGGTCATTAATTTAATTGACTATTCCGGCTTCTCATTTCACACGCGCGAGTGGATGCCCGCTGAGTCGGCTAGGGGCTTACACGATAAGCGAACCGACATAAGGGACAAAAGGCCACGGTTCAGATCCAATAACACTGGATATTCCAGTCTCTGTTAATGTCTCCAAAGACATCTTGTTTACATTCTAATAACGCATATGGTCCTGAAACTGAATATTTCACTTACGTATACCCATTTGGCACAGTATTAATTTCAAAACACTATACCGAACCTTCCAAATCGTTCCATCTCTTTTATCACTTCCAAGAAAAAATAATACTCTTTCCAGCACTGTAACATATTTTGTTGCTTAGTTCCTTTTTCGTTTGAAGCATCAGTATTATACAAAATGTTGTACATACACACAGACAGACAGACTATAACCTTATTATAGAGACACGGTATATACTGCACACGTTGTGAGGATAAAAACACGACTCGATTCAGACAGGAGCGAACTCAGCTGTCAACAAAATCTAAATATTTGGATCTGTCTTAGCTGAAGAGAGTTGTGGCTGGGGAACAAGTCAGGGTGGTCCCACAGCACGAGAGAGCTCAAGTGTCTGAGAGAAACTACAGGCGTCCCATATACACGAAAGTATTTCGAAAAATCATTGCCGGTTTTATACGAAATTCGGTATATGTGGCCCTTCCATATTCCTGCGTCGTGTCAGATATTTGGTAAGAGATTTACCACAAAATAACCCAGTAAGACATTATAGAAGTCCTACAGATTTCATGGCGACAGAATTCAAATTTTGGTTGTACCAGGCCTTCAGTAGCACCCTGAAGATGGGGGATGGTTCATTCCTTGAAACGTTGGAGAATTTTCCCACCTTGTGGCGGCTGTCTGCCCGTGAAGGCTTTATTGTACAGTATGACAATTCTTCCGAACATATTATGTGCTGTACATAACATACAGTCTTGAAATATAAAATAAATAAAGAAAATTAAAATTTATACAAATGTATAAAACATATAAACAAAACTAGCACAAAGTTACAAAGGTCAATGCGTTCACGATGCAGGCATATACATATACTGTGAACATATTAGCTGTTGGTTGTGTGGATTATACAGTATCTATTAACGCATCAGGTTGGCAAAATGCAGAGATGTAAACTTCTAGGTATGCAGAATGTAAACAGGAACCACGGGTCTAAAATGTTAAATTACGTAGGTTATTAGGGAACTAAGTACCGTCTGCGCATATCTCTCGCGCATCCTCGAGGCTGTCACTTTGCGCATGTGCAGTGACTTCCTCTATCAATTGAGAAGCCACAGACGCCATTTCGTGAAATTCGTATTATGTTTATGTTTGTTCCTGTGCGTTAAACATGTTTAAGACAATTGAA
>Ga0123355_10022419_pt1 | contig 10125 bp, 5 predicted proteins | sample TergutEmb28metaG_3_FD_89872 | JGI IMG/M metagenome (GOLD analysis project Ga0123355, IMG submission 89872) | Embiratermes neotenicus P1 segment gut microbial communities from Petit-Saut dam, French Guiana - Emb289 P1 | ecosystem: Host-associated > Arthropoda: Insects > Digestive system > Gut ...
ATAAAGTTTATATTGGTCCCCATATAAAGTAAATATTGGTCCTTATATAAGGTATATACTGGTCCCTATATAAAGTAAATATTGATCCTCATATAAAGTATATATTGGTCCTCATATAAAGTACCCTTTATTCTCGTCTGTTTTAATTAAACTTGAATTTTTTCGACAGATTTTCGAAAAATCTTAAAATATTAAATTTCATGGAAACCCGTCCAGTGGGAGTCGAGTTGTTCTATACCGACGGACGGGCGGATAGACAAGACGAAGCCAATAGTTGCTTTTCGTAATTTTGCGAAGGAGTCTAAAAACGGTTTTTTCCTCTGTAGACTGAACAGAAGGCCTAAGTTGCACGGAAATTTTAAGTATCTCCTGTAGAAATGTACATGTTTTCTAAACAGTGTTATGTCTTTTCTGCAGACTAAGAAGAGTATTCCCTAGACATTAGTGTATGCCATCTGCATAACACAGAAGGTCCTCCATACCTGGTATTACGTTTTGTGATACGTTTAAAAGAAGGGTAGGCACGTTTTCTATACTTTGATGCATGTGTTTCTACAGAAGGGCAGAATGCTTCGTAAGGAACTATCATAAACTTTGTTCAAATTTCAGCAAGAAATATGGATAATGCCCACCTCTAACCAAAATTTCCACACACTGCTCTGAAGTACTTTGGGGAATTGAAAACAGGAGTATTACAGTAATTTGCAGCGGCCATGTGCGACTGCCTAACGAAAAAAATGGTGCAACAAAGCATGATAAGATAATTGAAGTTTTAAGATACTATGGAGTTCAAATGGCTGCAGAAAAAACTAAGGTAGTGGGAATCTTAGTGCAGCCTTTCCACGGTACAGATTATGACATATCAAAAAAATCTGAAGAATGCTGAATACTTAAATATGTATACGTGAAATTAAATCCGGATTTTCATCGCAAACGCGGCATTCAACGAGAAGAATCTTTTCGCCAGCAAATTGGACTTAAATTCAAGGACCAAACTAGTGAAACGCAACATTTGGAGCACAGATGAAACATTGACACTTAGGAAAATGGAACAGAAGTAACTACAAAGGTTTTAAATATCGTGCTGGAAAAGGATGGGGAAGATCAGTTGGACCGCTAGTGTGAAGAACGAACCTTTACTTAGAGTCGAGAAAGCAGGGAATATCCTGCACACAATAAAATGAAGGAGCGCTAACTGGATTAATTCCATCTTGCGTAGGATCTGCCTTCTAAAGCACACCATTTAAGGAACGATAGAAGACACGAAAAGACCTAGTCGAAGACGTGAGCCGCTACTGGATTGCCTCAAGGAAAAGAGAAGGTACAGGAGGTAGAAAGATGCAGCACTGGATCTCACGTTTTGGACAACTCGCTTTGGAAATGTCTCCTTCCAAGTCGCAAGAGAGACTACGTAATGAATGGATCCTTTCTCAGGTCGAAGCTGCAACGACTATGGTGAAAATTCAGTTTGTCCAAAAAAAAAAATGGGGGAATAAGTTATAAATACAGCGCAATATTTCTGAAGCTTTCATTCTCTTTAAGTTGACTACAAAAACTACAATGAATATAGAAAACTTGTACTGGATATGCAGTTTGGCCTCCAGCTTACTCCACAAGGTCGGCAGGAAAGACTTCGCTCTGATAAATATTTAGGAACTGACGCCTGAGTCACATCCAAAATGAACCCTTTGTGTAGTGTCTGCTGGTTTTGTCTTCATTTGATCAGAATTACACTATGACTAAATTTCGTAAACAACTGCAAAATCAGACCTGGTACATTAGAGCGTGATATTTATTTAGTTGTGTGTGAAACAAAGTGCAATGGAACCATCCCAAACTAGGAACGGGGTTTTTTGTGTTGGATAGACACCCTCTCTCTCTTCCTTCCACCCTACCACTATCTCTCTCTCTCTCTCTCTCTCTCTCTCTAAGAATTATTAGACACTAATAGACTACTTCCTTGGCTACATTCCGCTTTTTTACCCACCTCATCCACAGTCCACTCATTGTCCTAAACACCCTCTAACGTAATTTCCTTGTGACCCTCCTTCACCCTCTTCTGAAACAGATATTTCTATTTACTTTAAACAAAAGAAACATTACGATCAATTTTCCGTTAATTTGCGCTTCATAAAAAGCCCTTCATTAAGTACTGTTCGTTTGCCCTCGGAATTTCGTTTCACGTTTCCACCTCATTTTCAAGCAACAGCACTAATCCGCCACACTCTACACATTCCTAACCCACCTATCATATACGGGTACCTGTCTTGTTTTATCACCTCTGCATGCCCGTCTAATATTCAACCATACCCAAACAACACCGCATTAAAGGAAACCGAATTGCCAGTTTGGTGGAAACATTTCACCTCTACCCCAGCAGTTACTGCGGAATCTAGAACAGACATACATGGCGAAGCTAGTAGCCGCATTTTGCTACTTTTTTGTTGCGAACGCGCAAGAGTAAAGCAGACATAATAAACGTGCTTTCATTAAGAATTTATGTATTTTTGACGAGTAGTAGAAGATACAATCTTCTTCTACGTTCACATCAAGCTGTCTCTTACATCGCGACGAACATTTATCCAAGCTCCACAGAACCAAACAATCGCGGAGATATATATATATATTTATATACACACATAATCTTTTTTTCCTGAGACTTGTATTCAACAGCATCGCCAACTCAATCTCCTCTATTATGATGTCGATGGAGAGGAGGGAGGTTACGTAAGTTCTCCCTCCATCCTAAGCGGAATCCCTCGGGTGCATGGAGCTAATTAGCGGAGCTGCGCCTTCAAGCGAATGCTGGAGATAACGCAATGTTTTCATACGCACGGACAACGTTGACAACAAGTACAACACGGGAGACTTATCTGCCCCCACCCTTCCTTCATGACTCGAAATCCTAATCTGTGTTATGCCCCATTGTAAACCGGCCTTATTGCTAGCTGAAGGCATTTTACTGTAAGGTAAATGAAGGCAACTATACTCCGCTATCAACATCCCATGTCTTTCGCTCCACTGCGGAGCCAATAGACGGATAACAATGAAATACCGAGGCTATATGAATATTTTTTTCTGTTCATCCTTCAGTCGTGCGTGGTTAAATTATAGCGACTTCTTTGTTCGAAGTGCAGAATTCAGAGAACACAATGTAAATCATGTCACCTTGGGGTACGTCTCTGAAAAGATTCAACGTGGTTCAATTAAAAGGTGTACTGCAAACCGCAAACCTACACAAAGATTGAAACTCTGAAGCTCGATATTAATATAAATTATGTTTAAAAACGCGATTCCCATCTCACAGCGAATGTTAAAAATATATTACCAACGCCAAATGCTTAGTACGGCTTCCGGTAAAAAAAAAAAAAAATTAATATTCATTCTGAGAACCATACAAAACCCGGAAATACATTATGTGAAGAGAAAGTGAATAATTACAAATAAGTACGTTGGCAGAGAGTTTTAAGGTGATGAAACTGTACTATATTAGGGCTTTGACATAACTTAATATTCACACCTGACAGCTTATCAAATCAGACAGTAAAAATTCTATAAAAACGAACTTAAATTTCAAACGGTTTCTACAGTTCTAGTCTAAAGTTCACTTACACATTTGCGATTATTTACCTTTTGGCGCCGGAATTATTTTTTTAAATTTTTGCACACCCTGTATATAAAATGTGAATAAAACAGGAACCAAATACGTTAGAATTCTGAAACAAACTGCATTTTGAAGAGAAAAAAAAACGGAGAGTATATACCATGTTTAAAATATTCAGTACCTATATTTGTTGAATAAATATGTAAAATGCAAAGTTTAGAGGTTAGCGGTGCGGTACGACCACTATAGTGGTCGTCAGACGTCAAAGGGTTAAACAGAAACTGCATATTGTCGACTTCTCTGCAAGTGGGCATTAAACAATCTAGTCACGTTACAAACCAGTGATGTGAACCACCTTGCAAAAATCCTGGTGTTTCTCGTGTTTGTAATGTTTGTAATGTTTATAATGTTTAACTGGGTGAAACATTAAAATTAATGAGTATACCACAAACACAATATATTAAAATGTAAAATTTTTAAAATTAAAAAACTAGGCCTCCGACATTTTTCGACTCTTTCTGGTGGGTCATCCTCGAGGAGTGCACATAAATATTTATATAAAACGTAATTATTGTATTTATAACCTACGTTTTACACAAATATTGATGTACAATCCTTGAGGATGACCCAAAAGAGTGTCGAAAAGCTAACACGCATTGGTCCATTTTATTTTTTGTACCAACCGAAAATTATTTTCTTAGAAAAACAAAGCAACCCTTGGTAAAATACATTTCTTACGCGACATAAATTAAGAGCTCAGTCGGTATAGCGACTCGCTACGTGGTGAATGGCCCTGGTATCGAATCCCGGTGGAGGCGATTTTTCCGCACCCGTCCGGACCGGTCCTGGGGCCCACCCCCTCTCCTATACAATGGGTACCGGGTCTTTCCCGGGGATAAAGCGACCGGGGCTTGGCTCTGACCACAAACCTCCATCTAGCGCCGCGGTTAAAGAAAGAGCAGAGTTGTGTTTCTACTCCACCTCTAGGCCTTCGTGGCCTGCATTAGGGAGAAATTTATGCGACATAAATTATGATACCTTCTGGTATCCTATTTTCATCCACTTGCCTAGTCTGTATTATACTCGTTTTGTTTTGTGTTCTCTTAACACGATACTAAAAGATGAAAGACAGTAAATTCGCCTCCACAATCTAGCAGAAGTGATATTGAATTCACTGACTGATGTATTCAATACACTTCTGCAAACTGAGCCCGTTTGTCTAAGAACACAGATCATGGACAGTTATATAGGGAGGCTTACAAGAAAGCGAGAAGATATAACACTGACCACATCGATCCATCCATAAGCGTGGTCTACAGTCACGTGAACTTCATTGCCCTTTGTCCTCTGGACTAAACATTCCCGAAAGATTTCTTAATATGTTTTCTGCTTTGTTCTGTTGCTTATAACTTTGAGTAGACCAACCTAGTGTTCGCACTCAAAGTAAGTCAAGTGGAACAATTTCTAAGATGAAACAGACCTTACCACTTCCAGATTTTCTGATCATCCTTCATTCGGTACAGCTCTTTCGAGTGCAGTACTGTCCAAGCCGCGGAAATTTTTACTATCAAAATTCATATGGAGGATCCTTGTCTTCTGGAATGTTAGGGCATGTCGATTGTCAAGCAATTATCATCGTTTGGAAGAGCTGCGTCGCCTTCATCTTCGACGGTTCAATTTCTATTAAAATCGAAATCTTCGATTCCCGCTTTGAAAAAGACAAAACACTAAATTTCTACAGCTGGTTCGATAAACTTAAGAAATTGTTTATTTAATTAACACACCAACAAATGCACATATATAGTATTTAATAATCTAAAATTTACATTAAAACACTTAAAACGCTCCTACATGTTTCGATCATACGATCATTCTCAGGGAGCATACTTTGTTCCTTGCTAAAGTTACAGTTTAAATCACTGAGTGTTTTAAACTGTAACTGTAGCAAGGAACAAAGTATGCTCCCTGAGGATGATCGTATGATCAAAATATGTAGGAGCGTATTAAGTGTTTTAATTTAAATTTTAGATTATTAAAGACTATATATGTGCATTTGTTGGTGTGTTACTTACACTACAAAATGCACAGTGCAACGATAAAGATAGTTAAGAAATTGTTATTTAGCCATTTTTATATGCCAATATATGAAAATGAATTACACAAAACTGGAAGTTACCTACAAACATGAACCCTCCCACAGGGTTCAGCGAAAAATCGCTATCCTCAGGGAGACGTCCATAGAAAGGAACCTAACCAAATCTGTTAAAAGTCGAATGGAACTGGGTCTGGCTCATTAAAAAGCTGCTGAGGCGGACAGTTTTGGGGGGAATTAGTTTCTGTATGTCTGTCACGCAACAGGAGCCGAGTCAATTCGATACGAAACGAATCAAGTCGAATCGACTCAAATGAAGCTGTGAGTTTGCTTCTGAGACATTTAAATCAATCAAGATTAGGTTTGACTGAGCTCCATTCAATCAGTGTGTCTAGAGCCCAAGACGGCGGTTAACCATTATGTGTACCACTCTAATGGTCAGGAACTGCAGATACTCTGCATTTATATGTCCAAACACGTAGTCACTGTTGCAGAAACTCCTTCAGTGACACTTCCATAGTAACAGGTTGTACATATCAAACGCCGCATAAATGTGGTGCTAACCTGTTGGATAAGGTCCTGTATAACGCGATCAACGAGAATGGCTCCGTCTAACCAAATATTGCCTAGAAGCTTCAAACAGCGTCGCTGTTAACGTCATGAGACGTTTACGGCGTTGTGAGTTTTATAATGCGAGTGAAATACGCGTTTATGACCACAGACACTGTTTTTTATGTACCCGTATACGGGGCTCAGGTCATCCGTTTCATGATCAAGAAACGAAAGAAGGAAGTCGGCCGTATTTACATGCAACAGCTGTTTATGTGTGCGCTTATCCACGGGAGTTTGTTTGCAATTTCGTATGTTTGTTCAAAGACTTATTTACTCTGTACAGCTACACAGTGTCGACCGATTGCAATGATAAGACAATTTTGTGCTGATAAGTACAAAAGACCTTCAAAACATAGGCCCATATTACTTACAATTTTTTCCGTACACATCAGACTCAATGACTACTCGGTGAAACGCATGACAATGCCAAATGTGATATGCACTTTTTGATGTTTGTTGGACCGTGCATCATTGTGATAACTGAAGAATAAGAACCAACTATATGCTACTTATTATTTTATTGTATATAGCCTGTAGCCCGGACACTACTCCCGTCTACCCACATCTAGCCTTCAACCTGCAGCAAGCCAAGAACGAAACGACCATTGTGGTAATCAACATTATAGTCGCGAGCTCCTGATGATGGGCATAGTAGTGCCCGAAACATGTTGAGCCTATAAGAAGTACAATAAAATAATAAGTAGCATGTAGTTGGCTCTTATTATTCAATTATATGTGCAGTTCCGCCAGAAGGGAGAGCGACAAACAATAAATGTCTCCAAATCTGGATAGAATATTTAATCATGTCACTGTTTGGAAGCAATACATTGATATGGGAGGAACACATTAAAGTACAAGACGTGTTCATGAATTCCATGCCTAATTTATCTGTGGTCTTTTACAGAAACATGATCGACAATGGATGTATAAAAACGTGGTATAAAAACATGGAATCAAACAGAATATTAGGAAAGAACTTGAAGCCAAATTCTAGGCGACAAGAATTATTGGTAGATCAACCAGCGATTTGCACAATAGCAAAATAAATGGTGGTTTAATCTATATTCTGCATTCTGTTAAAACATAAATTTCACTAAGTGAATTACAAAAAGAGGCAACAAGAAACCGATGCTGAATTTTGTGGTGCCGGAAACTAAAATTTGTTTCCCATTAGCTGTAATTTCTCCTGTAGGCATGTGTGCTAGTAACGCTCCAAATTTGTAATTTGGACATGCACAGTTCAAATTTCTGATGTCTAAATAAAATTGCGAAGCACTCAAAAAATCAATCATTCATGTGCGAGAATGTTTTGTTTAGCCTTAAAAACTATACGGCACAATAAAATCTCTGTAAAACAAAATGTTTCAATGAGTTAAGCTGATGTTATCACCGAAAATTCACAGTACGGCAGGAGTGTACGAACAAATAGATTAACTTACAACTGCCACTACATTCCGTTCGAGTAACAGACAATGGCTGGTGTAATGAAGCCAGAATGTCTCTAAATGGCTACTGGAAAACTGTATGACGAGAATCACAGCAATTAACACTTTTATTTGTGGATATTTTAAACAATGTTGAATGATGCGTTCACTGAGTGAGCACGCACAAACAATAAAGCAGAGGTCGTGTTCTATCAGCTGTACTGGGGTTTACTGAGGATATAAGTTGTTAAACCCTTATGCTTAAACTGGTATAATGGCCGGTCATTTTACACACATACATAGACACAAGCAAACACAAGCTTGAGGTGCGTCAGAACTTGGGCGAAACTATGCGCGCCATGTTGACACAGATAAACTGGCGCCACAAAACAATTTCCTTCTCTTAATCATGTTGCATTCCTTGACGACGCAGCTAGAGAATGTGTCAGTCCCGCAGAACAACTGCAAGATAGAAGAGTTAAGGGTTTAAGCAGCGAAAAGCCCGCAGGAATTCTTTTTTTTTCTGCGGACACGCGAAGCAATTTTTCGGCCGGTTGCGCGCCCCGGAGCCAGTATGGCGCGACACGCGGTGGATGTGTGACTGAATGTGCGAGATACGAGGAAATGAAATTCTCGAAATGGTAGAGATCTGACGGTCCAAAGGGTTTTAACAAACAGCTCCGGGGCATTATGAAAATACAGCGGCGATTTAACCCTTTGAATAGAGAATCGATTTTAATCTACACCAATTTACCTAACTATATGCACCACATCCATTCGTAAGAAGCATCTGGTCAACAAGATTCTCAAGATTTATGGTGGAAAACAATTCATTACGGCATTCTCAGCTATCAGAACTGGGCCCGAATATTAGTCATTAAGCCTTAAAAGATTTAACTTTAAAAAATTGTGCATTGTGTTAATAAAAATTACTTCTATGCTTTGTTTGGATTTAGAATAAAAAGACATTATTTCCCTTTATAGAATTAACTGAATTGTTTTTAATAACCGAGACGGAATGTGTTTACTGTGTGGTACGAAATGGATCTTCGACTAGAAGTCAAGTTAATTTCCGTCTTTAGCGGGTTAACCTAGCCCACACTGTCGCACTGGATGTATAAAGGATCCGTTTTAGCAAGTTATTTTTTCCTTCTGCGTCCAGACCACTTAAGTCATGCGTCTTCATCCTGCGGTCCGCCGCCAGATTTGTAAAATATTCCTGTACTATAAACACTGCACATTAATTTGGGTGGTTAGGTATACCATTTACTGCTATCTGTCCAGGTACGGCCCGCGAACCAACTCGCCACAATTGGTGTGGCCTTTTGCCATATAACTGTTGGACTCCCATGTCCTACGTGACCACCTTTTCACGCTATGAGGCTTTTATGCTGTAAACTTTTCTTACTTACATTATATATTCGGCATGACTTATATTTGTATCACATTAAGAAGACTGTTTATCTGATAACAGGTTTATAGGCTCATTTCAGAACCACCAAACTTTTGACTTGTTAGAAGTTCTGTGTTTCCAAAAAAATTCAACTTCTGTAAGCTGCGAAAATTTTGCTCACGTTACGTAACTTTGAAACCCTGGAACATCGACAGTTCTCAAAGCCTGAGTAGCTAAAAATGTAGCATATCATTGTGAGCATTCCGCACCAATTAATAAGATGCTCGTGTCTGAAAAATCTGAACTTCACGGACACGTAACACTCACTCATTTGGTGAACAAATAAAGTTGCCCAGTCTTTCGGACACTTAAAATTAATTATGCTGTCCACAACAGTTCGAAAATTGATCATGTTCTTGTCATAGGGAGCCCAAACACTGTTTTCTTAAAGTGCGCCTAAATATTAAACTCTCAAGTACATGTCTCACAGTACTATCACACCACCCCCCTCTCCGCACCGCCATCGCCTCCCATGTGAAAAGTGCCGCCTATATCATACTATTATTCTATCGCCTTAATAACGCTATCTGAGGAGTGGCAATTAGACTTAACTACAGGGTGTCCGGGCTAGAAGTACATAAAATACATGCGTAAGTTTTAGTACCCAAAAGCTTTATGCAGTTTATGTTTTCATCAGTGTACAGAGTAACTCAAAAAGATTTTTGTGTACATCCATACACTTCAGTGTGGGCATCTGTTGTAGCTCGACAGATATCTAAACGATTTTCAAGCTCTTGCCACGTGTTTATCAGCATGTGAGGTGTTATAAGCTCCAGGTCATCGTTGTCACTGTTGTGTTGTAAGTCGCGCATGCGCATGTACGGACGTGCATAAAAATCTTTTTGAGTTACTCTGTACATTGTTGAAAACATAAATTGCATAAAGCTTTTGGGTACTAAAACATAAGCATGTATTTTTGTATACCTCTAGCCCGGACACC
>Ga0123355_10022420_pt1 | contig 10124 bp, 6 predicted proteins | sample TergutEmb28metaG_3_FD_89872 | JGI IMG/M metagenome (GOLD analysis project Ga0123355, IMG submission 89872) | Embiratermes neotenicus P1 segment gut microbial communities from Petit-Saut dam, French Guiana - Emb289 P1 | ecosystem: Host-associated > Arthropoda: Insects > Digestive system > Gut ...
AAAACACCCAAGCAAGAGAGTTCTGTGTAAAGTTTCTTGTATTATTATTATTATTATATTATTATCGTATTATGGGCGCATTCGCAAAATTTCGAAAAGCAACTATTATCTTCTTCAAGTCTCTGTCCGACCGCCCGATGGAACAACTCGGCTCCCACTGAGCGGATTTTCATAAAATTTGGTATTTGGGTATTTTTCGAAAACCTGTCAAGAAAATTTAAAATTCAATGAAATCTGTTAAGAATGACCGGTACGTTACATGAAGACCAATTTACGTTTTTTATCACATCTCGCTCATTTCATTTTAGAATGACGTTTCAAAGAAAACGTGTAGAGACAATCAAAACACACATTTTATGTTCAATAACTTTTGTTTTTTTCGAAAATCGTGCCATTTATGAGATCATGTGGAAAAATATTGCAGATCCTTGCAGAACACAGATGAGGATATAGCGCATGCGCGCTGCATGCTGGATACCTAAGTCTACAAACACATACTGAGTATATGTAATTCTTTCCTCTGCAACAATGATTGAACGAATGCGGCTCATTGTTATGTTGTACGTACATTGCCTGTCTTGTGAAACATACTTGCAGTCCCCAACAATATTTTGACGGTAATGAAATCTAGGACGATGTGACGGAAGGAATACGATATACAGTGATACCTCATCTAACGAGTGACCCTGCTAACGAATTTTTCGGCTAACGAATATTTTTTCGCTGTTTTCGGAATCGGCTAACGAATGTTTTAGTGTATGCGCGCGCTAACATAAAGCAGCAAACATGAACGGTCGGGCCAATTCCAGGAGCTTATCTTTTCCGTCTGTATGTGTGTGACAAAGAAATGAGCTGACCACATCACATAGGGGAGACCCACCAACCCGAGTGGGTTGTTTACGTTCGAGACAGCGAGAATATTTTCAGTATAATAGTGTAAAGATCGTCAGTTTTTCATCCTACTTTCCATTCTCCTTCATCCAATTGGGTAGCAGTTCATCTCAGCCTTTGGTGAGTTTTGCCCTTCTATAGTGTGCTTTTTACTATTTTATAAAACTTATCTTTAAATAGTGGGCAGCACCCAGAACGAATTAAATGATTTTCTATAGAAACCTGCGGTAAATCACGTTTCGGCTAACGAATATTTCGGCCAACGAATGTGATTCCAGAACGAATTGTCTTCGTTAGCCGAGGTATCACTGTATTGCAAGTGTTTTACCGCGATTTATGTCTGTCGGTCGGGGTGGCGGTAAATCGAAATACATCGTAATAAGTAATTTCTGTCCACAGGCTCGTGGGCGTTATGCGAGGGTGGCGCTATATCGAGTTGAATTATAGCATGTTCCGGATGTGTGGAAATCACCTAGAATATTTTTTGCTGGTTACTTGGAAGGTTTTTAATCGAGAAATCTGAAACGAAGAGACGCCTTCGGAGAGGGCAACCTACAGGCGTGCCTTAAAGAGACGCCTTCGGAGAGGGCAACCTACAGGCGTGCCTTAAAGAAATAAGATGTGCAGGTGTAACCTGGTTTTACCTGGCTCAGGTTAGTGTATGTGGCAGGCTGCTATGAAGATGACAGTCATTTCCGCTTTTCATTAAGGGCGAGGAACTTCTTGACCAGGTAGATAGCTGCTGGCTTATCAGAACGGATTTTGTATTATTGATTTCGTAATTTCCGTTATCGAACCTGGTTTGCAATGTTATACCGGTATCCCCCTCCCCTCTTTGTTGTCTGCAAAGCCGCAAACAGAGGATCCGAAATATAGACAATCGATGTATTGTACTTACTTTAGACCAGTAAAGGTAAAACAATCCCTGTACAGCCCCCGAGAGTTCCAGGAGGTTGAGGTTCCCAGATTTCAAGACAATCGGCACATGAAGATGGCAAGGTTGTCAGTCCTACGCACCGGCCCACCTTACCCCAGGGAAATATTTCTGATTCTCACTTCTGTTGTAGGCTGCGTCGACTCTTTGGCCATAGTGCGGCCGGTATGATTATGCAAATAAAAAATGCCAATGACACTATCGGGAATCTAACCCGCGACTTCACAGCCTGTAACGCAGTGCCTCAACGAAAGGCGCCAGTGCGTGGCTCCTTTAGACAAATAGAGCGCATTGTAAATACTATGTGAAGAAGTACTAAATGTCTTTAGTTCATATTAAATATATTATTTAACAACGCCCATGCCCAAATATAATTTGAGAATGTAATATTTCAGGAAAGCAGCAAAATAAACATTGATGCATAGACCGCATATAAAGAAAGACTAACTTGCTTGTTCCACGGATCAGAGTCCTTCTTCAAAAGCTGTTTGGTTCTCATGTGGTCAAGAAATCCCCACCATTATAAGGAAGCAAACATTCGTTACCGTGTTTACATGGTCCTTCCGATTTTCTTTGTCCTGACCAAGATTCATGCTTTTCTCGCTTTCCAGTCACGTTTATGTAAGATCCATTTTAATATTATCATCCCGTCTACCTTAAGCCTTCAAACGCACTCTTTCAGGTTTTCCAACCGGAATCCTATATGTAATTCCTTTCCATCATGTGTGCCACATATTCCAGCCATCTCATCCTGCTTGATTTTATCAACATATTATTATTTATTGAGGATCACAAATGATTTTTGTATTTTTGGTATCCCGTTGTGTTCAGTATTACAGAGTAGTTGTTGTTAAATGTTAAACTACTCCATGAAGTTCTTCGTTATTAAATTTTATCCAGTCTCCAATTCCTGCCTCTTAGGTTCCTCATCATCATCTAGTTTTCAAAAAAAAAACTCGAAATTACTCTTCATGAAAGTGACCTTTCAACTTTCGCATCCACTTAAAACATGTCTGAATAGACACTAATCAAAAAGTGCCAATTGGTCAGAACAGCATTTCAGCACCAGTTTGTCCTGAACTGGACAGTGGTGATAAGGTAAACGATAATTATGATACATCTGACTACCAGTTACAGTGTAACCATATTTCTGCAGGGCATTTTCACAAAAGAAATCTCTCCGCGTGTTTACTTGTAAGGAAACTAGTAATTTGTTCTTTTCACGGAGTGTTAGAGTCGGGAGAACAAAGAGGTCTTTTGAAAAGAGAAGCTCATAAATATGCATGAGGGAGGTACTTTGAGATAAGAGGATTGTCGAGTGACAGAATTACTGCAGGTTACAAGCACTGAAAATTGGAGAACAAGTGAGTAGTAATTATCCAGTGGTTGAACACCAATCTGCGCAGTAAACAGTGATTAGTCTAATATGAGATAATTCGCGTAAGGCGTACAGAAAATTAAAAGGGAATTTGAAAATTTGGATAGTAGTTTACTTACTTTCCCTGAGCTTCAACTCGACCTATTATTTTTGTGATGTACGTTGTGGCGTAGATGACGAAAGTTTCTACGCTTAGCTTAACACCTGCTTCCCTTCACACGTTTGTCCTTGTACTCAAGTGAGAGCCGCAGTCAGAAGTAATGATTTTCCTATACATTTCTTTAACGAATTATAACGCCTTCCTTCAATGTATCGGGAAAATAAACCTTTCCTGGTAGCTTATAATTACTCCATGATATGTCAGCTAAATGTAAATTTGTCCCTGTACACTCCGCAAAGGCTTATGGGAAGTGGAAATTTAGATGAGTTGCCAGTTTCACGCCCCGGCCGCTTTAACTCTGAGGAAGGAGCCTCCAGTCCTCACTGAATAGGAGGCTTTGTGTAAGCCAGAACGATGTGGACACTGTAGAGAAGGGAAACATCTCTTGCCTCTTATTGATATTGATATTGATATATTTGTTAACTGCAATTGGGTTGACACCCGGTGGCGATAGTACAGTACACATTTACACACAAACAATACATAGAACAACACAATTAACAACTTTGTTTGGACGGTTTTCTGGGATTCGAACCCAGAGTGGTCAGACTAAAATTACGACAAACTAGCCGCTTCTGCTGGAAATCGAATCATCGTTCCTTGTTTATCCGATCCGTAGCACAGTTACTATATTCACTGTGCCATGCCGGCTCCATTTTTAATCTGTATCAATGCATAGTTTTCATCAGTATAAATTTCCGCTTCCCTCTATTTTTCAGATAGAAGTTAATGTTTAAACCCCAGCCTTGTATCAGATTCTTAACATATAAACACAGAATTACACGAAAACTTTTAATATTGTCCTTATACTGTTTCCATAATAGCTTTGATTTTCCTATCCGTCGTTGCACTGAACAAATATTTTACCCGTCCGTCACGTTCTATTCCACATTGTTCTAAAATTGTCGCGATGAAGGTAGGCTATATTTCAAGTTAAAAATTGCATCGCGCTTTGGAAGTAACACTTTGCTCTTTATGCAATGTGTATTATCGATGGAGTCGAATTAGAAGCTGGGGAAATGTGCACAATGAGGAACTTCGTAATTTGTACACCGAACCATATATTATTCCGATGAGTAATTCAAGGATGATAAGACGGATGGGGCGTGTGGCACGTATGGGGTAGAAGAAAAATGTATAAGGGTTTTAATGGGGAAAGCTGAAGGAAAGAGACAATTTGAAGACATATTTAATTATGACACAAGTCAATCGGTTAGTGTTTTAACAGCTTGTCGCTAGTAATTGTAGTAAAAATTAGCTATAACACGGGCCATAGACACAGTTACCAGTGTGCTATAACCGACACTAAATGTCGCGTATGACCTACTTTGGTCTGGTTAGAGAACAACGGAAATGAAGGACAGAAGAAAGTTATCCGGCTCTGCACTCGGTTCAATTTAAGCTAGAGGATGTTTCGTTCTGAATACAAATTGGTTAACACTCGGTTAGTATGCAGTGTAAACATTCGTCCCAACCGTCACTGGCTTCATTACTTCTCCACCAGGCGATCCATTCAGAAATTTCCTGTGTTTTATCCTGGGAGAAAACTTCTTGCTGACGTACGTGTATTGTGTGTGTGTTTTTTAACTTAGTTAGACTTTTGTTCAAGCAAATCAATTGAAGTTTCGTAAGGTCCAGTTGAGAGCACCTTTCTTATCTTGCACCGAGCGCCATCAAATTCACTCTCCTGCATGAGGATTCTCTTCATATGTTTCAGGTACTTGCACGAACTTTGGGCAATTTCAAGACCATGAACAATTTTTTTTTTTTTGCACATTTCTCCTAATTAAAAGAAATGTAACTTCCTGGACAACAGATATTCTTGAGCCTGAGATTCTTTTAAATGCTCAGCGATTATTCGTTTTCAGTGGAGCACGAAGTTTAATTAGGCCACCTGTCTTCACAACATCCTGGTATTTAACCCTTTAAACGACGAAACGATGAGTTAAGTCCCATCTTCCATTTGCTGGCACTATTAGGAGCTCACCATAATCTCTACGTTATCAGTATAAGCGTTAATTCTATCTGAAACCAAGTACCAGGTCTGTTCCATTCATATTTTCACATCGTATCACGTTTTACTAGCTTCCGCTTGAATCTTGTCGTGCAACGCGTCTCTCACATTCAGGTCTTTCTGTTAAAGTTTTGTTTACTTTCCTACTCTCTCAATTCCTGCTTCCTGTCGCGATTCTTAGTAATATTAAACAACCAATTCGAACGCCACCGTCAAGTACTTAACGTTCCCGCTCCGTAATTGGGAGTCCTGAATTTAAGCTCAGCCCGGCTGCCGATAAGACTGCGGATTTTTTCTGTCTTTCCAGGCAACATTTTCCAATCTGGGACAGCGCAGTCAGTATAGTGACTGCGCTGCGGGCTTCACGACCGAGGAGTCGTAATTCGTATCCCAGGCAGGGACAAGAGATTTCTTTTTCAAAGCGTCCAAACAAGCTTTGTGACCAATTGATATTCCTGCTCGGTGGATAGTGGGGGAACCCTCACCGGGGGTAAAGCGGCTAGGGGGTGAATTTGACAACTCGCCTGCATGCAGTGTGGAGGCTAAGGCTCTGTACCTCAACTTACAACTTACAAATATGCCTTCATAGCTTGCACGGATACAAACTGACCTTTCTTACTAGTTTCAATAATAATCCTATCATTAAACTATATGCAGTTAATATTTTCAATCCTTTATATCAATTGCACAAACCAGGAATATCCCTTATAAACGACACACTACGTTTAATAATAATAATAATAATAATAATGCACATACTTCAGAATGTACTAATGTCAAAATACAAAATGTATTTCACGAGCGGAAAAAAAAACGTTACATTTAGCACAAATTGTAAATACAGAACAGGTGCAACACTATATACTCTAGAAACGTGGTTTTCTTAGGTATGTAATTGTAAATACCCTACATAAAGTGTATAACAAATATAATAATAATAATAATATCGAATTTTGCGTTGCTGGAAAATATTTTCTACCGTGAGTCTAAGATGCAAGATGCATTATTTGTGTTACACGTCAACTGGAACGTAATGCCTGTCTGTCTGTCTGTATGTGTCCAGCTGCTTGTTGCTCGCCATATCGACGCAGTGGAACGCCAGCAGAAGCGAAGAATATCTTGTGGCCAGTGCCATTGGTGCTCTTTAAATTTAGGAGTGTGGTATTCTGCCATTATTTCCAGAACAACAATTTAGGTGACAGTGCGGTCACTTATTGGCAATAGCACGCAACAGAAGAGAGAACTGTGGCTTTAAACGTACAGACTAACCATCTGGTAAAAGGACCGAGGTTTGAACACCGCGAATTCCAAACTGTGTGCATTCTTGAGTCTGACTGACTTGCCTCTCGTCCTCACAACCTATTTCTAAGAGACCTGTCTCATTGCTATTTCCATATTCTTTTCAGTTTGTATTCTCTCTTTCTCTGTGTTCCAAGAGTGTTCCCGAAAAATTCAATATACACTCGTTTTCTCTTTCAGTTCATCCATATACCTAGATCACAGTAGCGTCATTCATTTTACTACTGTAACAATACTAGGCCCACGTGAGCTGTATAAATTATTAACCGTTTCGTTATATTTCGTCCCAAACTACAGACTTATTTTTTGTTGGTATGGATGTTGTCCTTAGCGTTCTATTTGCACACACTTCTAATAATTTTCATGCTTAACCCTTTAAAGACAAATGACAGACCGCTTTATTTAAAGCCCCAATCCGTACCGCGCTGTAAACACTTTTCATCGCGGTAATAAAAACCAATCAGTTTCTGCTGTAAGTGGCACAAGTCGCTGTTTGTTCTCATATAAATACAAAACACATAAATACAGTGTGGGCAGAACGTACAGTTGTTGAATGTTAAACTGTTAGTTCATCACGTAACCAGTAGGCTTTAAAAGGTTAAGCAAAAAACACTACAATTCACAGGCGTACAGACGGATGGCGAATTTATTCTTCTTATATTGTGATCTTTAGTTTGTAGGGCTGTAATAGTGATAATTTCCGGCTGAATGGTACTGACATATAATTTTTATCTTATCTTCTATCATGTGTTATTTATCTATTTAACAAAATGCGAAAGGCACTCCTTTAAAGTGTGAGTTTCAAGGCTAAATCTGAGTAATAAACTTTAATCGAATATCACATTTGGAACACATCCATCAGATAAGTTCCGAACGGGGGAAATGAATGATGAGTAGGCCGTGTGTGTGGATCTGCGTTTTATAGAAAGCTGTTGGCAAACTTAAGTGCTTTTTGAATTACAGCAATTTGATAAAGTTTGTGTAGCACTGCAAAATCAATTTGGATCCAGTCAGGAAATTGCCAGGACATATTTCAACTTAATATCGATCTTCATGTCTGTCAACAAAGTTGTTTGTAACAGGAGGACATGTGAAGGGCGGTTTCGTATTTCTACTATGCCTTATGTAAGGGATAAGTCTGAAGAGAACGTGAGCCTACAATTTATAACGTGTTAGTGTCGGCCTTTATCTTATACCAAACTCCATTAGGTTGTTTTGGATTTCAGAATGAAAATCTTGTCTTAAGACCTGAAAAATAGTTTTATGTTTTGGTCAGTAATAATCACAGTTAACAAGTCTTATGTTTATGAAGCCTTTAAAGCTCCATGCAAAAAAAAACACCGTGAATCGGGGTTAACTATAAGCTTGCTTTACATCGTCGAGCAATTAGTGATGAAGATATGTTTATCACTCTGTCTCTTTTAGATGAAGTTACTGTACCTTATGATTCCATGTGGCCTGACGCTCTAAGATTAATTATTACACTGTTTAGCAAAATTTTATTAACCGAGTAACGAGAAACGCCAGTGGGCTTAGGTAGCGTAGTCGGCACAGCGACTCGCTACGGACTGGGCCGTCCGGGAATAGAAGCCCCGTGGGGGTGAGGTATTCCGCGTCCTTCCACACTGGCCCTCGGGTCCACCCAACCTCCTATAAAATGGGTACCGAGTTTTTCTTCCGGTAGTAAAGTGTTCGGGGCGTGGCGTTGACCACCCACACCATCTAGCGCCGAGGTTAAAGAAAGAGTAGAGCTATACATCTACTCCCTTTCTGGGCCCTCCTAGCCTGTTTTCGGCTGAAGGCCATGTTTTACGAGAACCGCTTGTACAAACTTTTCGCCCGGAAACCTGAATGGAAGACGGTATTTAGGAGAAGGAAATTTAGCAACAAGGGTCACCTTATTTTGGAGCTGAAATACGTAGGCCTTGAGGGGACAAACCGGACACAACTGGATAAAGAATATGGTCCTAAGACGGGCCCTTGTGAAACAGTAACACGCTCAACACGATCATACGATCTTTACCTATATTTTAATAACACTTCTAATATACCACATTTTTATAACTAGCGTACTGTAAACCACGGGAACCCATAAGTAGTAACAACAGATGTACCTTGTATGGTACCATATTTTATAAACCTGAAGATGACCCCATGGGGTCGAAACATGTAGCTGTATTAATTGTTGCATTATTTTAACTTTGCACCACTGTGTTGTCTACGGCGGACATAAATATTAAATTGTTATATTGACACAAAGGGGTGGAAAACTCTCAGTTCAAAAGGAGATGAATTTCTTGATCTGGTTAGCCACTGCTAGCTTTCAAATTATGTAACTGCTTGGTAGAGGTAGTTGCTTTATCTTGCAGAGATTGTATTGCGTCAAGTTATATTAGTTGTGCGCCAATACGAAGAATGGAGACCGTCATGAGTACTTTATAGCTGTTGTACATACATTGTACTGTGAAAACTGAGAACATACAAACATCCGGTAGTATATTGATGTCCGAAATTAAATGAGACAGGCAGATGCACAGCTCGCAGCAGGTGCTTACACAGAAAGGCACAAGAGCACTCGGCTATAATTTCGGTGCGAAACTGTGACACAGGGCATAGCTTGCCGTGTCCTGGTTCCAGGCTTCGTATCGCATCATTTATTTTACTGTACCACACATTCCTTCGTACTTGTATTACTGAACATAGGAATTTGACATTTCGTAGGAATGGAATAACATTTCTCTGTCATATATGTCGGCCAATTAATATACAGGCAAAACTTTCTGTAAATAAAAGCAGATTAACGACCGTCAAAAACACAACTTCGTAAAAATAATAAGTCAACCAGCTACATGTTTCGACCCTCTAGGAGTCATCCTCAGGCTGATATTTGAAACTTATTAGGACCTATACAAATCATGTGCGGAAGGGAGATCTCGCTTCTTACAGGTTTGTGTAACAGACTTGTGACGGTTGTGAATTTGCTTTGATTAATTCTTCGTCACAACGGGTTGTATAAAGTTAAGAAAACTTGCTGTGTAACTTTATCATTCTCTGAAATGTCTTAAAATTTGACGTACAGTTGTTAGTGCCGGAGTCATATGGCTGAGTGTCCCACGGTGTGGTCAGAGGACAATCGCATAAATCCTGTTAAGAAAATACTGATTTTTAATTGTATTTTTTTCCTTACTAACTCCATGGTGCAGACTCTTTCTTGAGAAACTAATGTTCCTGAGGTACTCAGAGTATTCCTTGCATTTTATGGAACCCGAAAATTCATCACCATATTCACCAGAGCCCACAACTTTTACTTACCCTGAGCCACACACAAACACACACACACACAAACACACAAACACACACACACGCATACACACACACACAAGCACACACACACACATACACACATACACACACAAGCACACACACACACACACACAAACACACACAC
>Ga0123355_10022422_pt1 | contig 10124 bp, 6 predicted proteins | sample TergutEmb28metaG_3_FD_89872 | JGI IMG/M metagenome (GOLD analysis project Ga0123355, IMG submission 89872) | Embiratermes neotenicus P1 segment gut microbial communities from Petit-Saut dam, French Guiana - Emb289 P1 | ecosystem: Host-associated > Arthropoda: Insects > Digestive system > Gut ...
TCGCGTGCCCTAGGGGATTTTGAGAAGCAGGCTAGATCTAGGAGTCTGTCATCATCATTAATTGACATGTATTTTAATTACTATGTAATATACTGTAAAAAAAGGACCCTCAAGGAATGTGATATGGAAGGAAACAGAGAAGCAGCTATTAATACTCACTATTTCTAAAGACTGTCAAAATAAGTATTCTTCATCATCATCATAAACGTCAAGGGTTGGGCCCGTTGGCCCGTTCCGTCTCCAGAGTTACAGCTGTATTCTTGAGTTAATTAAATACTGTAGTCATACGTATGTGATTATTGTTGTAAAAATTGTTACAGAGAAAGACAGAGAGAACAAAGTGTTGGAAAGCAGTCCTAAGACGCCTGTTGAGGCATACAAGGAAGCTTATAAATTGTTTTAAAAGAGACACTTTTAGACATTCAAAGCTATTTATAACACTACTTCACCAGATACAAAAATAATTACTTTTGGACCAATAATAAGTTCACAATAAAGTGTATGGAACGTACAGCTATTGGTGAAACTCTTCACATATTTCTTGCCGCAACTGAGTTCTAACGTGACTAATAATGCTACATGAAGACAGCGAGTGTCGTCAGAGGTTTAACCTATGGAATAGAGATTCTGTTGTTTAGATCCCGTAATTTTAAAAATAAAAATAAATTTGATGAGTCCCTAGACCAGCGAAATTAGAGACAGTCTCTACCGTAAGAACGTAAGGCACAAAGAATTGGAAAGTGTAATTTCTGAATCCCAGCTAGGAGCGCTTCTATGTGTAAACTGCACTGTTCGTTACATGCAGTCTGCACTCTCTCCCAGTCGTATTCATAAACGTCACTTTCTTCATCTCATTACAGATTCACACATTTCGCCTCTTCCCATTTAGTCACGAGTCGGGGCACGAGTAATTATATCGATATTGCTCCTCCGTAATCATTCTTTAAAACCCACAACACTATATTCTCCTTGCACATCAAAACAAAACACTACCAATTAGCTGTCGGATAGTAAAATTAGTGTCACTTTATCGTCACATTATCACGTAGAGTCTAACTGTGACATACACAGATCGCAGTATTAAGGTACTTGAAGGAAATATGGCCATACTACGCTTGTTTAAACTTTCTTTTGTCGTTTTGGGAAGTTCTCACAACAAACGCGGTGCATACTTCCACTACAGGGGTTATTTGACTACATTAACAAATCATACCCGCTTTACTTTATAACGTGTGCGAAAAAACAGTTCCTTAAATAAACGCCTTTGGCCAGTTTACTACACTATGCAGTTAATAAGAGTATCCGACAATTTTTTTTTTGAGACCTTAACCAAATTCCAGTCTGAAAGCAGAGAATTAACACGTATATTTTAGTTTTGGAATAGGAAATACACAAAAATATGAAAAGTCGTTTTAGGCGCCGTCGTGTAGTCGCGAAAAGCGCCCATTCACTTCGTCACGTCCGTCCGTCCTCATGTACCGGCTGGGCTGCCACTCGAAAATTTTCAGTAAAATTTGTTATTGGCGAATTCTACGAAAATCGTTAGATAAGAAACAAATGTGGTTAAGGAGGGGCCAACATGTCGGGCGCTTTATACATATGATGCTAATAGAATGGACGCTCAAATTTCTCTCTCGTCGAAAAAAATTATATATATATATATATATCTTACACGTATACAACTCTGAATGTAGAATATGTATTATATATATATATATATATATATATATACACATGATAATTGACCATAATTATGGTAGAGGTGTACAGCTCAGAACGTCCTTAAGGTTACGATACAAGTACCAAATTCTGGTATGTCTGGGAAGAGTGCAAGCATTGCTTGTGATGTCAATGGAGTGCGCGAATAGAAGCAAAGACGGTGCAACGTCCTGCCATCACTATTAACCTCATCCCAACCAGGTCACCGTTCAAAACATTCGGCCTCCTGTGAAGTAACATTCCGATATGTGACCAGGTCTTTCAGTTCAGGTTTCCAGCAGGTACCCCAATAAAGTACAGCAGATCGTGACAGAGCTAAATGGTACTGCGTCCGAAGACAAGGTAAACGCCCTTAATAAAATTGTTATCAGTATCCTTCCAATGAAACAGAACGGATGCTGGAGTTCGTAGGGAGCTTTTCAAAGTCAATTTTCCAAACGCCTTCTGATTATGCAGACACTATTTAGTTCTTAGGCTTTATACGAAAGTCTCTTCTGGCAGGTGAGCAGAATTGTAATCACCCAGGATTGTGTTTCGGCAGAAAGCATAAAGAAGAAGGCCGATCCTGTCCTCGAAAATCATTGTCGTATTAATTATAGCAGTTAAAATATATATGCCTATTCATACACCACGCAAAATTCTATAAAGTCACCCCATTGGTGCGTGGTCTAAAACGTGGATATGCGGTCGCTCGCTTGCTGGGATTGCGGTTTCGAATCCCACCGGGGGCATGGATGTTTGTTTGTTGAAATTGTTGTGTTTTGTCACGTAGAGGCTCTGCGAAGGGCTGATCCTTCGTCTAGAGAAGTCCTACCGTTTATGTGAGGTCATGGAGTGTGATAAATGGCAACAATAAACTCTATACCTACAACGAGTAGACAGACAATGGTCAGACTAAGAAAGAAAGAAAGAAAGAAAGAAAAACAAAAATTCCATAAATTTATTGAGTGCAGAAAAGACGTAATATCGTCAGAACTATATAGAACAGAATGCCTATTTCTGTGCTAATTGTTGCTATTCCTACTCATTTGAGGGTTCTGTATAATAAATATTCGCAAAATACTGCATGTGGACCGAACAGGGCTGTAGAAAGTGGACAAATGAGGATACTGCTTAACGTGAAACTTCGTGGTTTATATGCGTATACAGTTAACTGGACGCGTCAGGGCTGTAATCGTTCTTGCGTTCAGGGTAGCTCGTCTGCCATGTGCTGTTCTCTACCAGCAAGACACTCGAATCACTGAATGCCGCACTTCGGACCCAACAGCCTGCCGTGCACACTCGCCTACATGAAATGACTCTGCCACAGTGCACGTGCAACCAAAGGGAAACCTTATTCGTCATAAAATAAAAATTTTTGAACCTTACAATAACCCATGCTTCTGAGCAATATAGCATTACGTTTCGAAAAGAGCCATTTATATTGTACTTACATTACAATTATTATGTCTAAAGGTATATCCGATTTTACGCAATATACATTTACCCAATGTCGGACATGCGCAATTTAAAATAATTTAAATAACTGAAATATTAATACTTGTGAAATGCGCCGAATTTTTCCTTGCGGGAAAGAAAATGTGATGATGGGAAGGAGAAAGAATGCAGATGGACGATAACACAGGCGGCGGGGCGGTCATGTTGCGGCCGATCGGCTTCCGGTGTGTTGGAGTCTGGGTTTGGGTTTCAACTGGGCTTCCATTTCTTTAAACACATAGCTCACAAAATGTCGGCGTGCAATCTATTGCGAGTTGCGCAGAGTTCAACTGGGATGGGTCTTTCATAACGTTTAACTACAGCTTAAGTCATGGGCTGTCTGTGTCGTAAAGTCGTGGTGTTCTTAAAGACCAAGAAAAAGGAGGATCTACTTGAAGACGGGTTCTGACAGAGATTAATTGTGAAAAGGAGGAGTAGATCACTGACTCGGGATTAGGTCCGTTGAAATCAGCAGTTTTGAATGCTAGTTCTCTGGTGGAAGTGTGTTTATCTACCGTGCGTGTCGCTGTGTGCTTGCGTTTGGCGCAGTGCAAAAGCATGAATATTATCCATGAATAATGATCGATAACCGGGCCGAGATTCAAAACCATTAATTCACAACGTTAATTACACTGCAGCTACAATATATCGCTCGGTCCAATCATTAATTTTGAGATCACTCAGAACTGGGAACTTCCATTTAAAACACGTAACGTTCTCAGCCTTCTTGAGTTATAATAACAAAATTAATTGGTAAAAAGGAAATATTAGTTTTACGTATTATTAATACACAATTTAAACATAACAGGATACCGTTTATGATTGCTTGATGTGTATGTTAAACACTAACAGAAGGCGTTATTCTTAGTGCGTAGAAGATGGTGTTTTTAATCTTCGAGTTTGAAACTTAGTTCTGGAGAAGGAGTCAGGCGTGGAAGGCACTTAGAGATCGCGATTCTCAACAGACAACACCAAATTCCTTCTCCCTCCTTTCATCCTCACTTCCTCACCCTGAAAGTTTTCATTTTTAGACCCCAAACTCCTATATTTTCACATGTAAAGACTTCACATCGAATTTTTAATTGGCCATTTCATAAGTCAAAATAATTTTCAGTTCAAATGCAGTACTATATTTATCCATAAAATTATAAGCATTTATTGTCTTTAGCCTGCTAAGCAGATGATTGATGCTGGAATTGTCATCGTCTGCTCACACCATTCGAAAGCTCGACGCATATCTTGTTACTTGTCAGTATATGATATATGTTGACTCTAGAGTGTAAATCCCGATATTTTAATTGAATCAAATTGCAATATTTCGCGGAAAACAGAGACACCTGTTTTATTTGACTAATTATGCTATAGGAGGTTGGAGGCATATTTCGAGATCTATGTAGACCTATGACAGAAGTCAGGCTGAAAAAATTATATGAAGAGTAACTAAGATATGCTACATTTTTGAGATACTCCACACAATCTCCTGCATTAACCCCGTTACAAGAATCAGTGTCAATTTTTTTTTCTGTAACAACAGAACCTTATTGGTGTATTCTGTACTCACATTATAGCACGCAGTTAAATTCGCCACCTATTTCCATAATGACTGGCATCTTCAGGCTGATCTAGACAAATACCAAATTCCATGTACATGCCACAAGCTATTAAATAACATAATATACAAGAGAAACCTTCAAGGTCACCAGTTGAACAAATGTTCACATAATAACAAAAATTGATAAGCTTATACAGGGTGATCAGTAAGTCTCTTTGCACCTGATTCTGTACGGCAATCTTCAAGTGCACAGAGACTTTTTGATCACTCTGTATTTCGTGACCGTTGGTCATTATAGACTTTGTTGTAAGTTCTAGTGCTTACTCAAGGTTAGAACTTCCACTTCGGCACGGCGATACACTTTCCTTTAATTATTTTCTTCTAATCTACTCTATAGATGTATCGAAGTTCCAATCTTCTGCAGCCTCAATTGTAGCTAGAAGTGTGCAGTTTTATTATATTATTCTTATTCCTCTATAGGAACGCTCATGCATGTCAGTGATAAAAGGGTGAAATGTTGTTGTTACGAAAACAATGTGATGGCATGTTTCTCGTTTGTTTTTTGCAGATGAATCAGTGAAAATGGCGACAGTGAGAAACAGAGAGAATTCGCAACTATATAGTGTCCAGCGACATAATCCTGCAAATATTTATTAAAAATACCCGATAAGTTTTCAATTACATTTTACTTTTATATTACATGAGAGGTGCATTGCATTTCGGCATTTGTACATGCTACACCTGATGATGCCAGTAATTTCCGCAATATGTAGCGAAGTTAAGTGCGTGTTGTAATACCAACATACGCACATAAATTTGTACTAGGAGAGAATAAAATCCGGACGATAATCAAAATAAGTCGAAAACTGTGAATAAAGGAAACCCGGTAGTGTTACTAACTTTTGTTTAGTGAAACCGTTTCAGGATTATTAAAATTGTAGGCTCTGTACTTTGCAATATTCCAACAGATATACAGACTTTTCAGACTAGCGAAAACTACTGTCTGCATTAATAGCTACATTTAAGTTTATTCTTTTAATTAAAGGAATGATGTTTTGTTAAAAATAGTCGAAACGTCTTTCATTGGCGATATGTTTATTTCGAATGACCGTCAGAATATCTAACTAAGTCCCTCTACCTTCGAAGCGAGCGACAGTCAAATCATATAATTCCTTGTTATGTACGTTACTGGTATGTATTCGCTGCTATCTAAAATCGGTTCTGAGATATAAGTGCCTATTTATAAAATCCATTCTCTTAATTTTTTAAATCTAACTTCGGAAATCTTACAATTAAATGTAACTTTGCGATTTAAAATTAACCAATGTGTCAACTCATATTCTGTTCAGAACACGTGTATATCGCATAAACGAAACATACAATCATGTTGCAGGGCGGGCTACTTTGCATGCAAGCGTTAAGTTATGGGGTGAATATGCTAAAGGTGCTTGAACTTTTAGAAACATCATATATCTGTACGGTAGTCGGCTGGACACGAATTAATATACAAAAACTAAAACGAAGCGATTAAGATGCCTAAACATGCCTGTGTGGTTACAAAGAACAGATTAAGTCAGAGTTCTGACATTTTCCACCGCACGCCACGTTTTGGGGTATTACTTTAAGCTACCATCCCACCCTTAAAATAAATACCCAAGCGTTATCCTCAATTTACTTGTGCCAAAAACCGCTTACGTATGAGACCGTAGTATAATGACTGCTCGATTAAACCGCCAGTCCCTACGACTTCTAGTGGCAAATCCCAATATCATCGAAACCCTTTTAATAGTTTCGACCTGAACCATACGAGCGTAATCAGTGTCACATAATATTCGTGTATTCTGTACGAAGAACGGTTCAGTAGCTGTTTACATCCAGGAAGGACAAACTCAGAATGCTTCACTTTCACATTTCTACACCAGTGATCTATTTCCAGTTTTCAGTAGGTCAAAGAAATCCGTCTAGACGTGTCAAAATACATTAAACTTCAATCACTGTTTGCGTAAAGATGCATTTCGATTCTGAATTCATTCGGTATTCCCAAAAAATAATAAATTATACTGAATGGGACTTGTTTAAACCCCTTAAACCTTCTTACTTCTTACCCCACCATAAACGCAGTCCGTAGTCGCAACTAGAACAGTTCATCTGTTTCATCTAAGTTTATTCCTATTGTTTTTGTTTAGGTTGTCCATTCCGTGCATTTTTACATCAGAGTACTCCGATTATTACATCCACTAAATGTAAGCATCTCCAACGTGTTTCGGTACCAGGGTGCCACCTTCAGGAAGAACAAATGCCAGTTTTAAAAACCAACTGTTTCTGCACGTAACAGGTTTGCAGAGTCAAATGGTTTTTAAAGCTGGCATTTGTTTTCCCTGAATTTGGTACATTTGTACCGAAACGTAATGGAGATTCTCCTTTAATACTGCATTAATTAAGATTATGCATTTAGTTGGTGTAATCAACGGCGTACTTTATTCCTGTTCATTCGGTCTGACAAACAGTTCATTTTGCAGCAATAGCAGATAAAAAATACTAAATACTCATGCAAATGATTTATATGATTATATCTGCAAATCAGATTAATAATATTATTATTTTATTTCAATTTATAATGTTTCAGGCCAACTACCGATTAGCACTGGGTTGTCACAGTGGTAGGCCATCACCAACTGATACATATGGTACATATTTACAAAACTTGTGTCTTAATAAACCATTTATACCTGACTTTGTCTAAATATCTGCCTAAATTTCTTATCTGGTCTTTGTTAGTACAACATTTTCATGCAGGCTACCTCCTTATTCATATCCACCATTTTTCATTTAAAAACATCAGTCTCCAAGTTCTAATTTCTAAAACAGACTAAACATAAACTATGCCTTATTCTCATCCTATTTTGGAAAATGTTTTTCTTCCTATTCAACAAAGCTTTAATTATCAATAGTTCTTTACCTTACAATTTAAATATCATTTTATTACTTAAACTAATGCCAACGTAGGTTGGAATCTGAACCTTGGAGGAAGGAACCAAGCAAAGAACAGTGACAAAAGAAATACAGAATAATACAACAAAAATATGAAAATATAACTCAATTACAGAACCCATTTTGTATGTTACTGAGAAATTAATAGAAATAAGCAACAGGCCTATACATTATGGTACAATAAACTCAGTAGTGCTGTGATAAGTGGGTCCTTATCACCACAGCATGGCACGTCCTCAGGTTGCGAATGGAGGAATGGCCCCCAATATGGAGAGTTGCTGAAAATATATTGAATAAGCAATCAAGGACAGCTGATAAGGGGTGGTTCTCCAGCTTGGGGGTTGGGCAAGGTGCTTACAACTCCTCGCCTTAAAAATTGACTTTGTTACAAAACATATACTTGTGTTTTGGGCCAGGACTGATCCTTTGGTATGACCTAACCCATGGAAAAGTGAAATGAGATCCGGTATATAGAAGGTTAGGATCCTGTATTGGTCAGGTTCACTTACGACAGTGGCCAGGGAATTAGTATAGTATAATTAGATTTAGAGGGTGTATAGGAAGTTAGGTGGGACATAAGGGGAATGGTAAGAGCAGGGGATTATAATTTTTTCTATGGAAAACGAAATGAAAACCATCGATTGGGAACAGGATTTTTTGTACACCACAGAATAGTATCAGCAGTTAAGAGACTAGAGTTTTGTTAGCAATGAGGTGTCATATATAGTTCTGAGAGGTCGCTGGTGGAATATCAGTGTTCTGAATGTGCATGCACCAAGTGAGGACGAAAGTGATGATTCAAAAGACAGTTTTTATGAGGATTTACAGCAGGTTTTTTACCATTTCCCTCAGTACCATGTGAAAATTCTATTAGAAGATTTTAATGCAAAAAATGGGAGAGAGAATATTTTCAAACTGACAATTGGGAATCAGTCTACATCAGGATGGTAATGATAAAGGTGTTAGAATAGTAAACTTTGACGCATCAAAAAATTTAGTCATTAAGAGCACAATGTTCTTGCACTGAGACATTCATAAGTACACCTGGATCTCTCCTGATGGAAAGACTCACAACTAGATCGATCACACACTGATAGATATGAGATGGCATTATTCCAGTATACTTGATGTACGAAGTTTCAGGGGAGCTGATTGTGATACCAATCACTATCTGGTGGTTACAAAAGATAGGGAAAGATTGGCAGTAAGTAAACATCAACACAGAAGTTGATTGGTGAAAGGTTTAATCACAGGAAGATAAATGAGCTGGAGGTTAGGAAACAGTAACAGAGTCAGAGTTCAAACAGGTTTGCAACTTTGGAGAACTTAAGTAATAGCAAGGACACAAATAGGGCTTGAGAGAACATTAAAGCAAATATCAAAACCTCAGCTAAAGAGAGTCTAGGTTTGCATTAAATGAAGCAGCATAAACCATGCTTTGATGAAGAATGTTTAGGTTTTTTTTGGATCAAAGGAAACAAGCTAACATGCAATGGGTATAGGATCCAAGCCAAAGCAGTGTAGATGATCTGAACTATGTAAGATGTGAAGTTAGAAGTCATTTTAGGAACAAAAAGAAGGCATATCTGAAAGCTAAATTTGAGGAACTTGAAACTAAAAGTAAGATAAAAAATATTAGGGACTTGTATAGATGTATCAAGGACTTTAAGAAGGATTACCAGCCTATAATTAATATAGTCAAGGATGAGAAAGATGATTTGGTTGCAGACTCCCATAGTATTTTGGCTAGGTGGAGGAAATATTTGTCCCAGCTAATGAATGTACATGGGATTAACAATATAAGGCAGTCAAAAATACACACAGCAGAACCACTAGTGCATGAGTTTAAATTGGCTACTGAAAAGCTAAAAAGTCACAAATCACCAGGTACTGATCAAATCCTGGCAGAAGGGATTAAGGCAGGGGGTAGAACAATTCACTATGAGATCCATATTCTTATTATTTATATTTGGAATAAGGAAGAAATGCCTGAGGAGTGGAAGCAGTCGATCATTGTACCTATCTACAAGAACGGCGATAAAACAGGTTGTAGTAATTATAGGGGCATATCACTTTTGCCAATTACATACAAAATTTTATCCAACATCCTGCTGTCAAGGTTAACTCCATATGCAGAGGAAATTATTGGGATCATCAATGTGGATTTTGATGCAACAGGTCAACTAATGATCATATATTCTGCATTCGTCAAATACTTGAGAAAAAATGGGAACACAATGAAGCAGTGCATCAACTCTTTATAGACTTCAAGAAAGCTTATGATTCAATTAGAAGGGAGGTCTTGTATAATATTCTCACTGAGTTTGGTATCCCCATGAAACTGGTAAGGCTAATAAAAATGTGTCTGACTGACACGTACAGCAGA
>Ga0123355_10022423_pt1 | contig 10123 bp, 8 predicted proteins | sample TergutEmb28metaG_3_FD_89872 | JGI IMG/M metagenome (GOLD analysis project Ga0123355, IMG submission 89872) | Embiratermes neotenicus P1 segment gut microbial communities from Petit-Saut dam, French Guiana - Emb289 P1 | ecosystem: Host-associated > Arthropoda: Insects > Digestive system > Gut ...
ACACACACATAAACACATACACACACATATACACACATATACACACATACACATACATACACACATACACACATACATACACACAGACACACACATATACACACATACATACATACACACACATACACACATACACATACACACACATATATACACACACTCATACACATACATACATATACACACATACATACTCACACATACACACACACATACACATACACATACACATACACACACATACACACACACATACACACACGTACATACACACATACATACACACACATACAACAAAAACCTACAAAATTACATGTGTATTTGTTTATCTTTGTGTTTATAGATAGCAAATGGGAGGACATATTATGAATCTAATAATAGCCCCGAATTTCACGTGCTTATTTGGTAAAGCCTCGTTTGTACAGTTACGCAGCAACATCGGTGGTATAAAGAAATTAAAGAAACCAAAGTTCCTACTTCCCTTAAGTTGTTGTAATAATTCATAAGCTTTATAAATGGAATAATGTAATTCCTAGCTCCTTGCAGTAAAGTTCCACTGATCTTTACTGGAATTTAATATTTCTGTCTTAAAAATTTTCGCTGCGGAACTAAGATCTGTATGGCCAAAACTGCTCCTCTATAAAACAAAAGAGTGCAGCAGGGTAATTAAGAAACTCTTTTGTTTTCAACATGGGAAAGCAAGAAGCAAACAAATGAAAGACGATGCCAGAGAATCGCTAAATCATTTGTCTGGGTGGATAGGACGAAGGAGTTTTACAGTTTTGCCTGCTAGAATTACAAATAATCGTGTAATTTCTTATTACTGTCTATTGCAGTGACCGCGCCCGGTTGTAGTCACCTCGATTATTGGGATCGCTGGCTCGAATGTCGCTCGAGGCGTAGAGGTATGCTTACAATTTTCTGTATTACAGGTAGAAGCCTTGCACTGGGTAGTTCCAGCTTACAGATGCAGAAGATGCGTAATTTAAAATGTAATGAATTTCACATATATTATTTTTATAACTTGCCTTTTTGCTTCATAATAAGAAGGAACCTGTCATGGTGACCGTGTTGCAGCTATTAGACAAATGTATGAGCAAAGACCCGAAATTACAAAGGAAAAGTTGGCGAAATTTCTAAGACAACAATAGGTTTGCGCTTCTTAGAAGGCTAGGTAACACGCTTTACGTGGTGAGCTCCTTACTGCAGTTTACGTCGTGTAATCGGAAGTAAATATACAGTGACCAGGACACCCATGCGCGAAAATGCCTTTTACGCAGATTGAAAGGCTGAGGAAATCCATGGCAGACCCACCAACAATCGATTTGCAAACGAGATTCTAACAGGCGCACTTCAGAACACGAAGCAAGAGTGGTAACAACCAAACCACTATTTTCGTTTTCATATTTGCCTACTGGCATTACTGAAAAAGCAATATGGCTGGAAGTGAAATATTGCCGATACAGTTCAATGTAGATTGGTATACACAATTTCGAGTCAGCACACCCAATTCAGAGGGGGCAAATATGCGTACATATGAAAACGGATACTTGCTGTGTCATTTTCCATAGTCACCTAGAAAATATTTGTATTTTGACCACTTGAATACGGATTAATATTTAGCACTCATACGTAAGGCCCATTGAACGCCATTTCTCTTGTCCTTGAAAGAAAGTGATTCCTGTCACCCTGTTATTATTGACTGAGAGTACAATATGAAAGATATTTTGTACTGATAACATCCACTTTCTTGGAAAACTGCCTGAGTAGGACTTGAACACAGAATCGTGCTTTCATGGCTGCGACTCACAGGCGTTGTCACAGGGAGATTGGAAGAAGCAGAAATGTAAAAACATATCTCTTTGGGCCTCTGAAAATACCTTCGTTAATTGGTGTATTCAGCCAGTACTTCTCAAGGGTTGATTTTTTCTGATCTATTGTCTTCCTTCTTTCTCGTTTTTCTTCTTTCCTTTATTTTTAAATATAGGTCTTTTATAGGCTTCACATTTACTCTATTTTATTCCTTTGTTCATTTCTTCCCTTGTCAGTCCTTCCTCTATTATTACTTCTGCTCTGCAGTACTTCTCAACTCAGTAACTGCCCACTGATCAAGTAGTGTTTGAGCCATCAAACTATTATGCGACATGGTGTAAATCCTCTGGCCTCTCTTGCGTCACTGATGGCTTTCATACGTTATTAGACGAAGTACGTGGAGAGAGATGGGAGGATGGGAATCTGGACATGATGATGTGAATTGCCGTTAGCTTGCTCAGGGCGTAACCAAGCCTTGTGTTTTGTGACTACAGCGACGAGGCTTCTTATTTGAGAACTACAAGAAGTTGCTTAACAGCTGAGTGACCATCAGCTGCCTAGGCAGTGCCGGTTTGGGAAAAGGGTCTTCTATTATTTCAATAAACTTCGTGAAGATTTAGATTCACATTTGAGACGATTTTGAAACACCGATGGTTGCAGTTAATTTATTGCTTATTGTCAAAAATCTCGATCCATGTTTGGGATCCTCTAATAATGGAAGAGATTAGTTTCTTCCTGTGTGTCGTATGCGTGCCTACGTCATGCACAGGAGCCTTTTGCATGAAGACTGAAGTCACGGTAGGGAAGTGCGGATCGACTACACTCGGACCTGTTCGTCTAGACCAGCAGACTGGTTCGCCTTGCTACGGTACAATTATCTGCATATTACAATTTGAACTGTTATCTCTTCAACATGGGATAAGCGCCGAGCACATCCCGACGACATTTAAAATGTCTGATTCCTATGTCTCTTCCACAGAGTCGTTTCTGCGGATGCCAGTTCAGTCCAATCCACATTTATGCAACACTTTTCTACAAGAAAGTTTGATATGGTTTCCTATCTACTTACGCATTTTCAGATGGTCTTTTGTCCTGATGATTCCCCAGGCCTTCACCTGGCTTGTGCTATAAGACAGCATGACAAACATCTACATGTACGAAAGCGTAGGTGCGTGTGTTTCACTCGAGCGAATCGCGTAATGTGTACTTAAGCCGCTCTCGCGCAGCTATTTCATGGCTATGCGTCCGGCCATCATGCAGAAAAAGTGCGTTGTTATGCTCTGCGGGGCACGGCGAAACTCTGCCCCTGAATCGGCATTTCGACTCGCAGTGTGATGACTTAGCACCTTATGGGTGTTTCCAGCTGCCGTGGTGGGTGCTTGAGCCCCATGTGGGCTGCCTTCACCACAGATTCAATTTGAGATCACTGTGAAGGGCAATCAGCACGTATTACGTAGCGACAGTTACAGTGGGGGGTGTTCCAAGCTAGGCACCCGAAAGCGAGTACGAGCTTCATTACTTCAGGAGGGTAGAGGCGCTTGCGCGGACCTAGTAACTTTTTAGGCGCTATCGCAATGCAATTCCGAAAAGCAACTGTTAGTCCCGTCATATCTCTCTATTTACAAGGAACACTGCGACACCCAACCACCAGATTATTGTGAAATTACGTATTTGGAATTTTTACTAACACTTATTGATTCCTAACTTGTTTTAAATTTAAACAAAAATAATAGACACAACAAAGACCTGCGAACAATTCTGATATCGTCATTTGCTCTTTAAAATTAAAAAAAGTTGTAACCTGTACGAGCTGAGGCCGAAGAAACAGTTGTAGACTGAAACACAGCTGTTAATATAGTACAAGAAATGTGATATCTCGGCGGTTTCGAGGTATCGATTATGATCGGCTGCATACGTGTTGCTGACATACGTAGAGCTTGTTGTGTAAAACGAGGAAATGTGCAGTGAAATACACGTGTCTTCGGGGTTTTTCGTAAAATAATAAGGAATTTAACATTTAGGCATCACATAACACAGTGAAAGAACCAAAATTGTTACGTTTTGTGGCCATTTCTTAACTTCAAACTGCGCTGTTCTGGGCTATTATGCAGCGAAAGGTTGTATCCCTTACCAACGTTTCGGTACAACCAATTAGTCCCGTATTCAAGGGACAAGGGGCCAGATAGTTGGTCCCGAAACGTCGGTAAGGAATCACCACTACTCACTGCGTAATGGCCCAGAAGAGCGCAGTTCTCATCTATTTCGTGACGGACGCTTGAAATCACGTATTTCTTAACTTTTTTAAATAATACTCTGAGTCGGCGTTACATTTGGATTTGAAGGTACTTGTAGCGAGACCTGCTGATGTTACGGTATGCTTCGTGTCTTGTTTTGAACCTTAGAGGTTCTAAACCTGCATATATAGTCCAATGGTGTGCATTCTGGAGTGCTGTCTGGCCACACAGAATGCAATTTTCTGATATCTGTGCAACTCGAAACAGTTTTCGCCTTCCCGTACTGCCAGTTTGCGGATCTGACGTGGAAATGCAGCGCCAGTATCGAGTACTGTTATTTGAATATTACTGTGTTCTTTTTTTCAGGCCTTGTGGACGGATATTGGGACTGTTTTTGATGCATCTCCGAAATTTTTTATTGTTGGCCTATCAGTTGTTTTTTTTCGGACCTGACATAATTTCTGTAATCAGAAAGGCTTCGTTTAATCCACAAACAAGGGTAAAGTTTTCGAATACTTCGGACGTGTGTGGGTAAATAATACTTAAAATAATAGCTGACGCATTTGTAACACTTAAGAAATGCGGAGGTACCCTCTGGCACGATGTTTATTCTGTGTTTTACGAAAAATATTACATTAGGTTGTAACCTGCAGGCCTATATTATTGGCTCTGATGAATCCTTAGAACCTAAATTTAGAAGCGTAAGTGTGTATTTTACTACAAAACAGGTTAGACTTTGATTTACCATTTCACAATGCGACGTTCTAAAACTCGCGGGCCAAAAACAAAAAGAACACGAAGCAAAACAAATGAACTGTGGGATCTTCTTCTAGACTCTTTCCCTGTTTTGAAAAGTAACCCGATATAATGGTCCACATTATACAAAAGTTATTAGGTTTCTACATGAAAATTCTTTTTAAATAGTCCCAATTATGAATGAATTTATGTGTATATCAGAAATTTCCGATGAGTCAAGCTTAACGCTTTCACGTTGTTTTCATTTTAGGGCGGGCCTTGATTTTTATTTTCTTCACAAAACTCGATCTTCTTGGTGTCTTTCCTAATCCGAATCAGAACAAGTCATTTTCGGCGGAAATGTCGTAGAGGAGTTTCATTCTTTTGTTTTAAAAACAGGTCGGAGATGTATTTCAACAACAAAGAATTTTTGGTAGTAGCGCATACATTACTGGTAGAAACTTTACATTCTACAAACAGTTTGATATCGAATACAAGTAATTGAGGCAGACGTGTTACTCAGTTATACTACATCAAAACAGGTGCTGGCAGCTTTAGAGAAATGAGGAAGTACTCTTGTAATACAGATAACGAGAATTTTTTCGTGCTTTAAAGGGCGGATTTTTGAGCCTCACCCAAAACGATAAATTCTCTTTCATAATGGTTTGAAATAAACGAAATTCTATAGACTGTGAAATATGTTTCGCTTTATCTGCACATGAAATATCCGACTGAAGGACCCTTCCTTCTTCCAGTTTCTTTAATTTTTTGTCCTTTGATAAGATTGTACTGTAGTAGAGGATTGGGTGCACCATTTTTCTTTGTGATGAGATGTTTCTTGCCATATCGAATACCTTAATTTTTCATCGCTGTCGCCAAAACATGGAATGCAGAATTCTTTGGATGTACTGTATTTCAGGTCTTGCCCGTTTTGAATAGCCACACAACTTTGCGGCCTGTTTCTATACCACATTTTAAGTGCTCTTGTAATTAGTCTTCCGTTCTTCTTTAATTTCTGCAAACTTTGCAGTCACTGTGGGAGTCCATGCTTGACACCCACATAATTTTTTTCAGGCAAAGCTGTACGAGAAGCAGCCTCGTATAAATCTTTTGAAGTGGAAATATCCAAGACACTGTTACCATTTTCACTTTCGGCAGTATTAGGTTTGCGCTTTTTGATAACACATCTGTCTGTCTTATTAATTTTTTCTCCTCCGCCTTATAAAGCAAACTGTTAGCTCCACCAGAATTCACATTTCTTTACGAATTTATTTTATCTGCTTACAAAAAAACACGTGGCCTATTCATGTGATGAAAGTTGCGTACCGCAACGCGCATTTTCAAGTGTGGTCTGTGATGCGCTACACGTACTGTGGCCTCTGTGCAGAATACCTCAACTTCTCTTAACAGCAGTTTTACTTAATTTGCAAATTAAAATAATGATCTCCAGTGTTTACAAGTGGTTCACCAAAATGCACATTTTGACATGGGCTGTAGCGTTATGAAATTCGGTGAACAAAGCTGTCGGTGTGTTATGGGCCTTACTGTCGAGCAATGGTGTTAAGGGATTACGTCGCCAAGTGCGACGCCTTTGGAAAAGTAGGTGGTTGTAACTATGGCATACCCTACTGCTTTATGCTCAATAATAGCGCTTAGCAGACGTCTTTAATTCCCTTTTTTTTTAAGTCTGATCTTTCTGTACCTACTCATTGGAGGTGTGGAGAGTTGTTGTTGCGCGCGATCACACGCAATTATTCACGCAAATACACGATCGGTAGGACTCCCCTGGACGAGTGATCATGCCGACGCAGACAACACACGACTTTCTGAAGAAAAACATCCATACCCCAGGCGGGATTCGAAACCGCAATCCCAACAATCGAGCGGCCGCAGACCTGCGCCTTAGTCGGCGCGCCCACCGGAATCGGCTTAATTAACTTTCTAATATGGCTGATGACACAGCCCCTAATTTGGCATTCACAGTTTTAAACCTTGATGGACTTACACGGCCAGTCATCCGCTCAGTATTGGTTAGTTGTAACAGTGATGTATTGACTGCAGTGTCTGTGACCTGAAGAGACGATTGATAGATAGTAAAGCAAAGCAGTTCCGTTACAGGCCTGTACAGGCCCAGAGGGTTCCAGGAAGTTAACGTTCCCAGATTTCGTGACAACGGCACAGGATGGTGGTAGGTTGTCAGCCTTAGGCACCGGCCGCCTTTACCCCCAGGAAATACTCCTGGTACTCATTTCTGTTGGAGGCTGAGTCGACCCCAGGGTCATAGTGCGATCGGAAGGATTTTATGTCAATGAAAAATTCACTGAGACCAGCTGGGATCGAACCAGCGACCTTCCGATTTGTAGCACAGCACCTTAACCTCTGTGCTACCGCGGTCCCCTGATTGAAAGATAGTACAGACGGCTGTTATTACTTATCTTACAGTACCAACCTAGAATTGCTTTGTTGAAATTAAAGAACACGACCAACTCAATTGGCATGACGATTCAAACTCAGTATATCGGGATTAAGAACCACAGTCTGCGCCCTGTTTTAGGCTGTATACGGCCATCTGCTTTTAGTCTTCAATTCATGACCGATATTAATACGTGTTGTCCGTAGTCCTGTATGTCTCAGTACATACAAACCGTCCACATTGAGACATAGAGTGCAGAACTGGAATTATTAAATGTACATAGCTATAGAAGATATGATGTAAGATACGTAACACGCTTTGCATTCTTGCGTTCCTGATCAAATATGTACTAGTCAGAGTAGCATTCATCAGTAGGAAACAGTACTGTTATTCTGTCTCCAATTGTTATACACGGGTTAAATTTCTTATAACTGATAGCCCAGTGTGACCGCAATGCTTCTTTTACACGTAAACTAATATTTTCCAATTACGAGATCTCTGAACATTCTGTTAGAACTTATCAGGTGCTGTAATGCATCCCATTTGATACCGTGTGGTCGTGTAGTAGCGATAAAGCTACTGTGCTGGGATGCTCTATATTTATGGCAACGTTTGTTATGTCAGTGCCTACAGGAAATGTTGGTACAGACCGCCCAAGGAGTGCAGTTGCTCTGCTTCTTGTGGATGTTTGTTAGTCATTATTTTCTCCAATAACAGACCAGCTGTACCCTTTGTGCAGATCTTTCCGCATCCTCTCCAAAACCTATTAATAATCATCCTGCTATGTCCGACAAAATACAAACCATCAAGGACCTACTTTATCCAGCGAAATATAACCCATGTCTATGAAAGAGCGGGGGACCGCGGTGGCACAGTGGTTAAGGTGCTGTGCTACAAATCGGAAGGTCGCCGATTCGATTCCAGATGGTGTCATTGGAATTTTTCATTGACATAATCCTTCCGGTCGCACTCTGGCCCTGCAGTCGACTCAGCCTCTAACAGAAATGAGTACCAGGAGCATTTTCTGTGGGTAAAGGTGACTGGTGCGTAGGGCTGACAACCTTACCACCATCCTATGCCGTTGTCATGTAATCTGGGATCCTTAACTTCCTGGAACCATCTGGGCCGCTCCAGGCCTGTAATGGGACTGAAAGAGCGGCTTTAAAGATACATGAAAGAGAAGTGAGAATGGTGCTTGTGACTTCTGCAGCATGTCATAGGTGGAATTAGGTATGTTTGATCTCCCAAAGAACCAGCATATGTACACATTTGTAGTTACTTACGTAGTCTGCTACACTGACTGTGGGTGGTTGGATTAACAGTGCGTTTTCTTTTGTTTCAGGTAAGTGACTTCGCCCCTGTACGGTGTGTGTGTGTGAGTTGTTGGCATACTGAGGGAAAGGTTTGGCTCTTGTGACTTGGAAGACATTACAGGTGTAAGTGTAATCCTGTAAGCCGGCTGTATGTTGACCGATCGTGACCAACCGATGCACACAGACCCCTCTATCTTCATGACGCTCTAAAAGATTCCTGTCTGCAGGTGTGTGATGATCAGAAATCCTAAAAAGCCGAAGATGCTTTTTATTACACAGGGCATTTTCCTTTGCGTTTTTCATCGCCTGCCGTGAGAAAGAACACTGAAGAAATTATTTGCTTTTTTATTTATTGTTTACTTAAGAGTATTCTTAGTGTCTCCAGCTGCGTTACTTCAAATGATAGGAAGATTGGTAAGTAATGATTTGGAAATGATGTGAAAGTAAGCGATGGCGATCTAATTTATTTACTATCGGCTCGGACGGACTGAGGAAACTTACGAAAATGTCCCTTGTCCAAGACGTAAACCTGGTACACCCTGAAGTAAGAAACAATGCATTCTACCGTGACGTTCGGCATTTACACGTAACATAGATCTGTACTGAGAATTGGTAAGCATGTCAAACTTGTGCCGCATAGCAATATTTGAGAAAGTAATGCGTTTGTGCTGGTGGAAGTTATCAACTCTAGCGGATCACTAAGTTCTGTGACAAGTTAAAAAGAGTCCGTGTTAATCGATATTATTAATAGAATCTCTATTTACAGCTGACGTCTCTCTATTGATATAAGTGTTCTTTCTGTACGATGTTGTGTAGAAATGTACCGCAATTAGTTGCAAGTAACGTATGACTGATATTCCACGACAGTTCTGTATGCTTCTCAAGACTTGAGGCTACGTAGCGACATAAATCCTACTTGGACAGTGATCGCTCTCTGGTTGGCACCAACTTGATAATTGAGTCTCGTTGTGACAGCTGCGTGGCGACAGCTGTTATTATTGGGTCCTTAGTACTCTGAGAGCTCTCGTGAAAGGTGTTTCTGCTCCCCACAGGCCTGTAACATAACTAATATGTTATCTTTTTATGAGTCACTTTTAAAAGATTAACGAAAAAATTCATTTCATAAATTGTCTTTTATACACCAACAAAATGCACGTATACTTCACCTTTTCTCCTACATGCATCGGCTCTTATCGCGCCATCTTCAGGGCTTATAATTATATAGGTTTGCAACTCTTATACAGTCCCTTAAAAGCCTATGCTCGTTTTAACGTGGAACTTAAGATGTTAAAGTCCTTGTGTAAAACACTTTAAAATTGTTTTAAAATGTTTATTTGTAGAAGCGGCTCCTGCTGTTTTCTTGCAAGTGTTGTGGCAATATGTGTTCCTTGCCTCGCTCCAGTTTTTTAGGGCCCTCCAGGTACAAAGACTTTGCGATGGCCCCTTGTCTATGAAACAGATATGACTGTACATGTATCGTCTAACATCAACTTGTGTACTTGCGTGCGTGTAAATCGTACTATATAACTTACCCGATGGCGGTGTTGTGGTGTTGCTTGCCTAATTCACAAGAAGTACTGAGACCAAAACGGAGGCATGACGAGGGGGCAAATAAG
>Ga0123355_10022424_pt1 | contig 10123 bp, 5 predicted proteins | sample TergutEmb28metaG_3_FD_89872 | JGI IMG/M metagenome (GOLD analysis project Ga0123355, IMG submission 89872) | Embiratermes neotenicus P1 segment gut microbial communities from Petit-Saut dam, French Guiana - Emb289 P1 | ecosystem: Host-associated > Arthropoda: Insects > Digestive system > Gut ...
TAACTGAAGTGCTGCAGAAAACTTTTGATAGAACCGACTACCAGCAGAGTGCACTAAATGGATACGATCTCAAAAATAAACGATTCCCTCAATCGAATATTCTCGGTGCCTGTTGGCGAAGTGCTTACAGGATGGGTTGTCAGAGACGTTAGGTGTGACTTCGTTATACACAACACAGCACCGCGACGTGTTACATAGATTTATATACAAATCGTTTTACTGTAAAGTAATGTGCTAAAATTCGGGTGTTACTGGGTTCCACTGCCGATCGATATAGCACAGTTGTGTCGGAATATTTTGCGATTCTTATAGTTATCTGCAGCCGAAGAGGCCACGAATGTCTGCCTTCAAATCAGTAATTGCTATAATATGTATAAATTTCATTCTTCGATCTGTAAATATGCCATGGGGACCGCGGTAGCACAGTGGTTAAGGTGCTGTGCTACAAATCAGAAGGTCGCTGGTTCGATTCCAGATGGTGTCATTGGAATTTTTCATTGACATAATCTTTCCGATCGCACTATGGCCCTGGGGTCGACTCAGCCTCTAACATAAATGAGTACCAGGAGCATTTCCTGGGGGTAAAAGCGGCTGGTGCGTAAGGCTGACAACCTTACCACCATCCTGGGCCATTGTCACGTAATCTGGGAACCTTAACTTCCTGGACCCTCAGGGATGGAACTGATTTACCTGTCATATGCCGCACTGGATGCTAATTCTCGACAAGATTATACCGATTCACTTAAGAAATGTCCACCTTTCCTACAACCCGAAAATTCATTACCCTGTCTACAGGATCAGTATCCTGAGTCATTTGAATGAAGTAAACATCCTCGAGCCAAATTTGTTTATTATCAAATTTAGCTCACTTTTCTTATTAAAAACAGAAAAGTAGGCTTATAAGAATATGTGTTCCACTTTTCAAATTTTGAAACATATTTAAAAAAAAAAAACTCGGTCTTCATATTACAGCACACTAACACGGTACATTTCACTTGCCTAATATCATTAGAATCTCTAAGTATTTATTGATGGACTCACCGAGGCGCGGGTGGATGAAACACACAATTGGAGCTAAACGTGTAAATGTTCGTAGATAGTCGCAGTATACACCACATACTGTTATGAAGTGACCAGTTACGAACATGGTGGCGATGCGAATGGTTCTTATGTCTCAAATATATATATATATATATATATATATATATATATATATATATATACACACATACGTTTGCGCACTATACGACCAGTTTCAGAGAGGAAAACTAATATTACTGAAAATTACAGATGTTTAAAAACAAGTTAATTCTAAAGCGGTCCTTTATATTTCTTGTTATTTATGTGTCAGTAATATTAAAATAAATATGTACAGAAGGTTTTGTAATCCGCGATGAAACCAATGCTGACCTACTCTGCGGAAGTAAAAAGTAGGTCGCAGTCTATTACATTTGTGCCAACGTTCCACGTGTAAGGTATACACCGATCGCAACAGACACGTCTTAATCGTCCACTGTGGGTAACAGAAGACTTCGTTGTACACAGAATGAAAGAAAAATGTACCGTTATATGTAAAGGGAGTGAATATGTGCCTCCTGAACATTAAAAACAAAGCTCAGGCTAACCATCTCGACTCGATCTGCATATCGATTCCATCTCAGACACGGTGACAACGCAATGAAGCAGACTGTGTGCAGCAACGTTCATCTGTTTGTTCCGTTCAAAGGGCACAACTGGTGAAATTGGCGACAGTATAAGAACACTTTCTGCGTCAACGAATTCCAGGCCAAAAAACTGTTCGCCACTGACAGAGAGCTTAGGCAAATGGCAACATCAATGCGCAGACAAGATAGCGAGCAAACACACCTCAAACAGTAGGGAGAATCCTCCACGTAATTTCTGCAAATGCAGAGAGGAGATCAGGTAAAGAAGTTCCACAGAACACAGTGCGATGACTCCTGTACAAAGATTTCCTCCATCCTTGTCACCTACAGGTACAGCAAGGACTTCGACCAGTTAGTTGCCGGGAAGAATTTTCTCAGAACATGCGCTTATTATCCTCTATTTCCGTCCTTAATATTATTTACCCTACGAGGTAGGATTCTAAAGAGCTGGAATGCTCAGTTTCCACCATTAGCATGTGCGAGTATGAGCAGATGAAAGTCCACATGGAAAGTAGCTCTCCGGGCGCCAGCAACTGTTTTGTGTAACGTAGGACACAGATTTCTGGCACCCTACCTTCTTCCGACACGCCGACTGTTTATCACGATTTGTTTCAAAGAGTTCTTCTAGATCTATTGCAAGATGTGTGTCTTCATGCTACGATGCATGTATGGTTTAGCGCGATGATACTTTGCTGCATTTTCGTCTTGCATTTCGTGCATCTTAGAGTAATGTGTTTCAGAAAAACGGAGTCAGTGCGATAGACAAAGGGCATGGTCTGCTCATTCGCTTGGTCTAAATTCCCTATAATTAGCATCTGGGGACTTCTAAAGATTGCTGTTTACGGTATAAACGCAACGAAGCCCTGCACTCGCAACGACGGATAAAATATGGGCTGGAGGCCAGTCGTACGGCACCTGGGGTTTGTTTGCCAGTAATACAACCACTTGTCAGACAAGCAACGTTCTGCTTTTGAAATAAAGGTCGTCTCTGCCAGGCCGTAACTCGGAAACCATGAAACAGAAGACCTATGTTCGTGTAACGTTTTGTGTTGCATCGCTGTGTATAGGATGGTGTCGCGGTTAGACACGTTGTGCTAGACGAGTCTATTGACTGGCGCCTTGTTGCACGCGTCTTTACGTTCGTGCACTGAGTCAGCTGCCTTACGAATATGACTGTCTCGCAGTTAATGATAATTTTTGTCCCTGAAAATTTCCTTGCGGTGCTCAAAATATAGGAGAGTGAAATAAATTGGTTTTGTCCACAACATATTTTACTGCTTGGGTAGTTTTGGCTTTTTAGTGAAGTATTATGACATACAGGGTGTTGTAAGTGTATAGAAGCAAACACAGTGTGCTGTTAGTGTCTAGTAGCAAACACAATGGGCTTTAAGTGTCTAATAGCAAAGAAGAATTTCACAATGCCAGTCTGCCGAAACAAAAATTTACGTACATGAGCTACAAAATAACCTAAAACTTCGCTCCTTTGTTAAATGTTTAACTTTGAAACTTAAAAATATTATTGAATCGGAATATGAGATTAGGTTTATAGCACGTCGCCATAAAAATTTATTTTTGTGTTGAAGTATTGAATAAATCTTCAGTATACAAATAAAGCTTAAAATAGCCATTTACTGCCAAATCCAGCTGGTTATTTGCTAACACAGACAATAATAAAAAAAAACATTTACTGTTACCAGCTCTGTATTCGTGCAGCACTCCAGGACATTACATTAAGCGGCAAAACACTTACAGCACCAAAGCTGTGTTTGTGGAAAGGTTAGGCTTCACCCTACATCATGTTGTCTATACGAAGATTTACCAAAGTCTAACACTGTATGTAGAATTTAAGGTTCTACCAGGACAAACATGCACTGGCATTTATGTAATTCCTTTTTCCTTGAAATAAATCCAGACTACAGGCCGTCTGCCGTCACACTGAAGGCGAATGTTGGTGAAGATTGCAGAAGCGGAGTTTTGCACAAGTTTGGATACTCTAGTAGGAAAAGTGGAGAAGATACCGTCTTGGCTTATCAATCAGACAGTGGGTGTTTTATTATGGGGTTAGAATTCCTTAAGAAAGAACGTCCTGTATCCAAGATGCAGTAAACTGTGAAATATGAACTAAATAGAAGTTTTTATATCTCTAGAGGAACACTCAGATATCTTTTACAATTTATTATGCCTTTCAGATAACCAAACGGTATTTGATTTCTTCACAAGTATGGAAAATCATGTCCAGAGTTATCAGTGGTTCATCAGCCTAAATTCTCTGTCCCATGTGACACAATTCACATCACAGACAGTACTTGTACTTAGACTATCCCAACATGAAGAAGGCAATGGTGCAAGAAGTGGACTGTCTGAAGGTCTTACAGCTCCACTTCTACCAGGCCGCTAATATTCGGATCAGATTTGTGCTTTTGACTGAAATGAGACCTGCGTTCTTCTGGCCTATTAAGCAGCGCGCAGTCGTAACTCCTTACCGACATTTCGGGACAGCATATCGGTATGGAATTACCACTACACACTGTGTAACAACCCAGAAGAGCGCAGTTCTCATGTACTTCATTGCGGAAGCCTACAATTACGCAAAGTTCCAACCTGTCGGAAAGCAGCCACAACTTTGTTCTCGCTTTCAGTACCCTCACTAACCTCCAGTGTTTCAGGACACACCGCACTGCCACACGGAGGTACACAGAGCACGTGCGATTCACGTGTGTCACTCACGCACTCACACACTTCACACGACTCCCCAGCTCTCCAGATACGAACGTTCTAACAGACACCGGCACTAATGTGACACTGTGTGACACTGACTCGTCTGAACATATATCTTTATTGACACCGATTTTATGTAACTTGAAATTTGCATATCGAAGTGCCCTTTATAAGCACCGTCGTGGGAACGTCAAATGTCAGAAGATTGTTCTTACTTAACCTTCATTTCTCCTTGAGTGCGGAATTGATTACTGTGCAAACTGCCTTACTAAACCCTTAGACATACAAACTAATACTGGACATGTGTATTGCATTCGAACTACGAATAGACGGCGGATACATTTACTCTAATCTAACTACAGAACAAAATATACACAATCTGAGCTAGGAACCAACAATGGTACGTGAATTTCCTTCTCAATAGAAACAAACTATTCCAACCAGAAACTAGCAGCATCGATGCAATACATTCGCATTATGATCCAACAGTTTAACCATGTACTCCATTCGAATTGGGAACTAACAGTTTTTACACAGAATCCAACAAATATCATTTGAACAAGGAAGCAACAACGGATGCGCACCTCAAGCGAAAGACCATGTTCATTACGGTTCATAAGCCAGTTGCATGATCTGTGGACTGCAGTGAGCGAGTGGATAGTCGTTTGTGATTAAGATAACGCCGAAACGTCGGCAAACAGCCTTCGTCTGTAGGACTCCATTGGCCATTTTAATGTTCGCTTTAAATCTCTACTTATGTCAAGCCAAGTTATTTTCTCTTCACTTCTTCCAGCTCCATTTACTTCCCGCATCTCCTACCACATCCCACGGGTCCTTATCTCCTGCTTCGTACCACAACAATTCCGCGTCTATTTTATCTGCTTTTTCATTCACTCACAGCTCAGAACGCGAACACTATAATGGGAAATGGTTCTGGAATATAAAATATATTGTGAAACTTAGCAGCTACTTTTGAAACTGCCATTAATGCCACAGCTTTATCACGTTCTTTCCTTCTAAACATTTCTGTGTTTATTTTTTTCCCTTTATATGATTCGGTGTGTGTGTGTGTGTGTGTGTGTGCTGTACCTTAATTGAGGTGTGTCTAGTTTGTTCCTTCCCTTATTACAGGCATATCATGAGCTGGTGTGTAGGAGGGGTGAGATTGTCATCGTTAGCCCCTGAACCTATGCGCCATGATTCTTTGTCCTCTCAGCTGTGTGACTTTTAATGTGCAAAGTAATTATGAGCAGATGAAAGGGGGATATTTTGTGGGTGTGCTGTATGTGGCTTGTGATGTTTTTAGAAAAGTACTTTTAACTGCAGTCAATTGAAACAATTTTCTTGGGGTGAGGGGAATAAAGGAGTTGTGGTTGTAAAGGGACCTAACGTGATTATGTGGGGTAAAAAAACTGGAGAAAGAAAACTGTAATATGCAGAATAAATGTGGTTTAAGTTTAAGCAAGAGCGTGAGTGTGGGAAATGTGGGAAGGAAACACGACACGGGGCCAAACATAAACTTCTGATAGAACTGTCTTCAATTGTCTATTATATAAGACGTCAAAGAGTTCGGTAAATTTTCAAAACGCGTATATCTGAGCCATCATTTTCATTGACTGAAACAGTTTTGAAAATTAAATGTTGCTCCTCGATTTATTAATTCATTTGCTACTTGTTTGATGGATCATGGGTTCCTTTGTATTAACGTTAATAATAAGGCTGTCTTCATGCAAAAATAGTATTTGTTAATATGAAAAAAATACAGACACGTATTTAAGTTGTATAATGGTCAAAATTAAGGATTCTTCTATTAATTTAAAATAAGAGTGAAGATTTCTATCTGCGAATAAAAATAACGAAGGCACATAACAATAAAGAGTAAAAAGAATAAGAATAGAACAAAAAGTGAGTGTGGACACTTGTCCAGGGCTGTAACCTACACACCAGCAAAACTAATACGAGTTTTAATTCTATAAATTAATCGTGGAACTGAATGACAACAGGCAGCAGAGTTAAATGGTAAACATAAAGCCTGACAGTCCTACGGAAATTGCAAAATTAAGAGTAGTAAAACGAAGTTGCTTAAATTCTTCTCAACTATGACCTACTATGGATATAAACACACAATATGAAATATTTGTCGGTATTGTTATGGCAAGCAAATTCGGAGAATGAGATGGGCGGAAATGAGGCACAAATGGTAGAGAAAAGAAGTGCATACCAAACTTCGGCTGGACAAAATAAAATATAGGATGCACCTGGAGGCACAGGTTTGGAAACAATATCGGAATCCACCTTAAAGAAACAATATGAGAGACGTGTAATAAATTATTCTGGATTAGAATAAGGAAAAGTGGTCTTTTTTGGTGTGAAAACAGTTACGAATATCTGGGTAGTATAAAGTTCGCGGAAATTTTTTACTACTTCAGCGATTGTTGGAATATGTTGTCGTTAAACAGGATTTGCTCGAAAGAATTGGTTAATATTAATAAAAACTGCGCATTGTTCGGGGTTCGATTGCCACCAGGGAAAATAGTTTTTTCGGGGTCGATGGAAGAGCACATAGCGAGAAACGGCTGTTGTCTTCGTCAAGACTGTCCGTTCGATCGCCGTTCTCTCCGCATAGAACAATTCGCATTTCACCATGGATTTTCGTAAAATTTCGTACTGGTGATATATAAGAACGTTTGATGACAAATTCAGCTGCTCTTTGAATTCGGGAAGAAATATAAAAGAAATCTGTGCTTTTAAGATATATCAAAGATACTAAGTACAAAATATTTCGTTGTTAGGTTATGCAGAAAACACACCAACCGCGGGAACAGACAAAAATTCTTGAACAATTATAAAGCTGTTGCTAAGTAAGGACAAATGTCACAGTACACACCTACTGCGCACAATGTCAAAAGGCACTTTTAAAGTACTCCCATTTATGTGTTTTCTGGAAGTTCTTTGTAACTTTCAAATGCATGAATAATATCAAATCTAAAGTGTCAGAAGTGTTAGGCCTGCGTACATTTCCCAACTTATCTCTCTACGCCACTATTCTGGCAGCTCTTTCCAGTAGTCAAAGCGGCCGAAACATGCAGCCGATCACTCATCTCTGCCTATTTCTGAGGTTAACAAAGCGTGGAGCCTACGTCCAATTTCCCATACTTCTTCACGACGTGATGTACAACCGCATACAACCGTAGCCGGAACGTGGCTGAACGAGCCTGTGCTGTAGGGCGATACCCACCGGACCACACAGCAAACACGCAGCAACGAGATCCTGTTTAATTAAAAACTAATCACAACCTTGATTGAAACCCAACGTCTTGTTTCTTACGACCGCAGTGACGCCTGATGTGTTCCATTAGTCTGTCACCATGGAGGACAGAGGGCTGGGCAGTAAAAATAAAGGCACAGAGCGTTCACTGTGTGTGTGCGCGTGCGTGCGTGCGTGCGTGTGTGGAGAATAAGGGACGACCGATACTGTATTGCTCCTGACGCAAAGACTGAAGATTTTTCAAAGAAGAAGTGAAGGTACGTGCGTCTCTGGGCACACCAGAAGAACATAAATGGCAGTTGTCAGCGTGAATCCAGGGTTAAGGGCCCAATACGCGGGGCTGCGTGGGCCCAGCAACGGTCTGGAGACTGTGAATGAGATTAAAATCTGTTACCGCTGTCGACAACTGAACCACAATACCTTTGCTATCATCAACGTCAGTTATATGTCCGGGACAGGAAGCGATCGAGCAGCAGTGGGACAACTTAGACACATCGTTTTGTGAAAATGCTCACATGTTTTCTAAAAGTATGCATACAAAAGTCGTACATGTTTTCTTCAATAAAATTGCAAAATAAACAAGACAGGCAGTGTAGGTTTAACTTAACAATGAGGTGCTGACATACTGCCGTTGTTGTAGTGGGAAAGTAGTAGGCATTAGGCCTACATATTATGAGTGTGTGTTTGAAGCCTTAGGTACCCAGCACGCAATGCACGAGCGCCATATTTTTATCTGTGGCCTGTCCGACTCTGCAATAATTTTCCACGTCATCTCGCAGAGGGCGCGATTTTCGGAAAAAATACTATTGGAGGTAAAATTTGTGTTTTGAATTACTCTACAAATTTGTCTGAAACAGCTCTTATTTTGAGAAGAATTCAGCGTGATGTTATCATAAATGTAAATTGGTATTCATATCAAGTACCCGTTTTTCTTTGCCAGATATTACTGAAACCTGGATTTTCTTAACAGGTTTTCGAAAAATATTCAAAATTTTTATGAAAGTCCTTCTACTGGGAGCCGAGTTGCTCCATGCGGACAGACAGACAGGACGTAGTTAACAGCATTTTGCGCAATTTTGCGAACGCACCTAAAAATGGAATTATTTTTGGAGTTGTGTAATATTTGGTCCTCTCAACTAAAACACAGTTTAGTTCCCTGGATTACTACAGTACTTCAGCTGATCCTGCTACCTGTATTCTCTTCACAACGTCTTGCACGCCACAAAGTCCACACGATTCACCTTCTGTTTAAAATTTTGCATGTGCATAGTTTCAGACGAATAGGTTTACAGCTTGTTCCATAAAATTTAAAATATATTCCCAGGATGTGACTAACTAACTAATTAACTAACTCTGTTGAACAGATTAATTCTTGGAAAGCCATTCGTTTCTCAGCCAGTCAAGAAATTCCTCACATTTTATGGAGCACATCGGTTCTTTGCCTTATTGCAATAGCAGGCCATTTATCTTAATGCCGGCAAATTAATCCACTGCACGTCCTCCCTTCGTATTTATTGAAGATTTTATAATAATAATAATAATTATTATTATTATTATTATGGGGACCGCGGTAGCACAATGGTTAAGGTGCTGTGCTACAAATCGGAAGGTCGCTGGTTCAATCCCAGCTGGTGTCACTGGAATTTGTCATTGACATAAAATCCTTCTGATCGCACTATGGCCCTGGGGTCGACACAGCCTCTAACAGAAATGAGTACCAGGAGTATTTCCTGGAGTAAAGGCGGCAGGTGCGTAAGGCTGACAACCTTACCACCATCCTGTGCCGTTGTCATGAAATATGGGAACCTTAACTTTCTGGAACCCTCTGGGCCACTCCAGGCCTGTAATGGGACTGCTTTAACTTTATTATTATTATTATTATTATTATTGTCATCATCATCATCATCATCATCCAGTCTACACGTAGGTCTTCCAAGTGGTCTCTTTTCTTCACGTTTTCTCACCAAAATTCCATATGAACTTCTCTTCCTTTCGTTCGTGCCACATACCCTGCCCATTTCATTCTTCTTTATTTGTTTACCCCAATATATATAACGAGTAGAGCTGTTCATCAAACGATGGCCCCAGTTTACTGTCAGTTCCTACCACACAAGCCCCAGAGTCTACCTCAGCACCCCTTATCGAAACCCCACAGCCTACGTTTTTCGTTGGTGTGACAGATTGTGCTTCAGATACGAGATAAACAACAGGAAAAATTGTGAATCTATTTTGGTATTCATGTTTTGAAGTAGCAAACACAGATATCAGAGTTTCTGGAAAGAGAGGTAAGAGGAATTTAACTTGTTCTTTATTCCTTCACAAAACATTTGTACTAAAATGCCGAAAAACCTAAACCGTTCTACACACACACACACACACACACACACACACACACACACACACAAATATATATATATAGAGAGAGAGAGAGAGAGAGAGAGAGAGAGAGAGAGAGAGGCGCAAAACACATACA
>Ga0123355_10022425_pt1 | contig 10122 bp, 7 predicted proteins | sample TergutEmb28metaG_3_FD_89872 | JGI IMG/M metagenome (GOLD analysis project Ga0123355, IMG submission 89872) | Embiratermes neotenicus P1 segment gut microbial communities from Petit-Saut dam, French Guiana - Emb289 P1 | ecosystem: Host-associated > Arthropoda: Insects > Digestive system > Gut ...
AAAACGCTGGCTTCCCGCTTCTGCCAAATTTGGGGCAACCATCAACGCTGTGATACCCAAAGTCTTCATTACATCCTTACATGGCATCCCAATATTGGTATCCCAAAATCTTTTAAACTTTTCAATTTGTTTTTTCATGAAACTACTCTACCACAAAAATTCCGTTTTGTCAATATGCGTTTTTTGTGCTAAAATTTACATATGAAGTTAATCGTCGGACTCGGCAACCCAGAGGGCAAATATTTTAATACCTACCACAACGCTGGATTTTTGGCACTGGACCTTGTCACAAGTGACCTTAATCTTGAATTTAAGAAAAAGGGCAATCAACTTCTCGCAAAAAAAACTGGACTGCTTCTGCTCAAACCTATAACCTACATGAACAACTCCGGACAGGCGGTCATTGCAGTCATGCGCAAATACAAAATAAGCCCCGAAAACCTTATCGTAATTTACGATGACCTGTACATAGACAAAGGCAACATCCGCGTGTCCTTTGGCGGGTCAGGCGGCGGTCACAATGGAATCCGCAGTATCAATCAACTTATCGGTACCAACGGGTACACAAAAATCCGCATCGGCATCAAACCCGACAAAGAACCGCATTGTCAATCACATTACGTGCTTTCAAAAATATCCAGTGACGTCGCGATTGAAGAAGCAACCCGGGCAGCTTTAATGTTACTCACCGAGCCACTAGAAAAAGTTCAACAAAAGTTCAATAAGGTGAACAATGGCAATTGAAATCGATAACTATGACGAAGTTGTGTCTACCCTTAATGGCAATGTTAACGCAACAATCATCACAACTGACGGGCGATTACCTGCCCTTCTTTGTAAAAAAACAAAAAATCCACATCTGTATATAACCGAGGACACCTTTAAAACCGATACAGTCCCCAAAGACGAAGAACTAAAAATAACGGTGGGTGATGAAATCAATCGCCGGGACCTTATTGAAACATTACGACGATTCGGTCGTGAATTTACGGTAAATGGTGAAGTAATTGACATCCACTGCGATGATATTGTACGCATCATTTTTTACGGGAACAAAATTGAAATCATTAAAACTGTGATGCCCCGTTCTTTTACCCGTATAAAGGACCTTAATGAATTTACAGTTCAATCAAACGCCGAACCCACTCCAATATTTGACGTCACAAAAATCGAAAAACTTATAAAAGGCAAAAAAACTTTGGTCTTTGAAAATCCCGACGAGTTTCACCCTGACATCAAATCACAGATTTTGTTAAACAAAATCTCTTTCGATAACCACGTGTGCATCGGCTTTCAAATGATAGAAAATGCACACAACGTTTTTGACGTTGCAAAAACCATTGTAATTAAATCGGATTTTACAATGCCCAATGTCGGCGACCTTGTTGTACATTCGCAACACGGGGTGGGGAAATATATGGGAACAAAAAAAATGCGAATAACAAAAGATAGTCCGGAAAAGAACTATCTTATAATTGAATACTCACGTAAATCCACGGTGTACCTCCCCATCGACCGGACTAACATTTTATCAAACTACCATGGTTATTCAAGAAGAACACATAGCCTAAAATAGAAACTCGGGGAACCTTATCTCCTGCTCCTTGCAAGTAAAATCAAAAGAAAAGAAAGATGTCGCAAGAAAAATACCAATGACACTGCCATACCCGCAAAATACGTTAAGGCCGCCGCCGATAATACCCTGCTCGCCCCTTGTTGTTCATCTGAATCCATTGTGTTGCTGTCACGTATCATCTGACGCGCACGCGTACTTGCGTTATATTCAACCGGCAAGGTAACCAAACTTACAAGGAAAGATATACCGTAAAAAATCACAAGTGCAATAATGAAATAAATAAATATCGGGCTATCAAAGAATATAAAAAACTGCGCAAACACACCAATAATGATAATCGGCATCAACATTCTGTTAATCAATGACGTGGACTTTATAATAACCTGTCGCATCTTCAATGGTGCATATCCGGTCGCGTCCTGAATCGCGTGGCCTACCTCGTGTGCGGCAACCCCATACGCGGCAACGTCGCGACCACTATATACCGCTGGACTTAATACCACCGTTTTACTTCGTGGGTCGTAATGATCGGATAGGTGACCATGCCCCTGTTCTACTCTACAATCTATATTGTGCTCCCGCAACAACTGCTCGGCAAATTGTCCCGCTGTTAAATTGCTCCGCACCCCCATTTTACGGTACTTGTTAAATGTGCTTTGCACCCTAAAACTCGCCACCATCGCAAAAATAATCACCGGCAAAATTGCAATCGACGAAATCACAAAAACCCATTCAACCAACGTCCAATCCGCGGTACTCATTAAATCCATATCTAACCCTCCAATTAATTTATACTACACCGACAATTGTTTTTTGTCAAAGATTAAAACACTCGCCACAAACAACGCCGTCGCAATCGCAATAAACGCCAAGTTTATCAACCACCAAAGGTTCTCTAATCCATGTGCAATCGCCAAACTGTCAACAAATCCAAACGGCGTCAAATAATGCAAAAAGTCCAACGACGGCATCTCCCCCAGCCACATAAAAAGGAAAAATAAGACCGGAATCCCAATCATCAATGTCTGCCCCGTCCGGTTCGCCGCCATAACAGTTGAAAAGAAAAAACAAATCCCCGCAATCATCAGCGTACACGTCAGCGTCGTCAACACCATATTCGTCCAGTTCAACCAGTTGACAGATTCATATATAACCAACATCGCCCCACCAACCGCAAATACAACAAAGAACATCGCCACCAAAGATATAATCAAAAAGAACGCAGCAGTAACAGTGTATTGCCTCCGCGACATCGACGACGACAAATATGACGCCATCGAATTATCATCCACCGCCTTTGAAACCAAACGATTTGCCAATATTATATAAAAAATCATCGGAAACATAAATATCAACATATCGAAATACATACCGGCAAGCAAATCAAAACGACTGCTCATTGGAAAAGTAATCCCCAAAATCTCCGGATTATCCCCCGCCATGTTCATCATCTCCACCAACTGGTCAAATGAAAAAATCAACACAATCATATACATCAACAAAATACCTGTGAACAATAACCAAAGTTTCCATGTGTTTTTGGTAAAAACTTTCAACAAGGGAAAACTCATATCGCACCCTCCTTTTTTTTGTAGAGGTCCAAAAATATCTCCTCCAACGTTTGCTCTCGCACCGTCAAGCTTTGCACCTTTGTCTTTGCAATCTCTTTAACAAACTTGTCAACCTCATCGTGCTTTACTCTTCTTTCCTTTCCGTTGACAACGTACATCATCGTCTGTCCACGTTTCATGGTGGCTATGTCGTTACTCGCCACAATTCGCCCGTCCTTGATAATTACAACATGCTCACAGGTCCGCTCAACCTCCTCAAACATATGACTGGACATCAATATCGTCTTACCCTTGTTTTTCTCTTTCAACAATAATTCCACAAACTTGTTCTGCATCAGTGGGTCCAAACCACTCGTCGGCTCATCAAGTATCAAAATATTTGGGTCATGCATGAAACACGCCACAATCGCGGTTTTTTGTTTCATCCCTTTTGACATGCGTTTGATTTTACCGCGCGGGTCAAATTCGAAATATTCGATTAACTCATGCATTCGAGTCTTGTCGGTAATTCCACGCACTTCACACAAAAAGTTCAAATATTCCAATCCCGTCATCCCTTCCGGAAAGGCGGGCTCACCGGCGATAAAACCAACATCGCGCATATTGTACGGCGCATTTTCAAAACAATCACGCCCATCAATCGTGCAAACACCATCCCCTTTCATAAATCCCAAAATACATCGTATCGTCGTGGTCTTTCCCGCACCATTGGGTCCAAGAAAACCAACCGCTTCCCCGCGTCCAACCCGCAAATCCACATCAAAAATACCCTTTCCATTCGGGTATTTCATCGTCAAATTTTTAATTTCAATACTCATGCATTCATATTACTATCATTCCAACAACTCACGCAACATTTTTAACAAACTTTCTTTGTCTTGATACTTTATCGTCATCCTAATCGTATTTGTTTTCTTCCTTTCACGTGACACTTTCTTCGTCGGTGGCACAATAAAGTTCAAATCATATTTCTCTGCTACACTTTTTTCCATATAATATACTTATTAACCGTTGCAAACTTTTGCCACATAATGTACAATACCAATATGCACTCGTGGCGCAACTGGATAGCGCATCTGACTTCGGATCAGAGGGTTTGGGGTTCGAATCCCTACGAGTGCGCCAGAAAACCATACAATCTCTGCAAGCGGGATTCGGAACATTAATGATGATTTATCTATATGTCCGCTTTGCGAACACGTTATCGAATCCCTACGAGTGCGCCAAAAAAAAGACCTTTCGGTCTTTTTTCGTTTTTATTTATCTTTCTTTTTCCTCTCTTTCATTTCTCTCTTGACATCCGCATCCCTGACCTGACCAACGTTTTTTCCATCCTTTAGGTCCTGAATCATTGATGCTTGATCAAATGTTGCCTTGTGTCGGTTGGCGGCAACCAACTCTGCCTTAATGGTCGCATACTTCTTCCTCGAACGAACCGTATAAAATATCGCAAAACCAAGAAGAATCGGTATAAGGATACTTGGCACCACAATCGCCATCAATACACCTGTAGTCAATCCAAATTCAACCGCACTTGTGATTCTGAACTCACCATTTGTTTCCAACCATTCCAACATAGATACTGTAAGTGTAATTTCCGCTGTATTCCCTCTGCGAACTACACCATTGATGCTGTCAATGTCTCGACCATTAAGTGTCCAACTGGTAACCTCACGGCCACCTGGAGGGGTTACACTTAACTCAATCACGCTTCCCACTGTCAATCCTTCTGTTCTGCTTGCCATGATTTGGTTATCCAATGTGGTTACAACGTCAAATACATCTGACTCAAAACGTACCGTTACCGTTGCTTGTGTGCGAAGACTTGTTATTTCCCCTCTTCCATTGGTAATGTCTGTTGTCGTTGTTCCACCAATAGACACAAGCGAATGAAAGTTAAACGGAACTGCACTAACTACTATTCTTGTACCTTCGTCAAAAATGCTACGTGTTGGCTCATAGATTTCATCTGCTCCAACCACCCTGTACACCCTAATGATTCCCATACCTTCGGTCCCGGCGGCAAATCTTACATCAAGTGTAAAGGTCCGCACATAATTCGCAGTGATAACAAATGAACGGATACCTTCAACAAATCGAAGATTTGCAATCAATAACTCTAACGTTATATCTTGTGTTCCGTCAATAACCATTGGACGACCATCAAGCCCTATAATCGTAAAGTTAACAAACCTGTAATTTTCTTTTTCTGAACCCGCCCCCGCAACAACACTGGAAATCGTGGATCCAAGGTGAAGGACTTCAGTGCTGGCCCCGTCATTGTTTACAACATTAGCAACAAAACCCGTCACACCATCAACAGTGTTAACTACATTCTCACGTCCCTGAAACACAATATCAAATTCCCTTTCAACAAAAACCACTTCAATGTCACGTCTGTCTGTCATCGTAAATTCAACCCTCCCCTCAACTGGCGTCACACCAGTTGGAAGCCCAGAGATAAGAAGAAGATCAAACAATCCATTCGGATTTGGCCTTGCATAGATAATAACTGTTGACCCATGTGAAACCGTCATACCATTAATGTTTCCGAAATCCCCTGTTCCTTCGATTGGGTCAATCACTGTAACCACAATTGTGCCGAAGTCGGACTGAACTGCACTCACATTGATTGAAAGCTGATGCGTCGGTGCAAATTCCGCGATAATTACAATTGTACCTTCAGCCTCTTGTAAATACCTATCAAGTATCGCACCATCAATACTCTCAAAAGTTCTCGTAAAATTTAACGCACCTGTTGGTTGTCTGCTGAGGCTGCCATCTGCTCTCATAATTTTCCATGCTACGAATCGGTATGCACCAACAAATTGGTTTGCAGTGACATTCACTGTTGCATCTTGTCCAATTTCAATTACATCTTCAACATTCACTTCAAATGCATTATTCAGTCGACTGCCATATTCTCCAACAATTGTTGCAAATATATCAAAAGCATACGGAATTGGCTCAAAATTCACCTCAATTCTAAAATTCTGCATATCGGCAAGGGTATTCGACAACAACAATGTGGTTTCATTTTCAATAAATGATTCCTGATTATTTGCGGCATTAAATATGCGAATACTCTCAACCCTAAAATGGTCATCAGGTATCGCGGTAATATTAGTAACAAGATTGTTTTGCCCTGTTATTCTTTGAATGCTTATACGCCCTTCGCGGATTACGCTTATTGGTGCCCTGGTATCTACTTGTATTGTGAATGTTCCACCCTCTGTCAAATTAACGTCCATCGCGGTAGAACTTGTAAGGTCTACAACGCGTATAACAATTCTTCCGTCGACATTTCCAGCACCGCTAATATTAACCGGAGTATTGTACATGATTGCATGGTCCGCGATAAATGGTATATCAAACCGTGTCGAAAGATTAACAATTTCGTCACTGCCAAGATTTGTGTTGCTCGCACTCTCCCCCATCAATACATGCCATTGTCGGTTTGCACCCATGTGTCCCACATTGCTCAACTCAATAGTTCCCGATTGACCAAGGTAAATAACATTACCACCAATTACTGTTGGATTTCCATATCCCTGTACATCTACATAGAATATTGCCTCACGGAATCTTGCTGTAAACACAAGGTCACGTGCAGAATGTTCGTTATGAAAAGTTAGACCGGCAACAGGAACATTGTTCAAAGACCAACCATCAAACGAATATCCAACTTTTGTCGGCACATTGAATCCCTCTGTTGTTGCATCAGGAAGTGTTATAATTAAATCAGTAGGACTCTGGCGTACAAGGAACCTTTCACCCTCGCCATCACCAGGCACAAATACATACGTAATCACATGACCGTATTCAACAGAATTCAGCGTAATCTGACCATTTCGTATAATGAAAATGTCGTCGGTCATCCCCGCATGTTGATGCATATTGTTTATCACTTGGACCATGTTTTCCGAAGCAAAAATCCCACTGTGACTAATCGTTGTATTTGTTTGATTGTTTATAAGTCGCCCCGATGGCGTCAGCGTTGTATTCACCCACGTATTTTCAATCGTAACAATACCGCTGTTCCGACTGGTAGCCAACTCGTTCGACCCAATAACTACTGAATTGTTAATTGAATTTGTAATAACAGTTGTACCGTTCCATGCACTCCCTACAATACCTGCACGTCCGTAAATCCGACCAGTGTTAATTGACCAATCAACTGTGGCAATTACACCTGCGGCAACCTCACCAATTATACCTCCGTTCCAACTCCCCCTTATTTCTCCAGAGTTTTTCGACTGTGTAATTGTAACATGTGAATTTGTTCCGTTAGTATAACCAAGTATACCGCCTGTAAATCCACCACCATGAATATTTCCAGAGTTAAATGCACTTTCAATTGTAACATTCATGTTTGCACCAGACGCCCTTCCAAGAATACCACCATTGTTACCATTACCTGTTATGTTTGCCGCGTTGTACACATTCCTAATCGTTACAGTCGCCCCAGCGGCAGCTATACCAGCAATTCCACCGGTTTGTGACCCGCCATCAAATGTACCGCTCTCTACCCTTACGTTTTCAATCAATGCACCGTTTAACAGTGTTCCCGCAACAGTACCACGTGTTGTACTTGTGCCCATCATGTGCACATCACTGAAATTAAGGTTTCTAACCGTACCCGCAACATTTGTAAACAACCCTGAATTTCCAATCGCACTAATAGTCATTCCATTGATTGTAAAATGATTTCCGTTGAAAACGCTGGTTGCCGCAAGATTTGCAATAGGTGCCCAGTTCCCAGTAAGGTAAATATCATCAATCAATCTAAAATGTGTACCTACGACCCCTGCATTGGCGCGCACAAGTGTGTGCAATGTATCTTGACTTCCCACAAGAAACGGCGAACTCATCGTTCCCTCACCGGTACCGTCATAAATCGATACACTCGTTTGCTGTGCTGCCTGCACCATTATGCTCCTGCCGGTAAACGCACCAAAGTGCAATATACCTGTGGCTATCATTGCAATCGCACTGACAATCCCAAGTGCAAGAACCGAAAATCTTTTTTTATTTTTCATATGTTACCTCACCTTCCCTTTATCACTTATTCATGTCTTCGCGAAGCTTTTTCAACGCATCGCTTTGACCCATCATAACTGAACCCTGTTGTCTCTTTTGCATCAGTGCTGCGTACTGTTTTTTGCGTCTTGCATTTGAAACCATTACCCATGTTATAAACAACGCAATCAAAGGAATAACAATCAAGGCCGCCAACATACCAAACATAAATGTTCTGTTCATTGTTGTTTCAATGGTGCTATTGAATGTATAGTTATTGGCACGAAGATGCGTCAAAACATCGTTTGTTATTGTAATGCGAACTGTGTTGCCGGAAATCGTTACATCGGCAAGATTTGATATTGGTTGTCCATTAATTGTCCAATTCGATAATTCAAATCCTGAACTTGGATTGAATGTCAACAATATCACATCCCCAAGTTGAACCACTTGCTGACCTGTTTCCATTGAGCCATTACCACGAACATTCACCGTCGTTGTAATTGTGATTTGTTGTGGTACAAATACTATAGAAATAAACCTACGTCCATCAACAATTACCACCACAGAGTTACCTGTGATTTCCTCACCGGATACCAATCCGTCAATCTCTGAAAATTGAAAGAACTCATCCGCCGTTGCTGTAATCAAAAATCTTGTTCCCACCGCAAACTCATGGTCAACCCCTGTGTCTGTGATTTCGGCTGCCCCCGTGTCTACCACCCATTCACCTGAAACATAATGTAACTGTTGTGCTACAAAGTCACCATCACCGATCACCTCAAACTCGATTGAATGAATCCTTTCAAACATTGCGACAACACGGAAGAAAAATCCGTCGGCAAAGTCTTCGGCAAATGTTTGGTTGAACGTAATATTGGTAATGGTGTCCCCCGTCCAAAATAATGGCACCGGTTCCCCCTCCACCATCGCAAACCATCCAACAAAATCATACAAACCTTCAATGTGCTCTACAAAATTGATGTTTGTAATTGTTGTTGGCACAGACAAGGTTGTGTGACTCGCATCCGTTTCAATTATTGTGCTGTCAATTGCACGACCATCCATGTCTGTTGCTATCACGCTCATGTTAAATGACCTTACAACAAATTGAATATTAATATCCATGTTTTCAGAAAGATTAAAACTAATCAAATCATTCGTTGCATTAACAAACCCGTCTGCACCGGTAATTCCGCCTACCTCTACCCCTTCGGTTGGTTCTATAGTAATTGTTACTTGTGAGTTTTCGTCAAATGTACGTGAAAGATCTGGATTTTCATGCCTTGTCCCTGTCGGCTCTATAATAACAACGTTAAATCGTCCCATAGTTGCATCGTTGGTTGCAACGCTGATATCAAATTGTTGTACAAAAGCCGCAATAATTCTTACTGTGTTATCCTGCACATAATTATAAAAGAAATTCTCATCCAATTGCTCTGGTGTAAATGAAATATTCCCACCAATCGCACTGAAGTAATCATATTCCAATGTATTTCTGTTCCAAATGCGAACGTTATTCGCAGACGGACTCACTAATCTAAAATTCGGCGGGACAGAACTCAAAGATATTCCTGAATTGTATAAATTGTCACTTCCCAATCCAATTTGATTTGTTACCATCGGGTCAAATCCTTGAACACCTGCACCGGCTGCCGGATTGCTTGCTTCCACCACGAAATCAAACATATGTGTTCCAAAGTTTACACGAACATCCAACAAATTCGAAACCGGTATCGCCATACTGTAAACACCATCTTCATAATCCATGCTTGCCGCTAATACTGTCGTGCCGCCATGCACAACACTTACAAGTGTACGGAATTGATTTGGGGTCACCTCCAACACCATTGGTGCAGTGTGTCCAAATGGAAATGATACATTCAGACTGGCGTTCAATGGCCTCGCTGTACCATTAACACGGATCGTACCAAAATCTCTTTGGTCTGTTGTTCC
>Ga0123355_10022426_pt1 | contig 10122 bp, 11 predicted proteins | sample TergutEmb28metaG_3_FD_89872 | JGI IMG/M metagenome (GOLD analysis project Ga0123355, IMG submission 89872) | Embiratermes neotenicus P1 segment gut microbial communities from Petit-Saut dam, French Guiana - Emb289 P1 | ecosystem: Host-associated > Arthropoda: Insects > Digestive system > Gut ...
CAGAAGGAAAGGGACGATGTGAAGGAAGCATGGGGAATATTGGCAGAGGAGATGTTTATTATGCAGACTTATCTCCAGCAGTGGACAGTGAGCAAGGAGGACGACGGCCAGTTGTTGTAATTCAAAACAACAAGGGTAACAGGTTTTCGCCAACTGTAATTGTTGCTTGTATCACAAGTAGCGCAACGAAGGCAAAACTCCCTACACATGTGGCTATTGAGGGGGAATTTGGTATTGGAGATGGTTCAATTGTCTTGGCAGAACAAATTCGCACAATCTCCAAGAACCGATTGGAGAATAGAGTAACAACACTTGGTAGAGATACTATGGCGATGATTGATGATGCTTTGGGTATTAGTATGGCAATCAAACTCAAAAATAAATAGAGGAGTGGAGTTTAATGATTTTTAGTCAACTTCCAAGAAAAAACAGCAATGCAGATGTACAAGGCAAATACTCAGACACATACTTCCGCATAGACAAAAACGGCTATGAGGCGTATGGCGATTGGGCTGATGATATTCGCAAAGCCTATACTGACGAAGTTGAAGCAATCTTTCTGGAGCAAGGATGGGTGATAGAGGGTGCTGTGCGCGATTGTTCTTGTGCCACGGCAACAAAGGGTAAAAGTAGCTTATATCTGCATCCTCAGAATTTCAGTGGTGTGTGTGAAAATGCGGAACGTGAATTACTTTTTGTAGCTTTTCAAAAGGCTATAACCTTTGTGTGTTGTTCTGTTGATACCTACGAAGAAATTTTCGATATGACAGATGAGCAACTCATGGATGTGCTTATCGCTAAGAAAGCACAGATAGAATCTGAATTGCTAGAGGCATTCACCACAAAACGTCGCAATCTCTACATCGTTGCCCATATTGACGCAAGCATTGAAATTGCTTCACAGCATAGTGTTAAACGACTAGCTATCCCAGATAAGCCTAGCTTTAATGGGGTTGCTCTTGTAACACAGAATATCTGCCTCAAATATGTATCAGATATCTTTCAAAATTTGGTGGACACAGGGCGAATAGTAACTGCATCTACAAAGAGTGGAACTGGTTATCGTACTGCAAAAAAGGATGAACTCAAAAAGGTGCAGAATGATGGTTTTGCACACCAAAACACTGAAAATATAATGGGAATGGATGTGGCAAAAGCCTAATTCTGTTCCCGTTTTGTTTTACGTCGCCTAGTACAGCAGGGCAATACAACAAAAATTTAATGAGGTCCCAAAGGGGCAAACAGGAGGAATTAAGCATGGGTTATCTCATGGATATGAAAGAAGCAAATTTTGAAATTCGTAAGGAAAATAAAGGAACTGCATTAACATTGCTAAAAAATCTTGTAAGTGAGCAACAAAAAAATATGCGGTTTGGATGGGTAAATTGCCAAACAGTTCTACAGGCTGAAACTTTGTCTGTCGCACTTGAAGAATGCCGTTACGATGTGGATGAAGATGATGATGGTAATATCGTAGATATTTATTTCACAGGCGAAAAATTAGATAACGATTACGCAATATTTAAAGCCATAGCCCCAGCAGTTACCAAAGGTTCATACATTGAGATGTATGGCGAGAGTGACGATAGATGGCGTTGGACGTTTAATGGTGATGAGTGTATAGAAAGTGACTTAATCATCACTTGGGATGATAATATTTCCAATTACGCGACATACAACCCTGCGACACAAATAGCAATTATTTGGAGCATTGAAGATGTTAAAAGTATCCGTCCAGACCTCTCTAATGAGCAAGCATTGGCGGTGTTGCATAAAGCCAAGGATAATCATGATGCGAAAATTGGAATTAATTGGACTGCGCTTGAAATATGGGCTGATTTAGAATTTCCAAAGGAAATGATGAAGACGAGGAGGAAGCGACGGACACAAAAATGACAACCTTAATTCAGTAGAAAGAATCAAGCTCTGGCGGTAATACGCTGGGGCTTTTTCTGCTTAAAAAAGAATTTCTATTCTTGTTGACGTTCTCCGATAAGCCGTGGTACAATAGCTGTATCATATTTCAGATTATAAGCGAACCACCTTAGATTACATGTTTGGCACAATCCATATAAATGTGGACATAGCCATAACCAAGCCCTGCTACAAGCAGTGCTAATGTGCCTATCTGGGTGTTTTTTATTTTCTGGGATATCCCTAATAAGCAGGAATGGATTTAAGTCTAACTAAAGGCTTGTCATTCCTGCTTTTTTTGTTGGGATTTTTACAACATAGTTACAATTTCATATGGATATCAAACCCCAATTTCTAGGAGGAAGCCTAACATGATGAAGAAGTTTAAAGACATCAACGAGGCAACAATTGCATGGACTGAAGGATTCAACGAAATACCATACGCACTGTTTGAGCTTGCATATGGCGGTAATGATTATGAAGGAATAACAGATTTAACTCCGCTTTCTAAAGGTGTTAAGGTGTCCTTTTATTGTTGCGACAGGGGAACTTTAGTTGGGGAAATTGACGAATTTAATCCTGATTCTAACACTGCAACAGTAATTGTTGATGGTGTAAGTGAGGAACAAGTTTTTCTTGACGAACTAACTTTACATCGCTCCGACTTCCTGCCACAAGCAGGTGTATGGACATTCAGCAACACTCTTGATGAAGAGTGGGCAACATCTGAAAAAGGCTTGCAAGCTATGGCTGATTGCGGATTCTGCGTGTTTGAATCTGATGAGTTAGGCATATTCTTTGGCATTGATGGTGGTGGTTACTGCTTCCTAAATGAACACTTCATTCCACTATACAAGGAACGTGGGTTGCTATGGCATAAAATAGCTGTGCAAGCTAACTGCATTCAAGCAGTGCAGGTATTCATTAACAACTTCTACGTGCGGGATATGCAAATTTATCTCGGTAAAGAAGATGAAGTTTATAACGACGATGATGAATACTGGCGTGATGGTAGTGGTGATGTTCTCCTAGCAACCATCGGAGGCACAAGCGATATTGAATTAGTTGTCGCTGAAGTTGCAAAGAATTACGGTTGTCCACCAGAGAGATTGAGTGGGCAAGCGGTTTTAATACAAGCGTAGCAAGACATAGGCATATTGCCAAAGCAAGCGGGAATGGATTGGAACTCATGGGAAACCCCATAGAGAACCCACCATTCCCGCTTTTTTTATCCAAAAAAACATAAGGAAAGAGGAAAAATTATGCGTAATTATAGTAATTATAGCCCATACTTCTATGAAAGCACTGGGCATGAATTTGAAGGTGAAGTAATCAGTATCTTATCTGCATTCGCAAGAGCAGAATGGGGTAAAGATGCGGTTCAATTTGCTACAGAAAAGCAAGACAAGCACGAAGGTACAGACTTGTTTATACTGAAAACGCCTATAGATGTGACTTTGGACTTTGAACAAAAAAACAGAATGCGTAAGCTAGGCAACATAAAGCTAGACGGAATCACTATTGAATTTGGTATTCGTTTTGGTAACAGCAAAGCCAACTTCAAAACTCCTGTTCTGGTAATTGGTGCAACTTCTGCTGTAGAAATAACAAAAAGCAATATGTGGTATACTTTAGATGTAATCAAGAGCCATGTTCGCAACATTCTTGATGTAGGAATGGATAAATACTTTGCGGTTGAGGCATAATCAACCGCAAAAAGTTTAGAGGGGAAGGGGGTGTTTTTGGTGACACCAAAAAAAGTAAACGTGTTCTTCATTGATGAACAGTGTAGGACATTAACTGAAAAATCAATGCATAAACTGCTTTCTGAAACATTCACTAAGGCAAGACCCAAGCAGAAGGTGGAAGCAGTTGCCGCCAGTGCGCCAGAAATTCACGATAGCGAGTTTCTATATTGGCAAATTTTTGACAGAGATTTGGACTATTGGGAGGTTGTGTATTTCCATGACAGCAAAAAATATCCCCCTTGTTTATTGGGCAGCGAAGCAAAAATAAAATTGCCTGATGCACTTAAAAATCATAACGGAAAAAACAGTGCCGAAGTGATTTACGAACTGTTGCAAGAGTTAAAATATTATGCACAGTTTGAAGAAACCGAATAATCAATAATTGGCTTGTAGAGCCATAACAACACAAAATGAGAAGTGTTAGGCGTTAATCGCTATAGCCTTCTCGTTTTTGTTTGACTAAAATTCCGAAGGGAGAAAACAGCTATGCAAAAAACTGATTATGGGTATGAGGTAACTCTTGCTAATGGGCAAAAAGTCACTTTGTCATTTGCGGATGCAGACATGATTTACCATGAGGTTGAAAAAAGCCACAACAAAAATGACATTGAGGATAATTTCGAGCTATTAATGGAGGAGTTGAGTCATCTTACAGATGAGTTGGATGTTTCATTCACCGAAACACAGAAAGCGGAAATTATTGAAAAATCCGCTATTTCTTATGGTGAAAGCAACTGTGATTGCTGGTGGGATAGGGCAAAAAATGCAGTGAAAAATGAACTTGAAAATCTAATTTCAAGAAAAAAGGAGAATGAGGCATGAGTGAAAACATAGGAAGCAAGGAAAATGGTAACATTTTTGCTACAATTAACGCTGTTCAAGGATTCAATCCTTATGAGTATGTAACTGTTTATCCACCAAAGGAAGGAGAACCGCCCAGCTATTATCTGGATGTGAAATACAGAGTAGCTTGGTTTCGTTTGGTGCATCCAAAAGGCAAGATTGTGAAAGAAATTAAATTGTCTGATGAAAAAATGGCTATAGTGGAATGTCGTGTTTATGCAGATGTAGACGACCCACCAGAAGCCTTTATATCAAATGGTTTTGCACAGCGGTTTCAAGACGCTTTAAGCCCTTATGGACAACGCTTTCTTGAAATTGCGGAAACTGCTGCCGTTGGACGTGCGTTATCAAATGCTGGGTTTAATATTCTTAGCAAAGAAGATGGTGATGACGAGGCGGGGCAAGCAGATACGCCAATTAAAGATAGAAAACAATCACCTGCCCCCACCCAACCTCCCCAAAATCAATCGGTGGAACAGCAACAACTTCCTCCACAACAGTCACCACCACAACAGCCTCCACCACCCAATCAAGGGGAAACAGGGGAATTGTCCGTGGAAGAAATAATGAGGACAATGACGCTTGAAGAAGCTAAGGCAGTTATCGTTCCGTTTAATGGTAGAAACAAAGGAAAATCCCTTGCCCAAGTAGCAAAAGAAGATGTGCGAAACTTGGAGTGGATTGCCAATGAGTATGCTGGGCCAAACAACAGGTTACGTGCCGCCGCCTTAATCCTTATAAAAACTGGACAGAGGTTGGCGGGTTGATGTGATAAACGGTTGAATTTCAAACTACGGAAAGGGTGCATGGCTAATCAGCTTTGCACTCTTTCCAATTTTAGGAGGAGTCATAATGTTAAAACTTCAAAAATTCGGGAAATACAATGAAATTGAAACATGCCCCCATTGCGGAGAATTTGCGGGGTGCGATGAGTGTTATAATGTTACGGACAATTGCCATGCTTGTGGCGAGTCTATCAGTTTCCCAGAAACCCATTTGATTTTCACAATGGATAGGTACAATGGGGCTGGAAGTTTTGCTCAGGATACAGTATCACTGATGGTTGATGGTACAATGTATGCTTCTGCCCACATTAACAAATTGGAAATGGATAAAAGTGTGGATGTGGCACACATGCACATTTACATTCCAACTGGCAAAGAAACCAATGAGATTGCAAAGATTATCTCAGATTTTGCAAGATGGGTACGCTTTCAGTGGGTTACTATGGACAAGAAAGTGGATAATCTCCCAACCATTGTTAGGTTGATGGGATGTATAACGCACAAGAATACGCCTTTCCCACATCAACTTGAATGGTTTGTTGCGCTACGTAATGCTTGCGATATAACTGTAGAGCATCTTGCGTATGAGTTCACCAATAAGGAGGGCTGACAGTGATAATCAACAATATTAGCCTAAATATAGGAATGGTTGCTTATGATGGCTGTCATAAAATATATATTCCTGTCGAGGGACAAGAAAGCCTTTTCATTCAGTCTATGGAAGATAAAGGCTGGATTTTCGATGAGGATTTTTTCCGAATTGACTCTGTTCACGATTTGCAACGCATGTACATGGGTTCGTGTTCATTGCGATTCATAACGCAGATTGATTGTAGTGGTGATGAGGAAAAACATACCACTATAATTCCCCAATCTGCATTTTGTGATGATGATGGTTTTTTTGATGAAGATTTAGCTGCCACAGCGTTTATTGCATGAAGGATGGAAACTAAAGAGTATTAAAGAGGAAAGAACAGTCTGCAAGAAAGGGAATGTTGGTTGCAATTTAGCCAATGTTCCCTTTTTGGCAAGAAATACAAGCCAAAAACAGAGTTTTACAAAGATAAGCGTGTACCATGCGGAATACGCAATCGTTGCAAAACATGCTATCACAAATAGGGAGGCAATATGCAGGACTTTAAGCAACAACAGCGCGAGGCTGCTGCAATCCGCACAGACATAAGCAAGGCATACAAGGCAATCTCTGACGCAAAAGCTCGATACATCAAAGCCAAGCTAAAAGCCAAGAGCAAAAAGCAGACCGAGGAATTGGAAACACTGTTTGCGGATTTGGAGGACTACGCAAGTAAACAGGAAATACAGGACGTTTATGGCTACGGCGATATTACGCTGACAGAATATGACCGACTATGCAACCTATGGGACGCACGGGAAGAATACACCAAGCAAAACGGCATATACAGCGACCGTGTGGTGGAAATGCTCAACAAAGCCGCAGCTCGTTTGGGCGACGACTATCAAGAAATACTGTACGAGGCTGACACAGCCGCCCGTGAGAACGAGCGAAACCAACAGGGGAGGTTTCCAAAGGATGCAACGACATGGAACGTGTAGACACCGCCACAACAACCACAAAGGAAACCTTAATAGCAATTATGGCGAGCAGAATGGAAACTAAAGAGTATTAAAGAGGAAAGGATAGTCTGCAAGAAAGGGAATGTTGGTTGCCATTTAGCCAATGTTCCCTTTTTGTTTTGAGTGAACTAAAATTCGTCGCAACTTATTGCGATAAAACAATGTTACTACAAAATAAAACAAATATGGAGGGCTTGATTATGCTTAATAGACTTATAAGCGATTGTAACAAACAAATTGCGAAGTACAACGAAGGGACAAGAAACGCATATCCCCATTGGACAGATTTTATACTACTTCCACTCATAAGGGAAATTGGGATACGCCTAAACATGGATTATGATGTTATTGGGGTTTTCGGGAGTTTGTTTGAATCATATATCCAGCTTCTTGATGAAAATGGAAATGTAATTCATTCTTTGAGTATCACTCCAAGGTTTCAAAAAGACAGTCATACAATGATTGAAGGCATGGACTATGACACTGGTAAAAAAAGGGAACGACATCGCATGAGTATGAATGGGATTAACAATATAATGAGGGCTTTGCCAGACAGCATTGACGAGATTATATCCATAATGCTTGCAAAGGCAGAGCGTAAAATGGCGCATGAATGTGAATATATCACAGTCACACTCTACAAAGAGGACTATGATATAAGCAAAGTTGGATTCTGGGAAACGGTTATGACTATCCAGAACAAAACAGGTATCGAATTGCTCTTGAAGCTCCCAGAGAGTGATGATTTTAGTAGGGGGAATGGGGAGTTTGATTCTATTCGGCTTCTTGCCCACGATAAAATTCATTTAAGCTGGGGTAGTACTGGTGGCAATTGGTTTCAATCACTTATGCGGGGAAATTACAGCATTGTGAAATTGCGTGTTGTCACAAAACAACTATACAGAGTGGAAACAGGGGTGCTTTTAACTGCTGAAGATGCAGAATACGAAAAATACAATCACATATATACGCAAGACTTCGGTTTCTTTGATGAGGGGCTTCACTACGAATTATGCCCAAAAGAAGCAAGGGAGTATGGAAACCATTATATCAAGCATGGTGTTGATAGAACCTATGCTGTGATTACGAGTGATGTTTTTTTGGCAAATGACGCAGAATTAACCACTATCGTTGATGCTATTGTGAGCGGTGAAACAGAAGCGGATGAATCATGGAATTTTGGCTATGATTTAAATGACATTCTGTATTTTGCTTATAAAGATAATGATAATCTAAAAGTTGTGATTGATAAACTGCCAACAATAGAACAGTGTCTAGTGTAGAATGAACGATAGCCACGGGGTTTAGCTCTGTGGCTTTTTTAATTGTGACTACAAAGCGACAATAACGCAACCATGAAGGGACTATAAAGTGACAATAGCGCAACTATAAATCGACTACAAAGTGACAATAACGCAACCATAAAGCGACTTTTAAGCGTACTTAAAGCGACTATAAAGTGCCTATTAAGCGACAAAAATACACACACGCAAAATTTCAATCTCGTTGACTGCACCAGCATGTAGTGATATAATCACCTTATCATATTTCAGATTATAAGCGAACCACCTCAGATTACATTGTTTGGCACACCATATAATTATGGATGTTGCCATATCTAAGCCCTGCCATGTGCAGTGCTAAATGTGAATATCTGGGTGGTTTTTTATTTTCTGAATATCACCCAATAAGCAGGAATGGATTTAAGCCTAAACTAAAAGGCTTGCCATCCCTGCTTTTTATTTGGGAAAAACATAATGCCCACAAGAGGCGAAGGAGAATAATTATTATGGCGAATTACACAATTGCAAATGCAAGTGAATTGGCAAAAGCCTTGCTGAACACAGGTAAAGGTGGAGAAATTTCCTTTGGTGTAGATTTTGATGTTGATGACGACAATGTGATTCATGAATGTAATGTTGGTAACTTCTTTGGTGCAACAATCATTCATCGCTTTGATGGATATTGCCTAATGGTTGGGACTTATGGTGGCGGAGACTGGTATTCATACGACGTTTCTGAACTAATATCCCAGCCTCCGACACATGAAGCCGTAGAGTCGGCATTTAAGCATCTGCTACAGTTTGATTTGCAGACTAATGATAATAATGAAGTGGCACTTGAACAAAATGTTGCCACTGTTGACACTTGCAATCCCCTTGTTGAATGGCATGGGGATACACTAACAGGCACTTATGTTTCCATTCGCAACTACACAGATGCCGAACTTGAAGAAGCATGGGTGGAATTAGAGGATATTCCTTTAATAGATGTTCCCATTCCTGATGGTAGAGTTGTTGATGCTCTGGGAGTAGCATGGCGTGGATTCCCACAGGGAGCAGAAAAGGCGCAAGTTTTAAACTTCTTTAATAAGCAACACAGCAAGAGTATTAATTGGCTTGCGAATGAGTATGAAAAAGAAGATTGTGCCAGCGCAGATGCAGATTCTGACATTGAAGAATGCACTATCTGCAAAGCGGAGGGTATTTCACATACTCACGATTCAACTATATGGGGATGTGAAAAATGTGGAATTGACTTCTGTGAGGCGTGTTTCTCAAACAAACATGGAACAGAAATTGCACACGAGATGTTTAGTATGGATGGCGATATTGACAATATCCTCTGTCCCTTGTGTTACTCAAAGCAAAAAGGAAACGCCCTAAAAGACATCCATGAGTGCATTTGTCGTAGATGTAAGTCCTCCGTATTTGTATCAGAAAATCCAAGATATGTATATGAGTGCAGGGTTTGCGATGAGGACTTGTACAGTTTTGAAACGGAATTAAGACAACCACTAGTAACAGGAGCTTCAGAAGACGTTGGGCACGTTTCCCACAATCATGTAGATGTATACTGCGAGGCATGTGATACAGATAACTATAATGTTCCAACTAACCAAGTAAGCCGTTGCTATGCCTGTGGATATGAGGTTTTCCCATGTACTGGTTGTGATAATTCGCCTTGTGGGGGTGCTGGGGATTGCAGTTGGGATGATGAAACCATGCGCTGTAATCGTTTTAGCCACACGAAAGAGTTCACTGAGGAACACTTGGAGGAAAGAGCAGCGTTTATTAGGTATCAGATACAAAATGCTCTTGTAAGAAATATCTTTGAGGAGTCCTTTAATGTAACTGAAAGTGCAGACGACTTAGAACTTGAAACGTGGACTAATGGTGGTGTAAACATGTTTATTCACATCCCCAAAAATGAAGACATTGTTCGGTACTTCTGCG
>Ga0123355_10022427_pt1 | contig 10122 bp, 5 predicted proteins | sample TergutEmb28metaG_3_FD_89872 | JGI IMG/M metagenome (GOLD analysis project Ga0123355, IMG submission 89872) | Embiratermes neotenicus P1 segment gut microbial communities from Petit-Saut dam, French Guiana - Emb289 P1 | ecosystem: Host-associated > Arthropoda: Insects > Digestive system > Gut ...
ATTATGGTGTGGTTAATGCGTCTGAAGTCTTAAGACTTCAGACGCATTAACCACACCATAATAACTTGTATTAAGATCAATACAACCCATGAAATAACTCAGCACATAAGTCGCAAGCTCCTGGGGATGGATGTATTAACATCCGAAACATGTTAAGCATTAAATAAAGAAATAATAAAGCAAGTGACATCAAGTTGGTCTCTCTTTACTCAACTATAAAATGTTTTGTTTTTGTCAATGAGATCTCGTGTACATCTGTAAAATTTCCATTTAAAATGACCAGAGTAGTAGGAGAATTAAAAATTATTACAGTACAAATATAAGTATAATATAAAAGGTATAAAATTAGGGTGTTGTGATTTTGGAAGGGGAGTATGTTGTCGAAATGGAGATATTCCTGTTTAGCAATGCTGGTTTTCTGTTTGGTCCAACGTGGTGGTGTAATGGATGTATTGTAGTGCCGTAGCGATTGGTTCTTGGCAGATGTTACGTGGGAGTCAATCTCCAACAATATGTGATAGTGCTTATTAACTGTAGGTGGCTGAGATACGTATATTTTGTTGCTCACTAGGGAAATCCAGGCTTGAAACGTTATTTATAGACAGCAGAATATCTATTTCGGACATGTGGTGTATGAAGTGAAGGTTCACTTTGGTTAGTTTGTTCTGTTTTTCATATATTGGAGAGATGCTGAATGGTATGGTTATCGTCGTTGACGACGACAATATTTCTGGAACCTTGTAATATAGTTTCACTTATAACAACGACTTTTAAAAATAATTTCTTGAAATCTGCTGTATCATATCATGTTGTAATTAGGGAGCGATGGTGTGTGTATCACACTCTTGAGGAAGACTCAAGACAAGCTATGTAAAAAAACCTTTTAGCCTGACCATACTTTACCCATATTATGATCCTATACAACACAATGGGGATGTTTCATCTAAAAGTTGAGTAGGTACCTTCTGATCTTTTTACCCTACAAAGAGAAAAATACCAGTTTTCAAACTTTTTTTTTTCTTTTCTTTTTCAGAATACAAGAGCGTGGTTCAACTCAATGCACCAAGTCATCCTAAATGAAGCACCCTATTCACCGGCGACTTCAGTATATCATCAAACAGAGTGTTACTGAATTTATTAAATGTTGTCCAGTGTTTTACCAGTATGATAAACGTGGTATATGGGGGCCAATTTTGTCAGATCTTCAGAACATAATTCAAACATTTCAATGTCATCCACACTCCCTGACGGAATTTCATTTTGGTCACTCGCCTGCAAGCCTCCAGCCTCAACCTGTTCCTCCTCTGACATACGTTTTCTTTGCATCAGGCTTACATCTGAATTAACCAAAGTACCTGCAGTTGTAACAGAAAATTCATGGCTGTATTCAGAAGACATTAAGGAAATGTTTCCACTATTTTCTCCCTTCTTGCTAGCAGTCTCACTGATTACTGTATCATCCACACTGGAAAATGACTTAAAATCTAAAGCAGAGCCAATCTTATCTTTGCTAACAGCCATACCAACTGCCTCACAACCTCTTTCAAGCAGATGCGTTGCATCAGCAATAGGAGATTCTGTTAACTGAAACTCTGTTCGAGTTGTTGATAACATAACAGTTCCTTGGCTGTTCAGCATCCGAATAATTGCATCTTCATCACTGAAAACACCTGATGAAACAAGAAAGGTTTGTCGATTTTTGTCTGCATCTCCTTGCTGTGGTGTTGTATTACTGCCATCTGACTCATAAAGAACTTGTATAAAATTAGAAGAATCCACTGTTTCATTCTGAATTTTATCACCTATACATTCAGTGTTTCTTGGTAATTTATTTCCATCAGTGCTGGACAGAAATATCTCAATCACATTTTCATGCTTTGTACTCAAGGCTTGTAAAGTAGGCTCTCTCATCTTCTCTCTGTCAGATGGATGGGACAAATGACTCCCAACATTCATATTCTGAGATGACTGAACAGCCTCTGTTGAAACAGTCACAGACTTTGTATTTTCCTTTCCCATCTGTTGTGCACAGCACATACTCCTTCTCTCAGTGCTAGTCTCGCTACCTTGAACCACCATTTGAAACTTGCCAACATTCTTTGACAAATCATAATCTGATATTTTGGTTTCATGAGGAAGTACAATGATCTGTTGTATGCCGGATGTAAAACTGGCTTCATTTCCATCATTCGCCATCAGTGTTACATACTCCACATTTACCACTCCATTATCACTGTCAATTACTTCATCACTTTTACCCCCCGAAAGAGTTTCAACTACCTCAGAAGATTCAAGAAAAGTACGCAAGTTTGTGTATGTCTTAGGCCTGTCTAATTCTGTAAGCCTGTTACCTTCCTCAGTTCGATACAGCTTAGCTCTATAAGCACCATCAATGGCAACATTTCCATTTTTCTGAACAGGATCTTCATCAACCCCATTCAGTGCACATGAAGCTGAGCAATTTACTTTTGCAGCATATGTCAGTGTGTCACCAAAATGACTGAATTTATCCTTTAGAGAAGAATCAAATTTATCAGTACGCTGCCGCTCCATACCACAACTTTGTACCCCCTGCGTGATATCACGGGCCAAGGGCTGAATTATAAGATTTGTATTTTGAGAAGAAAGCTGTACAAGTTGGGGTGATTCTGGAGAAAGACTCACATATATGTTGGAATTATCTGATATAACGCTGTTATACGATGGACACTGACTGTTTGTAGAGATAACATTCAATGGTGGTGGTAACTGGCTAATACCTACAGCAGTAAGATTGCTGACATCCACACTGTTGTTACAACACACCGTAACAAACTGGCCTGAAATCTGGGCACTGTGACTACCATTAGTAATGTTATTTCCCTCAGCCTGACTGCTACCCACTGAAGGTGAAACAGAATATTGAACCAGTTTATTGTACACCCTAGCACCTTCTCGACCATCAGATGGCTGCTGTGCTTCTTTACTTGATGGAGGTTGTTCTGGCAGAGTATATGCTGCATCCTTGAGATTGATTATGCGGGCCAGCTTGGGCTGCGGCCCACTTTTCCGCCCTCTGGGTATCACAGGTTGCTGTAGATGACGCAACATGTGACGTTTGCGGTTGCTGCAGTCAGCAAATTTCTTTCCACAGATATCACACTGAAATTTAACAAAGAACTGTCACTAATGTGGAATAAGAAACCAACTAGATGTCACTTAGTATTATATTTATTTCTCCTTATAAGTTGTTCTTTATAAGTTGCTCAACATGTTTCGGGCCACCTTGTGCCCGACTTCAGGAGCTGACGACTTAGTGGTGTTTTTTCATGTGTGGTGTAGTGCCGTGGCTGTGTAGGCAGTCAGATCCGGTTAGCTGCTTGTGTGTCCATTGGGAAGTACGAAGCACAACTGTTGTGCTACGTACTTCCCAATGGACACACAAGCAGCTAACCGTATCTGACTGCCTACACAGCCACGGCACTACACCACACGAGAAAAAACACCACTAAGTCGTCAGCTCCTGAAGATGGGCACAAGGTGGCCCAAAACATGTTGAGCAACTTATAAATAACAACTTATAAGGAGAAATAAATATAATACTAAGTGACATCTAGTTAGTTTCTTATTCCACATTGAACTACGATGCACGGTCAACCACACATCAAACTGTCACTAACTTATTTCCGCCAACTTCGCCCTTTTATTTGCACATGTGATTTCAGGTTTTGGTGGCAGTGAACATCCATATTGCAGTTCAGAAGTCTGGAAGGTGGCAAAAACAACATTAAAACCAGTGACAAAACAGAAGTGAAGAGAGAAGACTTGCACCTGAAGCCATCTCTACCAAGTAAAGCTTTCCACTAATGATTTATTGATACTTACTAAACAGGAGTTGTAGACAACATGTGAATTTACCTGAAATGGTTTGTCACCAGTGTGGAATCGGCGATGTCTAAAGAGGGCATTGCTAGTCACAAATGTCTTCCCACATTCTCCACATTTGTTATTACGCTGACCCGCATGCCTCAGTAAATGTGCTAGAAGTAAAAATCATATTATTAATATCATGAGCCATGAAGTGAGAAGTACCTTCTTTAGAACAAATGCTTAAAAATTTGCCACCACTTTACCTATTATAAGTTGTTTTCACAACAATCAGATTTATTAACATTATTTTCATTCAAATATTTCAACTAACATTTCACTAAATTTGACGTTTGGCTGACCATGCATCTCAGTAATTAACCAACTTGATGCATAAAATTTTTGTTTTACAATAAGTTTATTTCATGCCTCTACATGTTTCGAGCACAAAATTTTGTGCATCAAGTTGGTTAATTACTGAGATAAATAACATTTCACTGTCATTTGAGGTTCTCGTGGCAGTTAGTAATAACAGTCTGAGATTGACAATCTAATTTATATGCACAAATTCATCTCCTACCTCAGAGAGAATACAGTGCTGGTCCACTATAAAATGGAATCAGTTAACACTGTTTGGGGAAATAATGTGTGTTTATTGAGTGCTTCACATAAAACATCAATACAATGAGTGGAAAAAAAGCAAAGTTTCTAAATGTTACAGCAGGTGGTACACTTACTTACCACTGGCCTCTAAAAGTTATGGTTACAGACTTCTGGAATGTGATGCCATGCAGTTTGGCATATGTACATCAGTGTTTTGGAGAAACTCTTCCACCATAAAGATGGAAGAAAGAGTGTTCCTTTGGAATGTTGATACCTATCTAAATAAACTAGGTAGCATAACGTCCCAAACAAATGAACGGCAAATTTTAACACCACTGGGTACACTGTTTCAAATAATGTTATGCATGTCAAGCACACAGTGGCCATGTATTAAGACTGCAATTGGGTAGAGTTACATTCTGTTTGAAAAAAGCTTAGATTTTTTTCTCAAGTGCATACTTGCAGCAGGAAAGGAATGTAAACATTACTGAATTGGTAAGCCTGTTACAACAGACGCCATGATTATGTATCTCAAAATAAATTAGGTATTCTACTTTAAAGCTACGGAGTTATTTTTATGTGTGTTAGCAAAATTGCTTTTAAGTGACGATTCGCTTCAACATGTCTGTCTGTCTGTCCATCCACATGCAACAACTTGGCTCCCCTGGAAGGATTTTCATCACAATTGATATTCAAGTATTTTTCCAAAGGCTGTTTTGAAATTCAACTTTCATTACAATCTGACATGAGTACTGAGTACTTTACATGAAGACCCATACACATTCATGATAGTATCTCACTGAATTTTAGAATAAGAGATTTTGCAGACAAAAGTCATAGAGAATATCAAAACACACATTTTGTGTTTTTAGCATTTTCCCAAAAATCACACAGTTTATGAGAAAATGTGGAAACATACAGTAGAGCCAGAGAGGCCACAGATCACAATATAACAAGGCACATGCATACTGAACACTGTACAACTACAGCTAAAGAGACGCATTCAGAATATGTGATACTTAATGCTTTTCCACTGCAGCAATGGTTATGCAAATGCGCCTCTACGTTACATTACATGTACGTCGCCTGTACTGTTTAATGACTCAAACACATCACAAACCTTTGAAGTTAGTGCTGTAGAGGAACTCTTTGCCACACACAAGACACTTATGCCTCTTAGCACCAAGATGCACACCTTGAACGTGACGACTCAGCTGACAGCGTGTGGTGAATCTCTGCTCGCATTCTGTGCAATGGTGAGGTCGCTCACCTGAAAGCATCACATATCCCTAACAAGATAGGTATGCATGTTAAACCTGCCAGCCAACGGTCAGGTGTTCTCTAAAGATGATAATAACGTCTTCACATTAGTTTCATTATGACGGTCATCAACAAGTGTTCTTGTATTTGACTTCATCACAGAGTAAAGCAAAAGGAAACACATAAATACAACCACTTATTCCAAACAGTATTGATGATGGAATATTACACTTGGGATAACCGTTTTTCTGGACACTGTCCATAGTCTGGTGTTCAAACAATAACAGAATATTTTAGTGACTGGATTTGTTCCTGTGCTCAGGCGAAAGTGTGGGGAGGCAATTAATGAGTTGGATCTGACAGAAAGAGATATTTTCACATGACCAATCTGGTGAGTAAAAACAGCAGTTTCTTTTGAACCTATCCCAGTGAGTGCACCCCACACTTTCACCTGAGGACAGGAACACACCTGGTGTCCACAACATTATATTACTCATTTATGGAATAAGAAACCAACTAGATGTCACTTAGTATATGTTTATTTCTACTTATCAGTTGCTCAACATGTTTTGGGCTACCATGTGCCCATCTTCAGGAGCTGACGACTTAGTGGTATTTTCTCTCCCGTGTGGTGTAGAAAATACCACTAAGTCATCAGCTCCTGAAGATGGGCACATGGTAGCCAGAAACATGTTGAGCAACTGATAAGTAGAAATAAACATATACTAAGTGACATCTAGTTGGTTTCTTATTCCATATTGAATTATGATGCACGGTCAACCACACATCAAAATTACTCATTTAATTTGACAAAGAGGACAAAAGTCCAGAATTCAAGCAGTCCTATATACAAACATAATGAAAATTTATAAAAGATTCTTCACAAAACAAATTCCTTATTCTCATCCCAATACTAATGAGTACAATTACAATATAGCACACCTGTGTGGGTGCGCTGATGTTGCTCAAGGTGACCAGCTTGACGGAACTGTTTGCCACAAAGTGGACAAGTGAAGCGCTTTGTTTCTTCACTGTGTAGTTTCACATGGTTACATAGTCCTGAGGCTGTGTGGAACAGTCTCCCACAGAGGTGGCAACAGTAATTACGGCTTGCTGAATGAGTCTCCAGGTGGCTCCTATAGCATCACACCATTCACAGTTATTGTTCAAACAGAATAAGCTCCAAATTATAGAAAAATCCCTTATTCAAATAACTATAAGTCTTCAGCATTCTGGATAAAAGATCTCATACCTGTACCATGATAAAATTCAACTAGTTATGATGCTAATCTCTAGGTGACATATCCCTGCTGTGGTCAGTTCAACAGATGTATTTATTCATGGTGCTCTTTAAATATTAGAACTTTAATCTGCCTACCCCATTTATTTATTAATTATTAATAAAAGGTAAAGTGACCCTGTTACAGGCCCGGTGTGGCCCAGAGGGTGGGTAGAGGTATAGCTCTATTCTTCCATGATCACAGCACTAGAAGGGGGTGAGTGGTCAGCAGCTTGCCCTGGCCACACTTTACCCCCAGGAAAGACCTGGTACCCATTTTACAGGAGACTGCATGGGTCCCAGGGCCGGTCTGGACAGGCAGAAAATCTTGTCCCCACCGCGATTTGATCATTAATTATTAATACTCCTGTTCTTTTGTGGCACTCATTGATGCAGTTGGTTGAGGCACTGCGCTACAAGCCAGAAGGTCACGGGTTTGATTCCCGATGGTGTCATTGGAATTTTTAATTGATGTAATTCCTCCAGCTGCCCTGTGGCCCTGGGGTTGACTAAGTCTCTAACAGAAATGAGTACCAGGAATATCTCCTGGGGGTAAGGGCAGCCAGTGCATGGGCTGACAACCTTACCTGCTGACCGTCTTGAAATCTGGGAGCCTCAACCTCCTGGAACCCTCAGGGCATGTCCTGGTCTGTAAAGGGATTGGTTTACCTTTTTACCTGTTTTTGAATACATAGTTTTTGTACACATTTATAACCATTTTTCTTGTAATTTCACGTTGTTTTTACCATCAGAGGCAATTCCATCAATTTTATATACTTATGTAAAGAAAGATATTTCTTTCTTGAGGTTATATGGATGATTGTACAGTTTTTTTGTCACATATTTGTAAATGTCCATGCTTGCTGATGGCCCGTAAATAGGCCGAAACTAGTCACCTTGGAAGCTTAAGTGTTTTGTGTATGAAGGAATAATACAGAATAAATACATCTATGATACCAATATATAAACAAAAGTTACAAGACAGTAATTTTTCACATGCTGCACATAAGAATAAGCTGACAATTGTATAATGCATTTGAGAGATTCAACTTCATGGATTTTTTTCCATCGTCCAATATACTTTAGAGTAATAAAATTAAAACAACACTGTATTTTGGGGAGATGATCAGTGCCTGTTTTCAGGCATGTTTCTAAAACACCACACCACTATAGAATCACTAGAATCAAGAGTAACATGGCTTTATATGGTAGCATCATGTTTTAGAAACAAGCCTGAGGATAGGGACTGATCCTGTCCCTGAAAAACAGCATTTTATTAGTTTTAATATGCAATGAAACCTGCTATAATGGAACCTGGGCAAAACAAAAACTGTTTTTAGTGGTAAACTCTGAAGTCCCGAGGATCTGAACTTGAATTACCTGTATGAAATGGAACCTGCCTGCAAGGGAAAAAAAAATTCTCTCCCTTGTGGTTCCAGTACAGAAGATTTCACTGCACTAGGTGATGGAAAAAGTCCATGCAGTTAATGACCTTAGGTGTGACAGTAAAATGGCCTGCAAGAAAAATGTTTTATTATAAATAAACTGCAAATATATCATTACCTGAGCGAGAACTTGGAGCGGAATTTCTTGCTACATTTGTCACATTGAAATTCTGGTAGACTTAGATGAACTGCAATGTGCACATTCAATTTCCTTTGATTTGGAAAAGTTTTGTTGCAAATATGACACTTATGTATTTCAACAGATTTCTTATTCTTCCAGGAAACTTTGGACAGGCATACATTTTTAACATGATCTGTAGCGCCTTCTGTGAAATGTTTCTGTGACTTATCATTTCTGTTTGATATCGCTGTGCCATGTGCATGTTCCAAATTATTATAATTTTTTCTTGGACAAGAATTTTTCTTCCAAGTTCCAGAATTCTGCAGCTTCACTTTGCTGTAAACCCTGCCATCTGTTGCATTATGTACCTTAGGAGTGTTCTCCTTATGCTTCTCTTCAACATTTATACTCTCACTTCCTAAAGGCAGATTATCCTCTGTCGATGAACTCAAAGATAAAACCTCCTTCACTTTCTTTTGCTGCACTGAAGTTTTTGCTTGGGTTGTTTCTGACAGAATTTTATCACCCAGTGAAACTGGAGAAATAACTCTGTGACTGTTTGAATCTGACCCATATGGATATGTGAAACTACGCCCACTGGAATTAGGTATACAAACTGATGACTTCTGCCAGTTCTCTAAGTACTGCTGTAACCTCTTTTGTGTCTGTTCACATTTTCGGTAAAAGTTCTGCCAAGAAGCAAGCTTCTTGTTGCAATCATCGCATATTTTCTTTGGCAAACCATCATCTTCTTTAACCTAACAGAAAAGTATTTTCAGACATGGTTAATAACAATAATAACCTATTTTTAAGCTTTTGCCGTGTTCTAAATGTAATTTGTTCATTTTTGGGTAATTCCCCAGCGTCTGAGTTCTAATTGCCGACGTTTCAGAACTCACTGTCGGTTCCATCTTCATAGGCAGGTGAATGAAGAATACTTCATTCACCTGCCTATGAAGACGGAACCGATAGTGAGTTCCAAAACGTCTGCAATTAGAACTCAGACGCCAGGGAATTACCCAAAAAGGAACAAATTACAATAATAACCTGGTATGGAAGCATAGAATTCTACTATACCGGCAGAACCTATTGCATTTTCAGGAACATTTTAACTATTTTAACTTTTCATATAACATAGAATTTTACAATTAAGGAGGGAGTGGGGTACATCAAAACACAACTGTCTTGTATCTTAGTTATTATGCTGATGACGACATGTTTCAGTCAGTGTGGGCCATCTTCAGGTCACAAAAATTTATATAGAGGAAAACTAAACAGAGTATGATCATAGTATAGGTGCATATTCTAAACTTTCAACGAGATCTCCTTGTCGGTTGGATCATACATATTGAGCTAAAACTACCTCTTCTAAGTAGAGTATAAGAATGGATATATATATATATATATATATATATAATTAGGTAATACCTAGTCTTACAAATGTGCATTAACCCTTTGACGCCTAACGACCACTATAGTGGTCGTACCGCACCGCTAACCTCTAAACGTTGCATTTTATATATTTATTCAACAAATACATGTACTGAATATTTTAAACATGGTATATA
>Ga0123355_10022428_pt1 | contig 10122 bp, 4 predicted proteins | sample TergutEmb28metaG_3_FD_89872 | JGI IMG/M metagenome (GOLD analysis project Ga0123355, IMG submission 89872) | Embiratermes neotenicus P1 segment gut microbial communities from Petit-Saut dam, French Guiana - Emb289 P1 | ecosystem: Host-associated > Arthropoda: Insects > Digestive system > Gut ...
ACAGGGGACATTAGTTTTCCCGAGCAAAAGATAATAACAAATCCCCTTGAAAAGGAAATGGAGACGTCGTTTCTTACATATGCAATGTCGGTTATCATCGACAGAGCATTACCCGATGTAAGAGATGGCTTGAAGCCTATACATCGTCGTATACTTTATACAATGCATGAGAGCAATCTGACGAGCGACAGGCCTTTTAGAAAAGCGGCCACTGCGGTCGGTGACATCATGGGTAAGTATCATCCTCATGGTGATATGTCAATATATGATGCGCTGGTACGTATGGCACAAGACTTTTCCATGCGATATATGCTCGTTTCGGGACACGGTAACTTCGGCTCTGTTGACGGTGATCCACCTGCGGCAATGCGTTATACAGAGGCAAGACTATCAAAGATTTCAGATGAAATGCTTCGTGATATCGGCAAAGAAACGGTTAACTGGGTTCCAAACTATGACGAGACACGCAAGCAACCTCATGTTCTGCCAAGCAGATTTCCCAACCTTCTTGTCAATGGTTCAAGTGGAATTGCTGTTGGTATGACGACGAATATTCCTCCGCATAATCTGACGGAAGTAATAAACGCTGTAATTTGCGTGATGGAAAACCCCGATGCTGATTTGGATGATATTATGGAGCACATCCAAGGTCCTGATTTTCCAACGAGAGGAATAATCATGGGCAGAGCAGGAATGAGAGCTGCGTATGCCACAGGCAGAGGACGTATCCGTGTGCGCTCGAGAACAGAACTTGAAGAATACGGACAAGGTCGCACAAGAATCATTGTCACAGAACTTCCCTACCAAGTGAACAAGGCAAGGCTTCTTGAATCTATCGCCGAAAACGTTAAAAATAAGCGTATTGAGGGCCTATCGGCGATGCGTGATGAATCAGACAGAGACGGAATGCGTATAGTAATAGAGCTGAAACGGGATGCAAACGTTCAAGTTGTGTTGAATCGACTGTATACACAAACCCAGATGCAGACAACATTTGCAATCGTATTGCTTGCACTTGTCGATGATCAATCACAACCGAGAATACTATCTCTAAAACAAATGTTGGAAGAATATATTGAGTTTCAGCGTGAAATAGTCAGACGCAGAACAGAATATGACCTCAAAAAGGCGCGCGAACGTGCTCACATTTTAGAGGGCTTGCGTATTGCGTGTGATAATATTGATGAAGTTATCCAAATAATCCGTACAAGCTATGATGATGCAAAAGAGCGTTTGATGGAACGCTTTAGTCTCAGTGAAGTTCAAACACAGGCAATCCTTGAAATGCGTTTGCGTAGTCTGCAAGGCTTGGAGATTGAAAGAATTGACAAGGAATATGCTGAGCTTCAAGAAAAAATCAAGCATTTTCTCGAACTGCTTGCAAGCAGGGAGTTGATGGATGCGCTATTAACTAAAGAGCTGACAGAAATTCGAGATAAATACGGTGATGAAAGACGAACAGAGATTGCGATTGTCGAAGATGAAATAGACATTGAAGATTTGATAGATGAAGAAGAATGCGTTTATACACTTACAAACGCAGGATACATTAAGAGGCTACCCGCAAATACATATAAAGCACAAAGGCGTGGCGGTCGAGGGATAATGGCTATGACTACTCGTGATGAAGACTATGTTGAGACATTGTTCACAGCATCAACTCACGACTATATAATGTTCTTCACAAACCACGGGAGAGTTTACAGAAAGAAAGGATATTTGATACCCGAAGCAGGGCGACAGGCTAGGGGTACAAATATTGTTAATGTGTTGCCTATGCAACCGGGCGAAAAAGTTTCTGCGATGATTCGGATGCGTGAATTTGGTGAGGATGAATACTTAGTCATGGTCACTAAATTCGGAACGGTCAAGCGAATGAGAAAGAGTGAACTTAAAAACATAAAGAATGTCGGCATTCGCGCTCTTACGCTAAATGGTGACGATGAGCTGATATCTGTTCGTGATACAGACGGAAAGCAGAGAATTTTAATAGCAACTCACAACGGTATGGCGATTTGCTTCAATGAGACCGATGTACGTCCGATGGGCAGAGGTGCTGCAGGTGTTAGAGGTATTCGTTTACGTAAAGATGACTACTGCGTTGGAGCGGCGCGGGCAAGATTGGGTGGATCGTTGCTCACAGTTACAAAAAATGGTTACGGAAAGAGAACAGATATAGGTGAATACTTACGTGGCGGAGAAAACGGTGACGTGCAAAGTCGCGGAGGTTATGGCAAGAAGAACTATATTATAAATGAGAAAACAGGAAAAGTTGTCGATGCAAAAGTTGTCGATGATAACGACGATGTTTTGATTATCTCTGACGACGGTACGATAATAAGAATGGCAGCGGCTGATATCAGCACATACAGCAGGGTAACGCAAGGCGTTCGCCTCATGCGGACAGGTAAAGAAACTAATGTTATCTCAATAGCCAGAACTGAAAAAGAAGAAGATGAAGAAGATGACGTCACTGATGAAACCCTTGACGGTCAAGAAGGTACGGCTGTAGTTTCAGAACCAACCGTAGAGGATACCGCAGAGCCTGTATCGGAACCTGTTGCGGAAGACGACACAGAACCGTCTGCCGAAGAAAATTAACAATGAAGAAAGTCATTATCTATACAGACGGTGCTTGCAGTGGAAATCCCGGACCGGGCGGATGGGCGGCAATTTTGAAGTACGGCGATGTCGAAAAGGAGATTGTCGGTGGTGAAATAAGCACAACTAACAACCGAATGGAGCTTATTGCGGTCTTGTCAGGTCTTGAAGCTCTAAAGCGAGAGTGTGCTGTTGAAGTTTATACAGACTCGCAATACATAGCAAATGCAATAAACCTTGGCTGGCTGGAGTCATGGAAAAGCAAAGGTTGGAAACGTAAAGGCGGTGAGGTAAAAAACCTCGACCTGTGGAAACGACTTGTGGATCTCATGGAAAAACACGATGTAGCCTTTAACTGGGTCAAAGGGCATGCAGATAACGATTATAACAACCGCTGTGATGAACTGGCTGTTAAAGAATGTAAGGAATACAAAGAAAAGGTTCTTTAAGCAATTCAGTTATGATAAGAAAGACCGGTAAAAGAGTGATGGAGGAAAAAGTATGTCAACGCTAAAAGCAATAATGGAAAGAACAAGTTATAGAGGGAAGTATAAGAACACCCCGGTTCCGAGAGAAGACTTGCGTAAAATAATGGAAGCAGGGCTTGCGGCACCGTCAGGTTGTAACACCCAAACAACAAGCTTGATTGCTGTTGATGATATTGATGTGCTAAATAAACTGAGAGAGGTAATTGAACCGCATTTTGTTATTTCAGCACCTGCAGTCGTCTGCGTGTTGACAAAAGCGACACCGGCGTATGACAATGTGTATTTTAATGTTCAAGATTACTCGGCGGCTATAGAGAATATGCTTCTGGCGATTGTGGAGCTTGGTTATCAGAGTTGCTGGGTTGAAGGGCAAGTCACAGATGTCCATAAGAGAGGAAAGCAAATGGCAAAAATTTTGAGTGTCCCTGATGACTATGAGCTGATATGCTTTTTGCCGGTTGGAGTTGCAGAAAATCCGGTAAAGCATGTAAAAAAGAAGCCCTTCAATGAGAGAGCTTGGTTTAATGGATTTGAAAAAAGCGAATAATAGGTAGAACTAGAAAAGGATAGTGGGTTATTGCAGAAAAAGCAGTAGCCCATTTTTAGATTGGTTTTGAAGGTTACTCTTCTTCGTCAGAGTCGTCGCCGTCATCATCCATGGCCTCGAATAGAGATTTATACCAAACAAGTGCATCAACAAATGCTGTAGTTATATCTTCTAAGTCTAAATTATACTTAACAAGCTTCATTGCAACGTCATCCCAATTGGCACGCTCGTAAGCAGTCATGAGATCGAGGATTTTGTAAAAAGCACCTTTTTTGTCGACTAATGCCGCTTTTACGTCGTCATTTAGTCCTACTTCTGTCACAGCCTGCTCCATAGTGCAGTCAAGTATGACATCGAGAAGTGAAAAGAGTCCCATTACGAATAAGCGTGGAGCAAAAACGCTCATTTCAAATGCGCTTGCTAAGTTTTCTGCAAATCTGGCACGAATAAGGGACAACCTTGTTATCTCGCCCGGTTTATCTTCTGAAAGTTGAATTGATATTGCTGCTGTTGCCCAACGCTTAACTTCTTTCTGGCCAAGAATTGCAACGGCGTTTCTGAGAGATTTAATTTTTCGAGGCACTACTGAGTTGATAAAGCGAAAAAGTGAAATAGACAGCGAGGGGTCGCGGCCGATGGTGTCGGCAATTTCACCGAGATCAAAGTCCTCTTCGTTTATGCGATAGAGCAAAGCAAGTGCATTAATTTTTATAGGGGATATTTTTGACGCCTTTTTAGTAATGGGCTGACTAAAGAAAGAGCCACAATACTGTGTGTTGGAGATTCCCGCAAGCTTTTCAAAAGTTTCCATACTATGAATCTCTGAAAGAATGACACACTTTGATTTTGTAAGGATTTTAAGGGTATCTATGAACTTTGAGTCTAGTGTAAAATCATCAACACTGAGAATTATATAGTCAATAAAAGGAAAAAGCGGGTTTTTTGAATTCTCATCAGGCATTCCTTCAATTGCAACTTTAAATCCTTGCGACCTAAGTTCTTCACACCTGGAAACAATAGCATCATCAGCTTTAATTTTACTAGAAAGAATACATACCAGTTGTTCGGGAAAAATGCCTAAGTTGAAAACTTCTTTCATCAACAGATTGTATTCATTAATGTCAATAAACAAAGGTAAGCCACCGGTCAGAGGCTCAACACCAATTGCTTTGATAAAATCCAGACCGGGAGATATAACAGAATCAGAGACGCTTGCGGCACTTTCCATCATGCCAAGAAGCGATGCACCATTTCCGGAGTAGAGCCTGTACGCACGAACAGACATATCAGAATCAAAGGATGGAACTGCTGTAATTAGTGTTTTCATGCGACTCCTCTTTTTGCGCTTTTCTCATCATCAGATGATAAAAGTCGGCACAATCTTAATCTGTTTACTAAAATATAGTGTAGTAGATAGAAAAAGATGCCGAATTGTTGTTGTTTTGGTGCGCGAGGCGGGACTTGAACCCGCACGTCCGTATTGGACACTAGAACCTGAATCTAGCGAGTCTGCCAATTCCACCACCCGCGCATAAAGAGTGCTGTTCGATAGTGTAAATCGGGATTTGTGATGAAGAATAAAGCAATCAAATAATCGCCTTCAGTATAAATATATTTGACCGGCTTGTCAAGAAAAACGCAATCTTGACATTGTGTGTACGTTCATTTAGAATAAGACTGTAGTCGGTATATATAATGTAGGGGGAAGTAGCAGGTGACGGTAGTCGGCTTTGATATTGAAAAGTATTTGAATCTGCAAGCAGAGAAAATTCTGGAAAGAATTGCTATGTTTGAAAACAAACTCTATCTTGAGTTTGGAGGAAAGTTATTTGACGACTATCATGCAGCGCGAGTGCTACCGGGGTATACACCCGACATAAAAGTGGAGCTACTTCAATCGCTTGCTGAGAAAACAGAAATTGTGATTGTAATAAACGCCTCAAATATAACGGCAGGTAAGGAAATAGGAGATACAGGAATTACATATTCGGACGATGTACTGCGACTTATAGATCAAATCAGAAGTCGTGGTCTTTACGTTGGAAGCGTTGTTATAAGCCAATATTTAGGACAATCTGAAGCAAATTTGTTTAAGGAGCACCTTGAAACTCTCGGAGTGGCTGTATACATAATGCATCACATTCCGGACAGCGACTACCCTGCGAATGTGCAACTAATTTTAAGTGACAAAGGTTATGGAAACAATGACTTCATAGAAACAACGAGGCCTCTGGTTGTTATTACTGCACCCGGACCCGGCAGTGGTAAAATGGCAGCATGCCTCTCCCAGCTCTATCAGGAACACAAAAGGGGTGTTAAGGCAGGATATGCAAAGTTCGAGACTTTTCCTGTGTGGAATCGTCCACTAAAACACATGATTAATTTGGCATATGAAGCGGCAACTGCAGACCTTAACGATGTGAACATGATAGATCCGTTCCATTTAGAAGCTTATAACGAATCAGCAGTCAACTATAACAGGGATATAGAAGTATTCCCGATTCTAAACGCCATGTTCACCAGAATATGGAATGAAAGCCCATACAGATCCCCAACGGATATGGGCGTTAACATGATTGGTTTCTGCATTGAAGATTCTGTATGCAACGAAGCATCAAGGCAAGAAATTATAAGGCGTTACTTTAACACACAGCTTGATTATGCCAGAGGAAAGGTGCAAAAATCTGCCCTGTCCAAGATTGAATTGTTGATGAATAGTGCAGAAATATCACCAAATGAACGCCCACCTGTCAATACTGCGCTAGAAAAGGCTAAAAAATCGGGTTGCCCGAGTGTTGCAATAGTTCTGGTTGACGGGACGCATATTGCAGGAAGAGAATCAGAATTACTGGGAGCATCATCATCAACACTCCTAAATGCTTTGAAGCATCTTGCAGGACTTGACGACGAGCTACTACTCATTTCGCCATCAGAAATAGTGCCCATACAAAAACTGAAAGTGGGTTATCTGGGAAATGAAAACCCGCAACTACAAATGGATGAAGTGCTTGTTGCATTGTCAATAAATGCATCGAAGGATGAAGTGACAGAGTTTATGCTTAGCCAACTTACAAAGCTTAGGGGAGCAGAGGCACACTCCAGCGTGATATTATCGCAAGACGATATTGATATTTTCAGAAAGCTAGGTGTTAGCATCACATGCGAACCTATATACCAAAAGAAGAGATTATATCAGGAAAGGTAGGGGGCATTCCTTACTTGCTAAAACTAAGCAGGGTTAGTTATATATGCGTACGCTCTTACAAACTTCACGGCTTCGTCGACTACGGCAGAGCCTTTTAGTTTGATTGCTATGCCCGGATCGGTACCTGACAAGACTTTCAGACCGCCTGAATAATCAGGTAAGGAATAGAGCTTAGAAACATTTTCCATGTTAAAGTCATTTAGCTTTAGATGTAGCCAACCTTCTCTTTGGGAAATTTCTTTTATTCCAAGTTGGGATGCTTCGCTGCGTAACATAGCAACAGAAGTTAGTGTAAGAACTTGCGGAGGAGGGTCACCGTAGCGGTCTATAAGCTCTGTTAGTATTTCATTGCTGTCCTCTTCACTGCGAATAAGAGCAATTCTTCTGTAAATATCCATACGTTGACCTGCCGATGGAATATATTTGTCCGGTATTCCTGCGGTAACATTCAAGTCCGCAAGGCACTCGACAGCTTTTTTGGGTTTTTCGCCCTTTTCTTCTAATACAGCTTCTTCCAATAACTTTAGATACATATCATATCCAACACTAATCATATGCCCGGATTGCTCGGCACCGAGCAGACTTCCTGCACCTCTTATTTCCAAATCTCTCATTGCAATTTTAAAGCCGGAGTTAAATTCTGCAAACTCTCTGATGGCACTTAGACGCTTTTCGGCGACTTCTGTTAGCATTTTTCCACTTTTAAATGTCAAATATGCGTATGCACGACGCGGTGAGCGACCAACACGACCGCGAATTTGATGAAGCTGTGCAAGACCCAATTTGTCTGCATCTTCGACTATGAGTGTGTTGACATTCGGAATATCAATGCCCGACTCAATTATAGTTGTGCAAACAAGCACTTGAACTTCACCGGAGGTCATTAGTTCCATAACATCGCTCAGGCTGTCCTCGTCCATTTGTCCGTGAGCAACGGCAAGGCGAATATCCGGTAGCATTTCTGAAAGTTGATAAGCGACACGGTCTATGGATTCAACCCTATTATGTAAATAATAGACTTGCCCTCCTCGAGACACTTCACGCCTGATGGCATCGCAAAGTATTCCGTCGTTGTGTTCAAGGACATAAGTTTGCACGGGTCTGCGACTTTGTGGCGGTTCTTCAATTGTTGACATATCGCGAATACCAGACAGAGCCATGTTTAGTGTTCGAGGAATAGGTGTTGCAGACAAAGTAAGGACATCAACTTCTTTAGAAATTGATTTTAGCTTTTCTTTGTGAGACACACCAAACCTTTGCTCCTCGTCGACAACGAGTAGCCCGAGTTTCTTAAATTCTATATCTTTTTGTAACAGCCTATGTGTTCCGATTATAAAGTCAACACTGCCATTTTTTATATCTTTTAGTGCTTTATTGATCTGAGCTGTGGTTCTAAAGCGACTTAAAACTTCAATATTTACAGGATATCCTGCAAATCGGCGCATAGAGGTGACATAATGTTGCTGAGCAAGAACTGTTGTCGGAACAAGAATTGCCGCTTGAAAACCACCCATAATGCATTTCATTACTGCTCTGAGAGCAACTTCTGTTTTTCCGTAACCAACATCACCACAAAGGAGACGATCCATAGGTATTGGCTTTTCCATATCGTCTTTGATTTCAATAATGCTTTTAATTTGATCATCTGTCTCTTGATAGCCAAACTTATCTTCGAACTCTTGTTGCCAAACGGCATCGGGGGGGAATGCATGACCTGTGACACGCTGTCGTGCAGCATAAAGCTTAATAAGCTCTTTTGCCATTTCTCTTGCGGCTCTCTTTGCACGGGTTTTTACTTTTGTCCAGTCTGTTCCTCCGAGTTTGGAAAGTTTTATTGGAGCGGCATCTTCCCCGCCACCAATATATTTTGCGACTATGTCGAGTTGAGTAGCAGGCACATAGAGTAAATCCGTTCCTGCGTATTCGATTTTAATATAATCTTTATCTGCATTATCAACATGCATTTTCACAAAACCTACAAAGCGACCGATTCCGTGATGGTCATGAACGACTAAATCACCCGGTGAAAGGTCATCGAAGCTTTGCAATTTTTCACGATTAGACTTTGCTTTAACCTTCTTTGTACGCTTTAGAACCGGCCCCGAAATAATCTGACCCTCTGTAATTACTGCGAGATGAAGTGCAGGATATTCTATTCCGACGGAGAGTTCACCAACAGTTATTACACAGACACCTTGTTCCGGCAAGTCGTGCAAAGTGCTATCCAATGCAGTTGTTATATTACGTTCACTTAAAAACTCACGAAGTCTTGTTGCACGTCTTTTATCTTGACACAGAACGACAGTGCGATAGTTGGATTTAATATAGTGAGCAACTTCCGACGAGGCGGTTTCGAGACTTCCGCCGTATGAGGGTAGACGTTTTGCGTCCAAATTTATATTTGTGCGAGGCTCTATAGGATATGTACTACTCGCAAAGCTGTCAGCCATAATCAGCGGGAAATCATCAATCTTATCTAGAAATCCTGACCAGTCTTCAGAAAAACGAACAAGACCACTATCAAGCATACCTGCTTCCAAAAGCGAGACGCAGTCCTCTGCAAGTAATTGAAGGAAGTTTTCAGCATGCTCTTTTACCCTTAGCGGATCAGACAAAAAAATTATTGTGTCATCACGGAAGTAATCAAAAGCTGTGGTCATTGGAGAGATAAGCTCAAAGTATTTGTCAACAGCAGGGAAGCTACGACCGCTGTTTAGTCTCTCTATGTCTGCTTCCAGATGTTTAAGGAGCATTGGATTTGTTGAACGACGCTTCATAAGAACAGAACTGAGAGCCGTAAGTTCATTTGCCAAACCCTCCGAACCCTCGCCATATTCTCCTTTATAAAGAGAAGGTAACGCCTCAGATACCGGAGTGATTTGCGCCTCGCCAATAGGTTCAGTGCGACGTTGTGATGTGATATCAAAGTAGCCCATGAAGTCAATTTCATCTCCGAAAAACTCACAACGAACCGGTTCGCTGTGTGCCGGCGAGAAAAAGTCGAGAATACCACCGCGCAAAGCAAATTGCCCCGGCCCCTCCACTTGCTCACTTCTGGTATATCCGCACAGAGTCAAAGTGTCAGCCAATTCATTTATATCGTGAATACTGCCGGACTTTAATGAAAGAGAGGCTGACAAAAGTTGTTCCGGCGAAAGTGTCCGCTGTAGTAAACCATTAACAGTAGCGATGACAATTGGCGCTCTGTTTTGTTGCAACGCGTTAAGAGCAGCGATTCTGGACTGTTCAATTTGGCGAGAAACAACTTCTGCATCGTGGAA
>Ga0123355_10022429_pt1 | contig 10122 bp, 7 predicted proteins | sample TergutEmb28metaG_3_FD_89872 | JGI IMG/M metagenome (GOLD analysis project Ga0123355, IMG submission 89872) | Embiratermes neotenicus P1 segment gut microbial communities from Petit-Saut dam, French Guiana - Emb289 P1 | ecosystem: Host-associated > Arthropoda: Insects > Digestive system > Gut ...
AGAATTCTCGGAGAGAGCGGCAGGAAACGTTCGTCGAGCCATCCCCAATGAAGCCTCTTGTCCCCAATACAGAAGCCCCCGGCAACTGCGAGCACGAGATAAAGCAGCCGCACATTTGCGGCCCCACTTTTCACCGTCGGCTTGGAGAAGACGCTTGCGAACAACCAGATCAGGGCCGTTACCATCCACGAGGCCCTGAGCAACCAAAGCGAAGCGATAACCATTGGTAGGCTCCTGAGAAGAATTACTCTGCATTTCTAGTAAATTTGCGCCGTTATTCTGCGCTGTCGCGTGGCGCGGCTGTCTTGGATACTTCAGCTCCGATTGCATTGTACCGAATGACGGACAACAACAGGCAAGGCGCGGGTTTGCGCCGTCTGTTCGCCGGGGCGGGGCTTGTCGAGGAGTAAGTTGAATTAACACGAACGGAATTTTGATTCCCGAGGCGCGGTTCAAACGGGAAATGATCCCGTAGCCATAGCTCTGACAGATTGATTTCAGGACAGCATAGACTTACGCTGTGAGGGAACCTTCACGGCTCAATTGGCGAAATCAATTGGCGTAACCGGCGTTATTATTCATTGACGCGTTGGTGTTGTACTGCGAGGGTTTGCGCGTGGGCCAAAATTGTGGCGTCTGACGCCATAAGGCGGTTAAGCACTCAAACTCTCTTACCGTTTCAAGCGCTATATGTGCCAACTAAAATCCTGGATATTCCGCGGCAGCCTAGAATGTTATTAATGCCGTTTCAAATTCTATGGGTTATTTCAAAGGTGTTCTGACCGCGATCACTGCCGTGTTTCTGGCCGGATGCTTACCGGCACTGTGGTCAATCTTCAGGGTATCTCAGGAAAAGGCGACTGGATTGGCAGTGGTGGGGGGTGGCTTCGTCGAAGCTTTGTTCTCGCCTCTGTTTTGGCTAGTGGCGGGGCTGGTCTTCGCGCTGTTGTTTACGGCAGGTCGACTCGGAAATAGAGCCCTAAGAGTACTGTTATTCTGGCTTCCGACCATCACATGCTCCACCTTAGCCGTCGCGATATTGGCACTATTTGGGATCTTAGCCCGAAGGCTACGATAAAAGCCAGTGCAGGGGAGTAGGGCTCGAAATTCACGCCCCGCAGCGATGCGCCTTCTCGCAGGCAATCGAAGTTTGGCCGCGCGGAGCCTGGTCGTATCCGGTTTGTCCGACCAACCAGTCCGGGTGACCGAGCCCCCGTAAAGACCGCCGGACATCTCTTAAGCGCCAAACCGAACCAAGTGGTCCACGCGTTGTTCGCGGAAGCCTCCTGGGAATTGGTTTTTCCACGAACTTGTGATTCTGATCCGCGCCGACGGGTGGTGAGAGGATGCCAGTATGAAGAGCAGGAATGGTAACGAGACCGCGAAAAAAATAGCCGGAGGGCTGCTTTCGTTTCCGGTCACACATTTTTCTGACGACCTCCAATTCGATCAAGAACGGTACCGCGATCACATCGCCTGGCTGCTCGAGCATAAGCCGTCCGGTCTTTTTGCGGCGGGGGGTACAGGTGAGTTCTTTTCCCTGACGCTGAGCGAATTTTCCCAGGTGATCGGGGCGGCGGTTGCGGAAACGGCAGGCAGAATTCCCGTCGTGGCGGGCTGCGGGTACGGCACGGCCATGGCAAAGCAGTTCGCCAAGGCCGCTGAGGATGCGGGAGCCGATGCCATCCTGCTTTTACCGCCTTATCTGATCAATCCCGAGCCGAGCGGACTGGCGGTTCATGCAGAAGCGGTTTGCCAATCGACGAAATTGGGTGTCATCGTCTACAACCGCGATAATGCAATTATGGATGAGGCGACGCTCGAGCGCTTGTGCGATCGCTGTCCGAATCTCATTGGATTCAAAGACGGCGTCGGCGACATCGAACGAATGACTCGCATCTATTCGCGGCTAGGGGACCGCCTCGCCTACATCTGCGGCCTTCCTACCGCGGAAACCTTTGCCTTGCCTTATTTGGACATGGGGGTTACGACCTATTCCTCTGCCATTTTCAATTTTCTGCCCAAATTCGCCATGAACTTCTATGCTGCCGTGCGCGCCCGCGACCACGACACTGTCTTTCGTCAGCTTCGAGAATTCGTCTTGCCTTACATCCAGATTCGCAATCGCCGCAAAGGTCATGCTGTTGCCATCGTCAAAGCGGGCATGTGCGCCGTCCGGCGCTGCGCTGGCCCCGTCCGTCCCCCTCTGGTCGACCTCGACAAGAATGAGCTTCAGGAACTGAGCGAACTCATCGCGGGACGCTCGTGACCTGACTGGACGGGCTAGCCATGCTGGACGACAAATCCACCCGGGTTCGAGTATCTGATATGAGGCCGACTTCGCCTCCTTATGGAGAGATCCTCCATTCGTACCACCGACTCGCCACTGGCACCGGAGTGGTTCAGGACTTCTTGGGTTGGAAGAGCCGGGGCCGGAAGAGATGGACACCGAAAATCGCCGCTGTCGCCATGCCCATCGCGCGGGCCTCGGACCGAACCATGATCCGAATCGTTTCGTGTAGTCGATGGTTAATGACGGCTCCCGCCCTTCACCCGAAGTCGCCGCTATAATCCACTGCGATGGTCAAGGGGACTCTTGCCGCCGTCGCCGTGATGCTTATGGCTGCCGCTATGGCCGCTCAAGACAAGAGCGCGAACCCACGCCCGCGAACCCCGGACTTGGGATTGAAGGTCGGCATCCTGCCCGCCGGCCCGCTCGATGCGATCACCGATGTTGCCGGCGTCGAGGTTGGGCACACTACCATCATCCGTGGCGACGCAATCCGCACCGGCGTGACCGCCATTTTGCCGCACTCCGGCAACTTGTACCGCGAGAAGGTGCCGGGCGCGGTCTTTGTGGGGAACGGGTTCGGAAAGCTCGCAGGGTCCACTCAAGTCGAGGAGATGGGCGAAATCGAAACTCCGGTCCTGCTGACCTCAACCATCAGCGTGCCGCGGGTTGCCGACGGGCTCATCGGCTACATGCTGGCGCTGCCCGGCAATGAGGATGTGCTGTCCATCAATCCGCTGGTCGGCGAGACCAACGACGGCTATCTGAACGACATTCGCGGTCGTCATATCACATCCGAGGATGTGTTTGCCGCCATAAAGAACGCAAACAGCGGGCCGGTAGAGGAAGGCTCTGTGGGCGCAGGGACAGGGACGGTGGCATTCGGGTGGAAGGGAGGCATCGGAACCGCGTCCCGCCGCGTTCCTGCCAGTCTTGGCGGGTACACGGTGGGTGTTCTAGTGCAGACCAATTTTGGCGGTGTGTTGAGCATTGCGGGAGCTCCCGTGGGTCAGGAATTAGGCCAATATTATCTTCGCCAGGAGCTTCAACGGCGCGGCAGCGGACAAGATCGAGGAAACGGCTCGTGCATGATGGTCTTGGCCACCGATGCCCCCATGGACGCACGGAACCTCAAGCGGCTGGCGGCGAGGGCATGGCTCGGAATTGCCCGTACTGGAAGCTCGGCGTCGAACGGCAGCGGCGACTATGCCATCGCCTTTTCCACCGCCATCGAGGTAAGAATCCATGCCAACGATAAATCTTTGACGCGGCATCTCGAACTGCTGACCAATGATGCAATTTCGCCGCTATTTTTGGCTGCAATCGAGGCCACGGAGGAAGCGGTGTACAACTCCATGTTTCGCGCAACCACCATCTCGGGGAACGGGCACACCGTCGAGGCGCTGCCAATTGAGAGGACCGCAGAGATCCTTAAGAAGTACGGAGCCATCAAATGAAGTACAGTGATTCTCAAAGGCCGCCCTGGCGAGGCAATTTGTATAATTCAATTCAGCGAGGTTAGCCGTGCAAGCGTTGGCATTCTTCTTCCTGCCGATCTTTGGTTTCGGCTTTGTCCTTTATTTTCTTCCCGCCATCATCGCATTCGCGCGCAGCAAACGCGATGCGGGCCTCATCCTGCTCCTGAATTTCTTCCTCGGCTGGACAGCGATCGGCTGGGTGGTCGCGCTGGTGTGGGCGGTGAGGCAGGACGCGCAGGTGGCAATCCGGTGATCTGGGTGCCGGGGTCAGCGGTAAAGCCCGGCGAGCAATGGGCGCTGACCAAGATGTGAGGACGGTCTCGGCAACGAGCGTCGCCGAGTCACCCCGTCACCTTCGCCGCATCTTTGGCAAAGTAGGTGAGAATGATTCCCGCTCCCGCCCGGCGAATCGAAGTGAGCGATTCCAGAATCACGCGGTCGCGATCAATCCAACCGTTTTGCGCCGCCGCTTCGATCATGGCGTATTCGCCGGAGACCTGGTAGGCGGCAACCGGCACGTCGAACCGTTCGCGGGCCGCCGCGATCACGTCGAGATATGGCATTGCGGGTTTGACCATCACCATGTCGGCGCCCTCCTCAATGTCCAGGGCGATTTCCCGCATGGCTTCACGAAAATTGGCTCCGTCCATCTGGTATGACCGGCGGTCGCCAAATTGCGGGGCGGAATCGGCGGCCTCACGAAACGGTCCATAGAAAGCGGAAGCGAACTTGGCCGCATAGGAAAGGATTGGAGTGTTCTTGAAGCTTGCCTGGTCAAGAGCCCTGCGGATCGCCGCGACCCGGCCGTCCATCATGTCGGAAGGCGCGATGATGTCGACGCCCGCGCGCGCCAGGGAGACGGAGGTCTTCGCGAGCAGCTCGAGCGTGGCGTCATTCTCGATCTCGTATTCAGGCTGCATGGGCGCGAGAACGTTCGCCGCCCGTGCTTCCATGGCCTTTGCTTTTTCCTCAGATTTGAGAGCGGCAGCCGCGGCGATAGCTCTCGGCGCTGCCGCCCCCAGGGATTTCAGCGGATGCGACTTTTGCACTACACCGCAGTGGCCGTGCGACATGTACTCGCAGAGGCAGACGTCGCCTATGAGAACAAGCTCCGGCACCTCGCTCCGGATGGCCCGTGCCGCGCGCTGCACAATTCCGTTCTCGTCCCAGGCGCCGGTTGCAATTTCATCCTTTTGCTCCGGCAGACCGAAAAGAACAACGGCGGGGATTCCGAGCGATTTCGCTTCCCGCGCCTCTTTCACCGCTTCATCCACCGATAAGTTGAACACTCCGGGCATGGAGCGCACTTCCTTGCGCGTCCGTTCGCCGGGGCAGACGAAGAGCGGGTAGACAAAGTTTTCCGGACTGAGCCGAGTTTCCCGGGTGAGGGAACGCAGAGCGCCGGTACGGCGCAGGCGGCGCAAGCGGGTAGCCGGAAAGGCCATGGGCAAATTCTAGCAGGCGAACCCCGCGGAACCCGAAGGGGGGCACCGGCGGCCGGGGCTCGACGCAGGTTCCGGACCGAGCCGCTAAGATAGAGCGGTGAGCGAGATGAAGCACACGAGCACCCGCGTCCTCGAGTTCGATGCTCTACGCGAGCTCGTCAAGGGCTACGCGTCCTCCGAGCCTGGGCGCACCCGGGTGGCCGCGCTGGCTCCGTCGGTTGACGCCGGCTGGATCGAAACCCAGCATCGGCTCACTGCAGAAATTCGCGAATACCGGCGCGGCGGCGGCAGCTTCGAGTTTGCGGGTCTCACGGAGATTCGTCCATGGCTCGAAAAGGCGCGCATTTCCGGGGCCAGTCTCGAGACCGGGGAGATTCGGGAGGTGATCCGAACCGTGGACCGGTCTGCCGAATGGCGGGAAATCGCACTCGATCCGCCGCAATTCGTCGCCAGCGGCTGGCCTCGGGTGCGGCAGCTCTCGAGCGGCATTGCTGATTTCAAGGAGTTTCTGCGCGGCTTCCGTAATAAGATCCTCCCCGACGGTACGCTCGACGACCGCGCCTCCCCCGAGCTCGCCGCCATCCGGCGCGAAGTCGAGAAGCAGAGGCGACAGATCCAGCTAGCTTTAGCCGCTCACCTGCGGCGATTGAGCGAAGGGGGCGCAGCGCAGGAGGAGCTGGTCACCCTGCGCGGCGAGCGCTTCGTCATTCCGGTCAAAGCCGAACACAAGCGCCGCGTCCGGGGGGTGGTGCACGGAGCGAGCTCGAGCGGGCAAACCGTTTTCGTCGAGCCGCTCGAAACCATCGAACAAAACAATGAACTTGTCCGCCTGCTCGAGGACGAGCAGGCGGAAGTGCGCCGCATTCTGCTCGAGATGACTCGAAAAATCAGGGAGCGCGGGGAGGAGATCTCGGTTGCGGTCGATACCCTGGCGGAGCTGGATCTGGAATTCGCCAAGGCGAAATTCGCGGAAGACTACCAATGCGTCGCCCCGGCATGGGCAGGATCTGGCGAGACCCCGTCCCGCCAGAGTCCCCCGGAGTTGCCGCGGATTTCGCGGCCGGGCGGGGATCTCGACCCTGCCGCCGGTGTCCCGGATCTCATCCTCGAACAGGCGCGTCATCCGCTGCTCGAACGAAATCTCAAGGCCAAGGGCCAGGCGGTGGTTCCGACCACCATCGAACTCGACGGCTGGCGCCGCGAGCTCATCATCACCGGGCCGAACACCGGCGGCAAAACCGTTGCCCTGAAAACTCTCGGCTTGCTGGTTCTCATGGCCCAGGCGGGAATTCCCGTGCCCGCAGATCGCATGGAAATCCCGGTATTTGACGCGGTCGCCGCCGACATCGGCGACTATCAATCCATTGAGCAGAACCTTTCCACGTTCTCGGCGCACCTCACCAACATCGACTTGATCTCGCGCCTCGCCACCCAAAATTCACTGGTCCTGCTCGACGAACTCGGATCGGCGACCGATCCCGAGGAAGGCGCTGCTCTGGCCGTGGCCATCGCCGAATATTTCCTCCGCAAGGGCTCTTTCACCGTGATTTCTACTCATCACGCTTCGCTCAAGGTCTTTGCCGCGAATTCCGCTGGGGTGGTGAACGCGGCCGTCGGTTTCGACGAAGCCACCTTGAAACCAACCTACGAATTGAAGCTCGGCGTGCCCGGCCGCTCCGCGGGAATCAACATCGCGCAGCGGCTGGGGCTGAACCCGGAAATCGTCGAATCGGCGCAGGCGCGGCTGGGTTCCGAGACCCGCGATGTGAGCCAGTTCCTCGATCGTCTGCATGGGGAGTTGCGCGAGGTGGAGGCGGAACGCCGGCGCCTGCGCGAAAAAGAGGAGGAGTTAGGCCGCCAGCGGGCCCGTCTCGACGCCGAAGGCAAGCGCGAGCAGCAGGAAAAAATACGTCAGCTTGAAAAGAAACTGGAAAGTCTGCTGCGCGACTTTGAATATCACGCGCGGGAGGCCGTTCAACAGCTCCAGGACCGCGCGGCCGCCCAGAGGGTGTCAAAAGACGCCGAGCGGCGTATCGCGAAGCTGCGTCGCGAGTTCCGTGAACAGTTTGACTCTTCCGTGGTCGCGCACCTGAGCGGAGCCGACCGCGACGACCCGAACGCCCAACCCGGGCTGGTCGAGCATGTGGTCGAGGGCGATCTGGTGAAGTTGAAATCCGTAGGACGGAACGCGAGGGTGGCACGGCGGCTGGATAACCGGTATTTCGAAGTGGAAGTGGGCGCGATGAAGATGCGTATTCCGCGCGAAGACATCGCAGAGGTCGTCGCCCGGGCGTCCGCAAGTCCGGTAGCCCGGGCGCGCGCCCAGGGAGTCTCGGTCTCGCTCGCCGGAGACGACAATACGCCTTCCGAGATCAATGTAATCGGTCATACTGTGGATGAGGCAACCCGAGAGGTGGAAAAGTTTGTGGACCGCGCCTTCCTCGCGGGATTACCGCGAGTGCGGATCGTTCACGGAAGCGGCATGGGGGTTCTGCGCAAGGCCCTGCGCCAGTTTCTCGAGAAGCATCCCCACGTCGAGCGCATCTCTGAACCGCCGCAGAAAGAAGGGGGCGCGGGAGCCACGGTCGCGGAGCTGAGAGTTTAGAACCGCCCGGCGGGCGTCGCGCCATAGGACCGGACCCCCTGGGCCTCTACTGTGTCGTATGCTGAGAATTCGCCACCTTGCCCCCGAGGACGTTCCCGCCCTCCTGGCCTTGATTCGCGGCCTGGCCAGCTATGAGAAGAAGCCGCATGCCGTGGTCGCGACCGAGCGCGAGCTGTTGCGCGACTTGTTCGGCCCGCAGCCGAAATTCCGCGCCCTGATCGCCGAGTGGGAAGATGAGCCGGCGGGGTACGCCTCGTTCTTTCACTTTTATTCGACCTATCGCGCCCGCTCGGCTCTGTTCCTCGAGGATTTGTTTGTGCTCGAGAAATTTCGCGGCAAGGGGATCGGAATGTCGCTGCTGGCCGCGGTTGCCCGGCTCGCCCTCGAGGAAGGCTGCTTCGGATTGCGCTGGGAAGTGCTCGAGTGGAACCGGCAGGCGATTGAATTTTACGAGAAATTGGGGGCGAAATTTCTCGACGAGCGCAGGCTGGCAGCCTTCGACGAGGAAGCCATGCGGCAACTCTCGGGGAGAGCGAAGTAATCCAACTTCATCCGGGCGCAACCCTCGGTCCGCGCGGGAGAACGGTCATGCTTAATTGCCCATGGCCTCCGGTTTCTCACGGAGTGGAAGGCCGTCCCGTCGAGGGGAGGGCAAGGGGGCGATGAGCGAATACCCATGAAGAAGGTCAAGGTGATTGGCGCGGGACTGGCGGGATCGGAGGCTGCGTGGCAGTGTGCGCGGCGCGGCGTGCCGGTCGAGCTCTACGAAATGCGGCCGCAGCGAACCACGCCTGCGCACCAGGGCGGCGACTTTGCCGAACTGGTTTGTTCGAATTCTCTGAAGTCGGAATCTGAAAACACTGCACCCTGGCTGTTGAAAGAAGAGATGCGGCGTGCGGGATCGCTGTTGATTGAGATCGCTCGAGAATGCGCCGTGCCGGCCGGGCACGCGCTGGCCGTGGACCGAAAGGAGTTCTCCGGGAGAGTAACCCGGGCGCTTGCGAGCGCGCCCCTGATCCGCGTTCTGCGGGAAGAAGTTACCCGGGTGGAGGAAGCCGAGATCTCGATCCTCGCCACCGGGCCGCTGACCTCGGACGGATTGGCCGACGAAATTGCGCGGCTTACAAACGGGCCCGCCCGCCCGCCGCGCCCGGAGCCCTCGGGCGAGAGCGCTCGGGCCGAAGTTCCCGGGCCGCACCCGCAGCTCTACTTTTACGACTCCATCAGCCCAATCGTAGAAGCGGACTCGATCGACCGGTCGAGGGTGTATCTGGCCGCGCGCTACGACAAAGGCGCGGCGGACTACATTAATTGTCCCATGTCGAAGGAAGAGTACGACCGATTTTATGACGCGCTGGTAGGGGCGGAATCGGTCGAAGCCAGAGATTGGGAGAAGCTGAATTATTTCGAAGGCTGCCTGCCCATCGAGGAAATTGCGCGCCGCGGGCGCGATACCTTGCGTTTTGGACCGATGAAGCCGGTGGGGCTGAAGGATCCGCGAACCGGCAAGCTGCCCTACGCGGTGGTGCAGTTGCGCCAGGAGAACCTGAGAGCGGACTCCTACAACCTGGTCGGATTCCAGAACCATCTGCAATTCGGCGAGCAGGCGCGGGTGCTGCGGCTGATTCCCGGCCTCGAGAACGCCCGGTTTCTCCGCTACGGGCAGATTCACCGCAACACCTATATCAACTCGCCGGCGCTGCTGGCATCAACGCTCCGGATGAAAGAACATCCTTCGATCTTCTTTGCCGGCCAAATTTGCGGCGTCGAAGGATACGTCGAGTCGATGGCCACCGGCATGCTGGCCGGGATGTTTGTCTCGCAGCTGGTCCGGGGGGAGGCTCCCGCGGCCCCGCCGCGAGCTACCGCCTTGGGATCGCTGGTGCATTACATTACCCATGCGGATGCAAGGAAATTTCAGCCGGCCAACATTACCTTTGACCTCCTGCCGCCGCTCGCGGAGAAGATTCGCGACCGCCAGCAAAGGCGGAGAACGCAATGCGAGCTGGCGCTGCGGGAGTTAGACGGCTGGCTGGGGAATCTGGGAGCCGGGAGCGGGACCCCGGAGGGGAACCAGGGCATACTGTCGGCGCTCGAGTGAGAGGGCGGTGGAGCCCCGGATGAGTTTGGTCCCGCAATCCGCGCCGGAACAAATTTCCGCAAGTTACGTATCATCCCGCAGGACCTCGCTGGCGGCTTACTTTCTCGCGGGCGAAGCGTCCAATGCGGAGGGCTTTCGCGGGAGCAGGCGTTTCGCCGGCCTCAAGGCCGCTCGCGACGGCGTCCGCGCCACAAACTCGAACT
>Ga0123355_10022430_pt1 | contig 10121 bp, 7 predicted proteins | sample TergutEmb28metaG_3_FD_89872 | JGI IMG/M metagenome (GOLD analysis project Ga0123355, IMG submission 89872) | Embiratermes neotenicus P1 segment gut microbial communities from Petit-Saut dam, French Guiana - Emb289 P1 | ecosystem: Host-associated > Arthropoda: Insects > Digestive system > Gut ...
AATGGCATGGGCGGCGGCATTTTCACAGAGAACTATCAGTACTATCATACCCTCACACTTTCGCCTGCGCCGTACCCACGGTTTAGCAATCTCAATTTGAGCAGTGTCACCTTTAGCGGCAACCAAGCAAGGGGCGGATACGAACCGCCGTTTAATGCATTTGTTGTTATCCCCGATACTGGGTTTGTTGGTACGTCATTATCCCATCACCCGCTTAACAACTTTGATATCAACATGTGGAACACTGGGCCTCAGATTCAGCTACCGCTAAGCGGTGCTGCTGGTGCATCTATGTATGTACTTGCTGGGGCTTCGGTTGTGGGCGTGGCCATGGCGGCTATGTTTGGGATCGTTATTTTCAAAAAGAAAGTGAAAAACGGATAATTACCTCCTTCCTGATAGGCTAACGCAACGTTGACTTCCCCGTCGGCGTGGCCACTGCGTTAGCCTTTTGTTTATTACCCCAGCAACTAAATACAGCTAATATGTGCGGTCTTTAGTTGCCGGGGTAATAGCTTTTTTGTGCCAACAACACTATTTCAATACAACTCTATCGGAGGGTCGACATGAAAAAATACATCCTTTTATCAGGCTTGCTGGCGATAATACTAACCGCCCTAACTGCTTGCCAAAACATTTATGGCTCTACAGTACGCAGTTTAGAACCAGAGCAGGAAGTTGCCTATATAGAGGCAATGCCAACAATCTCCTGGCAAGAAGCCTATGCAGAAATACTATACAGCTACACTAATCAGCCCGCCACAACGGCAAATATACAAGCCGCAGAATGGCGGTTCATGCTACATGATATCAACCAAAATGGAGTCCCTCAGCTTTTCCTCGTAAGGTACCACAACGGCCAGGTAAGCCACCATACTGCTTACAGTATATTGGATGGCAATGCCACACTGCTTAAAACAGCACCTGGCCATGAGCATTTGTATTACGGCGGGATGTATATTGCACCTGGGGGTACAGGTGTTATCAGATATGCAAGTATCGGATTAGTAAGCCGTTACGAAAAACTTTCACTTTCCGAGGGGGGCACCCTTTCCCCTACAATAAATGGCGATACCTCGTCGCTGGCGGATTCATTCCGCACAAGGGCCATGCCGGTCACCCAAGAAGAGTTTGAAGAGACATTTGGCCGCCCTGACGAAAGAGTGTGGCTAATATTGCATGAAATTAATGAAGTTAGTGTACGAGATGTTGTTTTTGGGTGGTAGAAGGGTATTACCCCGGCAACTAAATACAGCTAATCTGCGCGGTCTTTTTGCCCCACACCTGCGTCAGCACCTCCTTGCTTGCCTTATGGGCAAGCCGCGTCGGCACTTCCTTGTTGTGTGACAAAAATCCTCGCACAAATTAGCTGTATTTAGTTGCCGGGGTAATAGATGGGGGGATACGCACCTTACTCGTTATACCCATTCCAGATAAAAACCTGCCATAATCTCGCGGTCTTTTACCGCAATCCTGCGTCGGCACTTCCTTGCTTGCCTTATGGGCAAGCCGCGTCAGCGCCTCCTTGTCTTGCGGTAAAATCCTCGCAAGCTTATGGCAGGTTTTTATCTGGAATGGGTATTAATATGAAAAATATTTTCCAAAATGGCTTCTGCGTGCAAAAAACATACGTATAAAGCAAATTTCTTAACGGTTATGTTTCTGTTTGGGGAATTTATGCTTCTTGTGGGTATTTTCACATAATGCATACGGGCCATAAACCCTTGAATTTCAAGGGCTTCAATAGCGGAATGTTTTTTGCAGAAAAACTGCTGTTTGAAATTATTTTGATTCTTATCAGAGCTGATATGTGTTGATATATTCGTTGTGCCCGATGAACAAATTCTGTGAATTAATGCGAAGGAGTGCAATCTATGTACAAGCAAATCTTTGGCACAAAATCAACACGGTTGGCAAGCAAAAAAAACTTGATACGCTTCCTTTCGCTGTTTAGTATAGCAGTCCTGATTGCAACCGTAATAATAATTGCCGCCGACGACAATGGCCACATTAATTACGCAGAAAACTACATAGACGTGAACGGCATTTATGAACCATATGGAGTTTATTCTCAAGGCTACGAAGAATATTTTGGCGATGCCCAACCCATGCACACCTATGACTACATGGGTGAATATGCCCAAACATATGGTATCGTGCCCTTTGGTGGTGTTCATACCATAACCTTTAATGCCAACGGCGGTACAACAGAAACCGGGCATGACTCCCGCGACACACAAGACTGCGGAAGCATACGTTACCCCGCAAATATGCCGATTATCCCGTCATGGCCCGGTGGCGGGCGGGCTTTTATTGGCTGGAACTTTGCCAGCGATTATTCCGGTGCTATGTTTACCCACCAGACAGTAGTAACCCAGGATACTACGGTATACGCAGTGTGGGGCTATCTTGTGCATTTTTCCGGCAACGGGGCGCAACTTCACCAATATCCAGCCAACCCTGCAAGTATTAACTACCCCAATGCCGGCTTCCCAGACAGGGGCACATGCTACTCTACCCGCATCATCCCCGTTAGCGATATAAACTGGTCTTTCAACGATACATCGTGGGTAGTATTTCCTGACACACCACAGCGGCCAGGTTGGGAGTTTATGGGCTGGTTTAACACCGTCGCCATAGAAGGCGGAACACAGTTTACCGCAACTACCCCCATTATAGGCGAAGTTGTGCTAAGCGCACGCTGGGAGATAAAGCGCTGGATTGTAACCTTCGACCCCCAAGGCGGGTTCCTGACAGACCTATTTGGTTGGAATACCCTTAACCGCAGATATCGCTGGGCATTAGACACCCTTAGCGTACAACAGTCTGGCACCAGCATTGCTATTGGTTCGGGCGGTAATGCACCCCTTCCCTTAGAGTATAGGCAAAACTATTTCCGGATTCACAACCCCACAGCGCCACGGTGGAGTTTGGAGTACACGCCATATACCACAGGTTCCGGCACTACTATGATAAACCCGCCCCCTACAGCCGGTGATATGCTTAGCACAGTATGGCCACTGTCTGCCCCAAGTGTAATATGGGACGATACATGGGTCCCGCCAACTGTTCCCGGCCACCCAGTCCATGTTGCTACCGAAAGGCGCGTACTAAGCGGCTGGTGGAATGCCCCAGGGGGCTGGGAAAGCAATAATGTCCCGCTACCGCCAATGCCGCCGGGTGGTACGGTTGTTTCCACAAGGCCAATCCCACAAACGCCGCCAAACCCACGGTGGGCGCAACCCGGTGCCGGCAACACCCACGATACATGGGGAGTTGTGTATCCGGCAGGTTTGGCCGCTACACCGGTCACGGACGATATAACCGTATATGCCCACTATGTATACAGAATCACCTTTGACCCAAACGGCGGCACTGCCGGTGATCAAGGCTTTAATACACTTGTTCCCCACCATATACCGGGGGAAAGCGCAACCCTAAACTTCCGGGATGTTATCCCCGGTGGGGCCAGGACATTAAACAGCGATGGGCATCGTATAACAGGTAACTTTTATGTTTACATCCAGGGTGACGGCGGCCCGCCTATGCCGGTGCCTTATGTTTTAGGCGGCTATGCGGTTCCGGCAGGTATGCCCTCACACTCTATTGCCCCAAACGGCGATGATGTTGGCATAAGCCGCTTTGGCCACCGCTTTAGCGGCTGGTGGTGTACAAATATCAGCGCACACATAGACGCAAACCACCCCGCAACCTTGGGTGCGACACAGTTTACGGGTGACTCGATTATAAACTGCCCATGTCCGGGAACATCCACAGCAGAATGCCCTCACTTCCCATGGAAAGGCGGCAGCAGAACAGTATGGGCCTTTTGGCAGGTAATCCCCGGTTCTGCAACTTCTGTTGTGTTTAATCTTAATGCGCCCGAAACCGGGGAAGGCCCAGGCCAGGCATTTTGGCCCACCGGGCGCCCAACTTCTTTGGACGGCCAGGTTACAGACAGGTTCTTTTTAAGCAGGGCGCATATTGCGGCCCTTGACATAAATGCTACCGACTACACAGAAACCGTTTACAATAATACCAACGTAGCACGCCTTTTGGGCGTAGGAACCACAGGGATAGGCCCCCTTAACCAGGCCAATGTACACTACGACCAACGTTTTTACATGGAAATCTCCAGGACATATGTAACCGGCCGCAGTATAGCGGAAGAAGAATCGGTACTGGAAAGAATGCCCCGTAACCCAATGAGGGACGGCTATGTATTTATGGGCTGGTATCTTAACCCCGAGAGTACCGGGGCCAGGTTTAGCCCCCACGAAAACCTTGATGCAGGAACAACAACTGTTTATGCCCGGTGGGTACCGGCTATAGATATAGTTTTCGACTACAATGCAGGCACAGGCCAGGAGGTTGTACGTACTGTTGCAATAGGTTACGCCTTTACCTCACTGTCGGGGCAACCCAACACAGGTATGAACGCCGCCGGGCGCTGGCCTATTGTTATGAACCAAGCCAATTGCACCGGGCAGGTACATGTGGCTAACCAATTCAGCGCCAGCCATATAACTCAGGCTGTTACACGCGTCGGCTTTAGGCATATTACAGATAATGCATTTAACTTTTATCAGGCCCCTACCCCCCAGGCCAGCTTGATATTCAATAATATTGTATTTAACCCGGCGCTCCTTAGCCAATACGGGCGCACCACCCCCGCAACCGGCCGCCAATACGTGCGGGTATATAAGCAGTGGGGCGTTGTGCTAACCTTTCACAATAATCTTGAGATGATTGGCAGTGGTTTATTCACCGGCAACCGGGTTGCCCATGTTGCGGAAGGCCAGTCTATTAATCAATCCCTAAGTACCGCAACACGCCACCCCAACCTGGCTATGCGGATGCATGTATTCCCACCTGCCAGCGGCTGGCTTGGCACAACCGGCGCAAACGGAACAATGGGCGGCTGGCCCGCATACACCCCCAATAACCCAGTTGGCGGGCACTGGCCCGAGCTATTCCAACTAGCAGGCCCTGCGTGGAACCTGGTGGAGTGGAATACCCAATCAGACGGCACCGGCACCGAAGTAACTGGGGACACACCCATTACCGAAAGTACAGTCATTTACGCAATATGGGGCCAGTACTTAGTATTCCACCCCGGCTGGGCAGGAGACGAAGCCCAAAACATGCCAACCCCCCTGCGTAGGCCTGTAGACATTGGGCTGGCTGCTCCGCTGCCTGATTTCCCGGCAACCCCGCCGTATTGGCCGGGTCGTGTATTCAGGGGCTGGCACGCATGGGGTGATACCACCAACCCGGCGCTAACCGCCCTGACAAACATAGTTATAGCCAGGACATATCACGCAATGTGGTATGCATATGTAGTATGGCACCCGGCTTACCCAAGTAATACCGGGGCTTTTATCCCCGGATATGCCGCAAATCAGCCAACCGCGCCAAGGCCCGTTGATATAGGTACCCCCTTTGGGGCAGTGGGCCCACCAAACCCGGTTCGCGCCGGGGGGTGGATTTTGGGTAGGGACGCCAACAATGCTGTTAACTGGTTTGCCGTTGACACAAGTATGCCAAACAACCGCAGGATGTACACCAGGTATGCGCCGCCAATAATGATTGGCACGCACCTGTACCCAGAATGGCGCGGCACTGTAATATTTAGGCCAAATGGGGGACTATTTTATGGCTCAACTAACACCCAGTCCCGTAGCGTACCAGAGGGGTTGAGTCTTTCAACCAACCCGGCAAGCCTGCGTGCACCCACAAGTGTTACACATGCAAGTGCAGACTTTTTGGGATGGCGTGAATTAGATGCATCCGGCAACCCACTGCCAAATGCCAATCTTCTTACCACAGAACAGGTTGAGGCTGTAGCAGTTACAAACCCATTCCACTGGTTTGAAGCGGTATGGGATGAAGGATATTGGCCGCAACTACAGTTGCCCCTTACCGGCGGCGGGCCTTTAACTATATTTGCGGCAATTGGGTCGGTTGCAATTGCGGCAGGCCTGATATTGCTGACTCTTGCCTACCATATGCGGAAGAGTAGAAGTGGGGCGTTTAGGTAGGTACAGCATATGGGTGATGGTCTATTCAGGGAATCAATCATGATTCATTTCGATAATCATCAAGCGGCAATCTCCCGCCCAATCGTGATAGCCGAAGGCCGCAAAGTACAAGTTACCGTGGGAATCGCGGATATTATTACCTGTGTATACGCGGCATGGTAGCTGTATCAGCATTGTAGATTCCCCTGTTGCCAGGTCAAACTCGTATAGGCCAGAAAGTTGCTGGGCATACGTGGGGATAGAATATATCCTGGTTTCGCAAGGCGAAAAGGTGATGTGATATAGGAAGCTAAACATATGGCCACTGCGTACCAGTTCCAGTGGCATAAACATACCAATCTGCCTTGTGCGGGCTGTGGCGAAGTCTATTTCCAGCAAAAACCCTGCCGCTGTGCTTACATACGCGGTTTGGCCGCAGGCAGTAACAATTGCCGTCCCCCATATGCCGCCCCGGGTTGACGAGCTTGTGCGGGCAAATTCTCCTGTTACCAGGTCATACATGTATACGGGGAAGGAGTTCATAGCATCGAACATGGTGTAGATTGTGCCTTCTGTCCAGGTGGTGTTTTCCGGGCCACGATATATGAAAACCCGCTGGTTTATGTCGTCTATTACCAGGTCGCGGCTAACCACTGCGCCTGGCCGCCATGGTATGCCTTCTACTACCTGTGTGACTTCATATGTTTCTAGGCATATGAAAACGATATTGCTGTGGGGGTGGGACAGGCCAACCAGGTAGCCTGCACTTGGCATGTGGTTTAGGGCAATTATTCCCTCGTGGGGGATAACAACGCCGCCGGGTAGGTGGGCGGTTATATTTGTTAGTTGGCCTGTGGCAATTTCGTAGCGAAATAGATGTGCACCCCGCATATCCATAAGCCCCTCCAAGGGGCCTTTGAAGTCGTGGAAGCCTTGTGAGGTCATGTACAAGTTGCCGTTTGCATATACCAGGCGGGTGTGGCCTTTTGGCATTTCCTCCCCTGGTGCCAGATTGCCTGCGGCTTGGGCGGCCTGCATAAATGTGCCCAAGAAGCGGCGTTCCTCTGTTTGGTGGTTATAACTGAAAAGTACAAAGTCTTCTTTGCCGTCTGGGCGGTAGGCGGTGAAGCCTATGTATACGGTGTCGTTTGAGTCTATGCCCATTGCATCCCAAGATTGGGTTAGGGTGTAGCCTTGTGGGGCCATATCGTCGAAGGCAATGTAGTGGATTGCGTATATGCGGTTGGTTAGGGGGTCGTGGGAAGGGGGTGCGCTAGGGGGTGCGCTAGGGGGTGCGTTGTTGCCGCAGGTGGTTAATAGTAGGGTGGTGATAATTGTTGCTAGTAATAGGAATATGCGTTTTGTTGGCATTGTGTGGCTCCTCTTTAGGTTTAGACGATTTGGGAAAAAGCGCTCTTTCGATTTTTGCGACTTTTCTAGATCATCCTTCGCCATATTGCGCTGTTTTCGTTTTTTTGCCCTAGAAAACATTGAGCTGGCGCGCACATAGCATTATGGCTTAACTGTGGCTCAGCATTAGAGCCTGAATAGCCCCACGTGCAAGCTCATCACAACGCTCATTCTCAGGGTTACCGGCATGCCCCTTAACCCAGTGGAAGCTCACCTTGTGCTTATCTGTAAGGGGCAACAGCCGTTCCCATAAATCCACATTTAGCGCGGGATCTTTTTTATTCCGCATCCAATTATTTTCGCGCCAGCGGCGGGCCCAGCCTTTTTCTATAGCATCCACCAGGTACTTGGAATCGGAATACAGTGCCACTTCGCAGGGCTGATTCAACGCTTCCAAGGCCACAATTGCGGCCAAGGTTTCCATGCGGTTATTGGTGGTTTCTTTCTCCCCGCCAGATAGTTCTTTGCGGTGGGCGTTATGTATTAACACAACGCCGTAGCCACCTGGGCCTGGGTTACCAGAGCAGGCACCGTCTGTGTATATTGTGATTTTCTTCATTGCCGGCCTACCAGTCTCTGTTTCTTAGTAGTTTGTCGCCAATGCCTTCGCTTTTGCTGGTGTAAACTCGCACGCCTGGGTCAACCAGTTCAAAGTGGCGCAATATATGCTCTACCGTTATGGCGATGTCATCCCGGGCAACGGTTTCTATTTCGCTATCATTGTCGTAAAACTCTTCTACCAAGTCGTTAATTGCGTTAACAGAGGTGTCAAATTGGGCCTGGATTTTGTCCATGTCTCTTTCGCCTGATTCCAGCAAATCTACTGCCGGTACCAATGCGGCCTTGACCTTGTCTACCAAAAATCTTGGGTAGTAGTCGTCTTGATACATGCCTTGTAGATATAGGTTTGGGTCAAATTTTTTCATGTTGCGGGTCTCCTTCTATAAGCAAGTTTGCTAATTGCAAATCCTCTGGGGTGGTGATTTTTATGTTTTTGGTGCTACTTGCAACTATTTGCACCCGGTGCTGAAGACGCTCCACTAGGGAGCTGTCATCTGTGGCCTGGTCTAGTATGCCATCTTTTTGGGCCTGGGCATAGGCTTTCATTAGTAGGTCGTATGTAAAGCCTTGGGGGGTTTGTGCATGCCAGAATTGCGTGCGGTTCGGGGTGTGGGTGATTTGAACCTTTGCGTCTACCTGCTTTAGCGTGTCTGTTAGTGGGGTGCCTGCTATGGCCGCGCCGTGGGTTTTTGTAGCTTCTATTACAGCCATGATTAACTCGCCGGTCACAAAGGGGCGTACGCCGTCGTGGACTAGCACAATGTCTGTTGCGGGCGAAAGTAGTTTTGCCGCGGCATATACGCTTTGGGCGCGGTTTTTGCCGCCGGGCACAACTGCTTGTACCTTTGGGAAAGGGGTTGATATTTCCTGTGTATGGGCTACATATTTTTCTGGTGCGGCTATTATTATTTGGCCGATTATATCCAGCTTGTTAAACGCTTCTATTGTGTGCGCCAAAATTGGCTTTGCCCCCAGTAGCTGGAACTGTTTGGGTATCTGGCCGCCCATTCTGCTTCCGGTGCCGCTGGCGGCTATTATTACTGCTACTGGCATATTGTCACCACCTTTTCTGGGTAAACCAGCGCGGGGGAGCTGGCTGTTAGTACGTCCACCCACACGAACATTGTCTGGCCCGGCTCTATATATTCCGGTGCTTGGGGGCCATAGGTGGGGTCTAGGATATAGGTATCGTCTGTTAGGATAATGCGGTAGCGGCCATCTGTGGATAGGAAATTGCAGTATCCGTGGCCGTATTGGATGTTATCGCTTACGGTTATTGTAAAGGCCGCCGCGTTTTTGTGGTTGGGGTGTAGCCAAATGGCTATGGCTTGGGGAGCGGCGTCCGGGTGGGAGAAATACGCAGTGCGCACTTGGGTGCCGGGGACTAGGCTGTTAACAGAGGCTGGCAGGCCTGTTAGTAGGTTGTAGATTGGCGCGTCGCCTATGTCTATTATAGTTTCGTGGTAGCCGCCCGGGGTTAGTGGGTCGCCTTGGATGTGCAGGTAGCCGTTGTCGTAGTCCAGTATGATGCCTATGGTTTCGTCTACTTGTTCAAAATTAACATTTGCGGCTTTTGCTGTCAAACTTGTTAGTATGGCTAATGCGATTGCTAACGCCAGTGTTCGTGTTTTCATTTTTTCTCCTATCCGCCCACTACGGGCAAGTTCCGTCACCAACCGTGCATGAAAATGGGTTGGCGCATCCCGTCATTGAGAGGAGCGTAAGCGACGAAGCAATCCAGTCACAAGCTATTGATTTGCCGCAAGCTCTGGATTGCTTCGTCACTACGTTCCTCGCAATGACGGCATATTAAGCGCCTTTTTCAGAAATGACATCGTGAGTTTTTGTTTATATCTATACCTTACCCTTCCCTATATAGCATGGTTTATGCATATTTTGCTAACCCAGGCATATTATTTGAACATGTATACCAAATGCTAGAGGTGAAAAAATGGATAGAGTACCATACAGGCGCGTCTCCCCACCAAGGCACGAACGCGAGGGATATTCCCATCCCCAGGAAAATGAATCAGAAGAGACCATATCTCACAGCGAAACGCTAATCACGCAGTGCATAATAAGCGCGGTGATATTGGTAGTAGTATTATTTGCAGGCATGATGGACATACC
>Ga0123355_10022431_pt1 | contig 10121 bp, 9 predicted proteins | sample TergutEmb28metaG_3_FD_89872 | JGI IMG/M metagenome (GOLD analysis project Ga0123355, IMG submission 89872) | Embiratermes neotenicus P1 segment gut microbial communities from Petit-Saut dam, French Guiana - Emb289 P1 | ecosystem: Host-associated > Arthropoda: Insects > Digestive system > Gut ...
ATCTCCTTTTGTATGTGGTAATCCCTGTTACCTTTATTTTACAATTCAAGTATACAGGTAAATCCACGTTTTACAAATGCGGGGTCACTACATATTGTCTGCACGAAGTTGCAGAATCTAGGAACTTTGTACTTGCTGGATTCTGCGACTTCGTGCAGAATGACGGAAGTTTTTTCATATACTATTTGACATTACCTATATCACAAAATTTCCGTCTTTGAAGACAACAACTTCTTCGCCATCAGCGGTAACGCCAACAATCGACATATCCGCAGAACCAAACATGAAGTCTTGATGATTGTCACTAACATTTAGACCTTCTGCGATACGTTGCTCTTCAGTCATTGCACCGCCACCTTCGACGCTGTCCGGATACGCACTCCCGAGCGCCAGATGACAACTGGCGTTTTCGTCATATAGAGTATTATAGAACAAAATACCAGTGTTTGAAATCGGAGAATCATGCTCGACAAGAGCGATTTCGCCTAACATATCCATGCCCGGAATATCAGTTATCATGTTTTCAAGATGCTCTTTGCCGACTTTTGCATCATATGAAACAACCTTACCATCTTTGAAAGTGATTGAGAAACCATCAATCAAATTGCCACGGAAGACGTTTGGCATAGTGCCGACAACGGTTCCATTTACACCGTTAGCAACAGGAGCTGAGAAGATTTCTTCTGTAGGAATATTCGGGAGGAAATGAAGACCGTCTTTTGCAACATCGCCGCCACCCAGCCATTTATGCTTCTTAGGAAGTTCCATATGTAAGTCTGTGCCTGCTGCGTTTTTCAGATGAATTGACTTGAAGTGATACTTATTGAGTGCCGCTACACGGCTCTTTAGTGTGCGAATATGAGATTCCCACTTTTCGACAGCATTCCCATCGCCAACACGAGAAGCGGCGAAGATGTTTTTCCATAGTAGTGACATAGCCTCGTCTGTGCAGCTTGCATTTGGAAATGCCTTTTTTGCCCAAGGCTCTGACGGGACCGAAGCGATACACCAACGCACTCCGCCTGTGATTACTTTTTCAAAATACCCTTTAAGTGCACCGGAAGCAGCAATGTTGAATTTGCTCAACTTGCCAGAATCTACGCCTTTGAATGCTTCCGGATCTGATGCCTCAACGTTCAAAAATGCGGCACCTTCACCGGCAAGGCTATCGAACATCAGCTTATCCCATGCAGGATATGTGTCGAAAATTTCATCATCTGCCATTAAATATCGGGTTCGACTGCTTAGTTCATCAATCCACCGTATATGGACGTTAGAAGCTCCGGCTTCAAATGCGGCTTTCATAGCTTTGCGTGCGAAAAATGCACATTCGACTTTGCAAGAAATGAGAAGTAGCTGTCCCGGTTGAATGTTTACACCTTTGCGTATAACCAAATCAACATACTCATCAAGATGTGCCTCGTTGTATAAAGTTTTACTCATGATTATGACCATTCCTTTCGTTTTTTACTCAGTCACAAAACGACCATGAAAATGGTGGTTTATGCTATGTATTGTAACACTGTTCATCAGTACTAATCAAGAAGTTTCTATACAATGAAAAATTTGCACTATTTCTACCATGTGTATCGAAAATTTTTTGCGGGCAAGCTTCAAAGTTCTTGTCAAAGTGTGAAATATCAACATATGGTGCCGAGAAACGATGATTGAAGTGTGTAAGTCTGTTATGTTACGATGTGTTGTGTAAGTAGTCAGAAAATTCGAAACCAAAAACATTTGACTTATCCTATATAATAGGATAAAATCAAGGTGTCAACGAAGGAAGGTGAACATAATAGAAAGGATATTCTTTTCTACATTTGAGTTTGACAAGCAATGGAAGCGCATGGGACTTAGCGATGAAGACCAACGTCGTCTTGAAAACGAAATAATGAACAAGCCAAATGTAGGAGTCGTTGTACGCGGCACTGGTGGTTTGCGAAAAATGCGCTTTGCTTTTGAAGGCAAAGGAAAAAGCGGGAGTGCACGAGTGTTATACGTGAACTTTGTTGTGTTCGACAGAGTATATTTGATTTATACGTATCCAAAAGGTCAGCAGGATAGTATATCTCAAAGTGAACGTGAAGCATTTAATAGAGTTATTGAACAGACTGAAAAGGAGCTAAGGAGGACGCAATTATGAGTAAAGTGTCAGAAGGGGTAATGCGAGGTTTGCAGGAGATGCTTAGTCATGCACAGGGGAAAATTGATTTACGTTCTCATCATGCAGTAGCGAAACCTCCTAGAGAGTTTTCTGCAGAAGAAATTAGAGGGATTCGTACTAAGCTCAATATGTCGCAAGGTTTTTTTGCAGAAGTGATTGGGGTGTCAAAGAAAACTGTTGAATCGTGGGAGTATAATCGTGGTAAACCAAGTGGTGCTGCTGCAAGAGTTCTTACAATTGCGGACAAAGACCCGGACGCCTTAAGGCGTTATGGATTTGCAGAGTGGTGATTTACTATTCTATCTGGAATGTATTAGCGTCATAGTTATGTATGGCATAAAAAATTGCAACGCACCACGTAGATGAGTAACGTAGTGCGTTTTTTATATATTGCAAGTAAAAATACTGCAACAAAAACAGTACATCGAGAAATAAAATAAAACATTTTAAAATATACCTTGACAGGCGAGGTATATGGTGTTATTATATATTTGCGAGAGGGAGGTAAATAATACTTCCAAACAAACCATTACAACAAGAACAGAGCAGAACGAATAGAAGAAAGGAATGAAACATTATGTCTATAGCGTCTGACCTCATTCGAGGCCACACAGACACAATAATACTTGCACGGCTGATGGACAGCGACAACTACGGATACGAAATCAACAAGTCCATCCAGGAACGAACAGGCGGCACATATGAACTAAAGGAAGCGACCCTATACACAGCATTTCGCCGACTGGAACAAGCAGGATGCATCTTCTCCTACTGGGGAGACGAGCAAACGGGCGCAAGACGCCGCTACTACAGTATTACAGAAGCCGGACGAGGCAAGTACGATTCACTAATCGGAGAGTGGAAAATCGCAAAGGAAATGATTGATAAACTTATTAAGACGGAGGTAAAACAGTAATGGAAGATAAATTACGCGGATATGTTGAGAGTCTCTTTGAGGGGACGACACCAACGAAGAAATCTGTTGAATTAAAAGAAGAAATGATACAAAACTTGCAAGATAGATACAAAGATCTTATATCCGAAGGCAAAACAACCGAAGCAGCGTACAACATTGCAGTAGCAGGAATCGGTGACATCAGCGAGCTACTTGATGAGCTAGAGCCGGACAGTAAACAATCAACACTAAGTAGTGCAGAAATAGAAGCTGCCAAGAAAAAATCAGCAATGCTGACAGCAGTAGCTGTAATGATGTATATTCTAAGCGCAGTGCCGCTAATAGTAATGGAGATGCTATATATACGCAACCATGAGGTGATTGGTATACCGATTTTACTTGTAATGGTGGCAGGTGCAACAGGACTACTTATATACAACAGTATGACAAAACCGGACAAAATCAAGCAGGACTCTATGGTAGGTGAGTTTCGCGAGTGGCAAGCAGATAATAAAGAACTAAAGCAAATGCGTAAAGCAATATCATCAGCACTATGGTCAATAATTTTAGTGGCATACTTCATAATTAGCTTTTTGACATTTGCGTGGCACATAACATGGATTATTTTCATTATTGGATGTGTAATTGAGTCATTAATCAACATCATATTCCAAATTAAAAAAGGAGGGAAGTAGAGTGAGTAAAACTAGAATTGTAACCATCGTTTGCTGGATTGTTTCAGCACTTGCTCTGGTAGGATTGCTGATATGGCTTATTGCCGGCACAGTCTTCGGAGGACTGTTTGGAAATATTGGGCTAAACTTTGGTGGAAGTGAAAGGCTTTCCGGACCGTTTGAGCTTGACAGAACATATACTGTTCAAGTCGGAGAAATAGACACGATAAGAATTGACTGGGTGTCGGGTGACGTAGCTGTCAGACCTCATGGCGGAAGCGACATTATAATCAACGAATATGCACAACGTGAGTTGAGAGACAACGAAAGACTTAGCTACTCTGTTTCCGGAAGCACCTTAGAAATAAACTTCCTTGAGCGCGGTCTATCATTTAGACGGATGCCGAATAAAATGTTGGAAGTGCTGGTTCCATATGATCTGGCTGACAGCTTAAACCTATTATCGGCATCAACAGTGTCAGCGAGAGTTAACATTACAGATATAAGTGCAAATACATTGCGTGGTAACACAGTTTCCGGTGCTTTTTATGCAATAGGCGACTTTAATTCAGCAAGCATTGACACTGTATCCGGTAACATTGAGCTGTCCGGTGAAATCAATGACGCTGCTCTAGACACTGTATCAGGCAGAGTAACTATGAACAGCACAGCAATAGGAGCACGAGTAGACATCGGTACTGTATCCGGTAGAATGGATTTGAATGGAGACTTTATCTCTGTTAGAATCAGCACTACATCCGGAAATGCAGACATAGTAAGCACAGCGGTTCCGAGCACACTTAATGCGAGCGGCGTTTCAGGAGATGTAAACTTAACAATACCCGCCGGCGACAGCATTTCAGTTCGTCACTCTGCAGTGTCAGGTAGCTTCTCAAGTGAAGTTCCGGTGACTATGGAGAACAGAGGAGCCGACTTCGACATCTCGTCTGTAAGTGGTAGCACAAGAATCCGTGAACTAAGTGCTTCGAATTCCGACTAGCTAGCCTTATCTGCCAGTCTTTTTGTTGCAATGCATTGCTTAGGTTGAAAAATAAAAGTCTCGTCATTGCGAGCCGCAAAGTGGCGTGGCAATCCAGGACTGAAAGCTTATAAAATTATGCAGGAAATATGAATAAAGCCGTTTGTCACAGTTATCAAAGCGACAAGCGGCGTTTTGCTTTTGACTTCAAATTGCCTGATTAAGAACATGGGCAATTAAACTTGCAATTCACAGCCTGAAATAATACATACATTTTGCCTTGACCGCCCTCACAAAATTGCGATATAATATCGCTTCAATACTAGAGCTATAGGTAGTGTCAAATAATCTATGAAAACTAACGTCATTCTGTGCGAAGTCGCAGAATCTAGCGAGTACAAATTTCCTAGATTCTGCAACTTCGTGCAGAATGGCAGAACAAAAAAAGAAAAAACAAAAAGAAAGGCCAAAATATGAGAAAAATATCCGGAAATGTAAAGCTATTTGTCATCATCATATCTGTTTTGATGCTAATTACTCTCACTGGCTGTGGGAATGATACGGCAGATCAAAGTAATGTTGTAGCAGACGATGTGGATTGGGAATTTTTCAATCAACTTGCTGAAGAATTTATTGACGCAATTGTAAGGGGCGACTTTGATGCTGCTGTTGGAATGTTTGACGAAACAATGGCAGGCGTGGTTGATGTGGAGATGTTGCAGACTGCATGGGAAGACGACATTCTCACGCTTGCCGGAGCATTTATTAGGATTCATGATATCGAAAATGGTGTTCAAGACGGATACTACATATCCGGTGTTATTATGCGACATGAAAATTCCGGGTTTGGGTGGAATATCGTATTTTCTGATGATGGCTTGATTGCTGGATTGTTCACAGGAGGAACTATCCCGCTTCCGGATGATATCGAAAACGAGCAAGCCACTGAATTGGAAGAGCCGGTTCAGCGAGTGGGATTTGTGGATTATCCAATTATAGTTGGTGAGGGAACAGCATTTCCTCTCAATGGCATCCTGTCCATGCCTGATGATGTGGCAGATCAGGTACCCGCTGTTGTAATTGTCCACGGCTCCGGGGCAAGTGACATGAATGGAACTATACCCGGACTTAGCAATGCACCCTATCGTGAGATTGCCGAATTTTTGGCAGTAAATGGGATTGCAACCATTCGCTACGACAAGAGAACATTCAGTCACGGCTCGCAGATGGTGCAAGAGCTTGGCGGTAGCCTTACGGTGTGGGAAGAAACGATAGAAGATGTGCTTCTTGCAACTGAAATTCTAAGAGCCGACTCTCGCATAGATTCAGATAGAATCTATGTAATTGGGCACAGCCTGGGAGGAATCTTAGCACCACGAATTTATGCAGAAGGTGGCGATTTTGCAGGGCTGATTCTAATGGGTGCCACATCGCGCCCTCTACTTGAAGTGTTGGTTGAACAAGCAAGAGCATCTATTTATACGGCAATTGAATTAGGCTTGTCGGAAGAAGAAGATATGGCTGAAATGCTTGATGATGTTGATGAGATTGTAGAGCTACTCGAAAGACTGCTCGATATGTCGGACGAGGAAGCAAAGGAAGCATCTGTTCCCATGTTCGGCGGCAGTGTAATGGCATATTACTTCAAAGACTTGATGGTACACTCCTTTGAAAATTATGCGGTGAATCTTGCAGTGCCGGTTATGGTGATGCAAGGGGGAAGAGATTTTCAAATCCGTGCTGATGTGGATTTTGCAGTATTGCAAGAAATGTTTGCCGAGCGAGACGATGTTAGCTTTCACTTATATGATGAATTAAATCATTCATTTATGCGTAGCACAGCAAGCAACTTCATTGAACACGCAGAGAGTATGAGGACGCCGGGTCATGTATACATTCCGGCACTACAGGATATTGTAGATTGGATTCTAGGGCACTAAATCAATATAAAATGACAGTTAAGTCAAGAAAAATACGAAAACATCAGATTTATCTTGAGTTAACTGTCTTGAAACAAACCCGTCTGTCGCTACGATAATAGCGATAGACGGATTAATCATGTTGCCCCTTAAATTAGCTTTGAACATTTTGATATGAACAAACACCATGTCGCTTTTATAGTGTCGACATGGTGCTTGTTTAAGTACGTTATTATTGCATAATGACGGGGAACAGGGAGCCTATCTTCCGCGCTCTGCCATTAGCACTTCGATTTCATCTTCGTTTATGCCAACCATGGCTTCGCCTAAGTCTTCAGACAGCTCAGCGAGTAATTTAGTGTCTGTGTGATTCTTCACGGCGGCTACGATTGCATTCGCACGCTTTTGTGGATCGCCGGATTTGAATATACCGGAACCAACAAATACACCTTGAGCACCAAGCCTCATCATGAGCACAGCATCTGCAGGAGTAGCAACACCGCCGGCAGAGAAGTTCAAAACAGGAAGACAGCCGTTTTCATGCACATATTTAACGAGATCGTATGAAACTTGCAATACCTTTGCTTTATTATACAGTTCATCTTCGCTTGCACTACGGAGCATATTCATTTCGCTACTCATAGTTCTCAAGTGCCTAACAGCCTGGATGATGTCACCGGTACCGGCTTCACCCTTTGTGCGGATCATAACAGCACCTTCGTCAATTCTTCGAAGAGCTTCGCCTAAATCAGTAGCACCGCAAACAAACGGAGTTTTGAACTTACGTTTGTTTACATGCAGTGTATCATCAGCAGGGGACAAAACTTCGCTCTCGTCTATGCAGTCCACACCGAGTGACTCAAGAATTTCAGCCTCAACAAAGTGACCGATTCTGACTTTAGCCATAACAGGAATACTAACCGCATTTTGAATTTCTTTAATAACCTTAGGATCGCTCATTCTGGAAACGCCACCCGCGGCTCTAATATCAGCAGGAACACGCTCAAGAGCCATGACGGCGCACGCGCCGGCCTCTTCAGCTATCTTTGCCTGCTCAAAAGAAGTAACGTCCATAATAACGCCACCTTTTAAACTTTGAATTTTCTTACCAATTTGCTCCCAGTGATTCTTCATTTAAACCTCCAAAAAAATGTTCTTCGCTTCTAAGTGTGTTGCTGAACACAGACAAACCTTAAATATTATACACGCTTTTTTTGCAAATTTCAATTATTTATGTGAGTAAGCCTATAAGCCGGATTCTGTCAGAGTGCCTTTAGAAAAGGCACTTTGGGTAGCCATCTATCTAGGCCCATTGTTGCCAATGGGCTCAAGCCACCTCCTAAGAGCGGTCGGGCAAACCTCGTACATTTAAGTACAGCTCCTCCACGGTGTTGCTCCGGATAGAGTTTACAGCAGCGAAATGTCTCCATTCGCCGGGTGAGCTCTTACCTCACCTTTCCACCCTTACCCCGGGGAGCTTGTGTCACAAGCTCCAAGTCTTGCAAAACAAGACTTGGGGCGGTTTATTTCTGTTGCACTTGTCCTAAAGTCGCCTTCGGCGGGCGTTACCCGTTATCCTTGCCCTGTGGAGCCCGGACTTTCCTCGTGATAGACCTTTCGATACACATCACGCGGCCACCCAGCTTACTCACACTTCCATAATAGTATAATTTTCTACACGTGTCAAAAAATATCGAAGTTTTAATTAAGAAGGTCGTATGTATTACCGTCAGTGTATTCCGTCAGCGCAACCACAGAGCTAACCTACACAAAACACACCGCTTTTATGGGATATAGAGCGGCGTGTTTGTTGCAACGTAGCAAAGGTAGGGAAGTTGCGACAGATAGGAAAAAGTATTTTGCGGTTACAAACTCTTGCGCACCATGTGCATATTTCCATGGGCTGAACCCACAGAAAATGTTGCCTTTCCATCAAATCTAACTTTCACTGATTTTGTAAATGAGTATTGGCTTAGAGCATGTTCTGATATTTCAAGACTTGCACTCGCATCTTTGAGAATTTCAAAAATTGTTATATACCCAATGCCGCTACCGCCAGTATCTGCGTGGGTAGTGTATTTTTTTATGCCTAAATTTGACAATGTTTCAGCTTCAAACGGTATGCCACTGTCTTGAATGGTTATTTCGAGACAATCATCCACTATTCCCATAGTCACCAATATTCTTCTGTATGTGCTATGGGATGTGGCAATAATAGCGTTCTCTATCAAATCCGCGAGTAATGTTTCCAGCTTTTCCTTTGAAATACCTCTTTCAGCTATATCACCTACATTTCCCGCCAATACAAAATCAAATTCAATATCGTTTTCTCCGGCTCTCAAAAGCATATAATTGAGGATATTATCAATCCGCTCCAGTTTTGTGGAAGGCAAGGATTTATAATCTCTTTGCATTTGCAAAAGCATGCCTTTACGCTCTTGCATGATTTCCTCTAACTCGCTACGAATGGCAATGCCCTTTGATTCTGTATTGCTATGTTCGGTGCTACTTAACAAGTCATGAACAGCGTTATACATAGCGGGAATTAACTTATTATCTCTATGTACCGATTTTGATAAAAGGTCATTAGATTCAGACAACTCTTTTATTTGCTTGTCTTTATCTGTGATTTCAACGATATGGCTCTCCGCATCGCGCTCTTTTATGCGCTGTTGATACAATGCGGTTGTGTGGTGACGCCACCAAAAATATATTCCCAATGTGCAGAGATTGATTATAACCAAGGTATAGATTACCCATAATGTGACACCTGCATAGTTATCAATTTGTTCAATCAAAATACCGGACGCACTCATGGTAATCATGATTAGTACGCTAAAAACTAATCCGGTACGCACAGCTTCTTTATTTTCTATGAAAAGAATGCCTTTTTTAAGCCGCTGTATTTTGAATAAGTAATTTACGAAAACAATAGTTAGAATAAACACTACGGACTGTACTATCGCCGATAAAATATCCAGCTCATTTGGCGTAGCAATATCCATAAATGCAGTTCCGACTGTCATAAAGTAGATTATTTCAAATATTAAACTTGACAAAAATGTAATTGATGCGGCCAGCCGATCCAGTCCCAAACTTATACCCACAGCAATGATAACAGTTGGAATCAAAAGAGATAGCTTGACCCTTGTTATAATACTAACAAAAATGCCAACCGATACTAAGAATAAAAGCTCATATAACGGTGGCACAAATGACAGAGGTATGCTCATGACAACGGAAAATATGATGGCGGCAACCATTTTTAATTTTGATACGTTTAGACCTAATATTCTCCAATATGCGTACAGAGAAACAATCAAAAGTCCAAAAAATCTAATGACGAGAAAATAATCCATATCAGTTCTTGGCCTCCTTTTAAGGCTTGTTCTTGATTTTTTCTGCGTAATAATAAATAAATTCTGTCATAGTAGGGACGCCTTTGACCGAATGTATTCGAGCGGTATAATATTTTTCCAAATCCTCAATA
>Ga0123355_10022432_pt1 | contig 10121 bp, 8 predicted proteins | sample TergutEmb28metaG_3_FD_89872 | JGI IMG/M metagenome (GOLD analysis project Ga0123355, IMG submission 89872) | Embiratermes neotenicus P1 segment gut microbial communities from Petit-Saut dam, French Guiana - Emb289 P1 | ecosystem: Host-associated > Arthropoda: Insects > Digestive system > Gut ...
GGGTTGGTTCCATAGCCACCATAAGGCCCAATCTGCGGGCGTTAAGGTTTTATCTTGTTTCGCGAACATTTCTACGGCTTGCTTGGGCAGGCCGGTTGCTAACTGCCCGCCCAGTAATGGCTCCATTATCATAACCGCTATGCCTTTTTTGGCGGCGGCTTTAAGGCCCGCTTTCCCGGCTTGATAATTTTCGTCATAGTAGTTGTACTGTATCATTGTAAATTCCCATGGGTAAGCATCTAGGATTTTCATAAATTCAATGTTGGTACCGTGGAAAGAAAACCCTACCTGGCGGATTATACCCGCTTCTACCTTTTTGGCTAACCATTCCTCTATGCCCATGTTTATTAACCTTTCCCATGCGGCATAGTCGGGTAGGCTGTGTATGAAGTAGTAGTCTATATAATCTGTTTGCAGGCGGCGTAGTTGCTCGTTAAAATATTTATCAAAGTCTGCCGCGCTTTTTACAAGCATCACCGGTAGCTTTGTGGCAATGTAAACATCTTTGCGCTTGTTGTTTTTTGCTAAAATTTCGCCAAGGGTTGCCTCGCTTCCGGGATATATGTAGGCAGTATCAAAAAAATTTACCCCACCTTCTATTGCGGCTAAGACCATGCGCTCCGTTTCTGCCTTATCGCGGGGGAAACGCATACAGCCTAGGCCCAGTGCGTATAGCTTGTTTCCATGTTTGTCTTTGCGGTATTTCATTGGCTTTCCTCCCTTTGCTTACAGCAAAATACATACGCCGGTGGTACATTGCGCAGTTCTCTTGTTATGCTTATATCAGCAAAATACTCGCTTATAAAATCATGTTTTAGCATTGTGTATTGGAAGGTTATAAAACACCCGTCCGGTTTTAAGTACTTTTTTGTTTCCTGCATTATGCTTGAAGAAACCGCCTGCGGTAGGCTTGCGAAGGGAAGCCCCGAAATTATATAGTCTGCTACCGCAAAACTATGATTGCGCAAGTACACACCCACTTGCTCGGCAGAGTCGTTTATTACATATAGGTTCGCTTCATTGGAGTATTTTTCTGCCAGCAGGCTATAGAAATCCTCGTTATTTTCGAAAATAATTAAAACCGTATCTGGGTTTCTTAGCTTTAACAAGCTTTCTGTAAACACGCCGGTACCGGCTCCATACTCTACTATACACTTGGCGTTGGTGAAGTCGATACCCTGCATCATCTTATCTGCCAGGTATTTCGAGCTTGGCAATACCGCACCTACCGTGCGTGGCTTTGTTATATATTGCTTTAAGAAGGACAGTCCGCTTAAAATCGGCATGTGGGTTCCCCTTTACTAATTGTTAGTGAGTGTTACGCTTTATTATAACAGGAATCTTGGCCGACAAAGACATTTGTTATTAATGGTGTGGAGTTTTTGGTAGGGCAGGCATTGCTAATTTGCATAAGCCCCGGTATCAGATAGGTACCGGGGCTTTCCTTTTTCTGTTTATAGCACTAAAATAGCCATATAACGCAACTATGCAAACAGAAAGGAATACATCCATGGACGAAATAAAAGCGAAACGGTCAGCATTCCGGCAAATGGTATTTTCATATCTTATAGTTTCGAAGGCACTGTACTATTTCGAAATGATTGGAGCCGCCCTTCTACAAGGCGGCTTTTGGGCCGTTAGTGAAACTATACTTACGCGGTTGCTTACCCGGGATTTGCTAATAATATTGATAATACTAATCACGTTTAACACCGATAAACTTGTGCCACAAAAAATTGCGAAAAACAATAGAGTCCTAAATCAAGTAATAGTGCATACCATCGACTATATATTGTACATGGGGATAATGTCTCTCTATTTTTGGGGAACAATGTTCTTTGGCCTTTTTGAAGGTATGAACTGGCGCATAATTCTAATTAACCTAAGTGCCCTATACGTAATAATCCTTGTAGCGATAGAGTCTAAAAAATACATGAAGAAAAAAGAAATGACCGCATATACCCATGTTTTAAACAAGGATGAAAAACTTGCCATGCTTAAAACCCTGTTTGATAACGATGTTTTAACCCTTGACGAATATGACAGCAAGAAAGAGAAAGTGCTTGGTGTGCTATGAGAAATAAACATATGTAGTACAGCGTTTCAAATAAATATTTTCAATTACTACTTAAACAACATAAAAAAGCCTGCGCCAAGCTGTTCTCATCAGCATAGGCGCAGGCACTATCTTTGCTTTACACTTTCTTCCTCACCGCGAGCCAAATCTCCATATAGCTATTTTCATCATCCCCGCCATAGAGTTCCATTTCAAGACCACTCACCGGCTCGTAACCTGATGTGGGAAACCACTCGGCATATATACGTTTGTTCATGGCTTCGACTACGTCATCCTGTTCACTTATAGGGTGAACATCGGACGGGAAAACCGCCCATGTGTACGCCGGGATATCTGCCACGGTGTAGCCATCTGTTTTGCTTGTTGGGCCTCGAAAGGCGCAAAGCATACTTGGGAATGTACCAGTGTCTGTTTTGCGGTAGCCAAATGCAACATGTACCTTCCCTAGCTTGTTGTTCACGAATGACGGCAAGTTGCCTGCATCTGCCTCTAGTTTTTTGGTCTCGCCGTTTGTATGGCAATCTTCCCATAGGTCATCAACCATTACAATGTCTATGTCGCCTACTGTGTCTAGCAGTTTTGTTTTTTCATCCTCGCTAATCCTTTCAATGCCAAAAATCTGAAAAGCTTCTTTTGTTTCGATGCGATAGTCCATTTCTTTCTCTCCTTTTATTTGGATTTTGAAGGACATTTTTGGGTAGGCTTTGAGGTTTACATTTTTCGTACGCGCTTCGGATGGTGTAACACCGTGCATCTGCTGAAACGCCCGCGCAAAAGACACTGGCGAGTCGTAACCATACTTGGTAGCTACATCTATGACCTTTGCCTCGCTGTTTTGCAGTGCTAACGCGGCCAATGTCAGCCTGCGCCTGCGAATATACTCGGCCAGTGATACATCCGTGATGAATGAAAACATCCTTATAAAATTGTGCGACGAACAACACGCAATTTTCGCCATGGCTTCATAATCAATTTCGCCGTCTAAGTTTTCTTCTACATACGCTAATGCCGCGTTCATGCGGGTAAGCCAATCCATGAATGCCCCTCCTTTCCAGCAAAGTATATGAGAAAGCTAATACCGATTCGCAACTTTTTACGTTAAGTTTTGCATGGTTTTTATCACTACATACGTGTCGAGCGATAGAGCACATAATCCATCATAACCCGTGTAAACCCGGCATCGGCTAGGGATTGGGCCGCTTCGGGAGGGTAATTTTTTACGGTTATGGTGCTTGTGTTTGGGAAAATATTGCGCTTATTAGCTGCCTCTGTAAAGGCGGTGAGGGCTTCGGCTTGTGCGGTTTCGTCAAACACACGCAGCACCTGCCCCTTGCGCTCAAAAACCGCAACCGGAATGCCTTGCCTTAGTGCAACGGCAGTACCGGGCACGCTGGTGAACTGCTTATCTGCACTGTATGGCAGGGTTTTGCCCCAGGCTTGGCTTGGGTCAGATGCGGGTAGCCATACTATTTTATTCGCGGGGTGCTCTAGCCCTTGGGTAACTTGTGCATATGCATCATCACGGATATATTGCGCACCGGATAGCCCCTCCACGAAGTATCCGCGCCGTGCACGGCCTGTGTATTCCCATACACGTAGGGCCTCCAGTGCTGTCATCCATGGGATTCCTAAATACGGGGCGGCGGTTTCCCGGCACAGCAAGCCGGTTTTATTAAATGCGCGGCTAATGCGCTCATCTAAACTTAGGGGTTTAAGCGGGCGCAATATATCCCATCGCCCGGAGTTGGTGGCCATAATACGGGCCGAGGCCCTTTGCCGTATAGATGATTTGCTTATTTTATCCCTATCCAGCCACATGCGCACGGGCGCGTAGCTATCGGCGTGTATTAGGCTTTTTTCCATTAGAGAGGATAGCACTTCTTGTAGCGGGCTTTTGATTTTCACCATCTCTGTTGGCAAAGATGATAGGAATGTCGCACCGCGTTTTCTTAGTAATTGGATTATGAATTGTTCTTCTGGGTCTAGCCCTTCGTGTAGTTGCTGGTCTATTTCTGCGTCCCAATCTATATCGCTATAGGCGTGGAAGGTTATGCTGTCGCCGCTTAAACGCCAAAATACCTCCCCGCTTGCGAGTAGCTTGTCCAATAACTCTGGCCTATAGGTTGCTACCCTTGCCGGTAGCAGATTCGCCTCCCATTGGCTGGCTTGGAAGGGGCGGCCTGTTAGTTTATCTATGGCTTGCCTTAGTTGCTCTGCCGGGGGTGCCAGGGTTTTCACTTGCCCGGCTATTAACGCGGCATAGTGGTGGCCGGGTACTGTACGCACTTGCCGCCGCTCGGTGATGGTGGCGCGGCGGGCGCGTTCGTATAGTTCGGCGTGGTAGTATAGGCCGCCTTCTGCTATCGCAGTGCCTTGGCTTTGTAACGCTGTAAGGATTTCATGCGCTGTTTCTTTCGGCCAGAAATATCTCTCGGCTACTTGCCCGGCTTCCATTGCGCCCCGGTATCTTAGTGCGCGGCGTACTATGTTTTGGCGGGCTTCGTTATCGTTTTCTTCTAGGGCGGCCTGGTAGGCTTCCTTATGCTCTGCCGCTATCCATAGGCCCGGCTCTATATATAAACAGCGGTTTTGCCTGGTTAGGGCTTCAAACCAATCTAGGGGCATGGGTATTTCCCCGGCAATTAAATCACCTTCTATCATTAGAAGGCTGTGCAAACTGTTGATATCTTCGGGGAGTTTTTGACGCTCGGAAACACGGGCCAGTTGGTCTGGGTTCGGCTTTAGCTTGTTTTCACCTTGTTTAAGAGCATTTTTAGCGGTTTGGGTGGCTATGGCCATTACGTTTACTGTGGTGGGGGTGTAGTTGTATACCAGTTCCGCCTCCGTCTTACTGCGTAGAGGTAGCGACATTGGGGATGGTTCTTCTACGAATATCTCGCGTACTTTTACCTCGCCGGTTTGGATATCTGTTAGTAGTTTTACAAGCCCCGGTAAATCCCAATAATCCTCCAGGCATTCGCGTTTTGTCTCGCGCATTAGCGGGTGCTGTGGGTGGTGGATTGCGTTATCCAGCATTTCGCTTGCGCGGAAACGTTGCACCCATAGGGGTGTTCTTTTTTTACTGCGCACGCCCATCATAAGAGCGCGGCCTGCGTTGTGGCGGAAGCTTATGTTAAATAGTGGGGTTGTGGGTAGGGCGGCTTCTAAGATTTCTTTTGCGGTTTCTGGGCGGATGGATTGTATTAGCTCCTCGGGTATGGCGGATTCGCTTCTGGAGATTAGTAGAATGCCGTCATCATCGTTAAAACCGTCTACATCTAGGCCGGTTAGGTGCTTGGCGGTTAGGGTTAGCAGTAAGGTTAGCGGCGCGTTTACCTGCCGCCCGTAGATGGAGTGAAGCATGATTTGGTGCAGTCCTGCTTCGTCATAGTAATGCTCTGCTACCAGCTCCTTATCGTTGGGTAGTATGCCGGTTACTTCTAGCTGGCGTTCTATAAATTCTGCTGTGTCTTTGGCGGCGTTTTCGTCTAGCCCTAGGGCTTCCAGCTTTGGAAGTATACTGCCTGCATATGATGCTTCGGTAAGCTCGCGCAACATCTCCCCAAAGAAAAGCCCTGTCGCAAGCCTGCGACTAAGCTGGTTATGCCGCCAGAAGGGTGGTATTGCACCTTCAGAGGAATCTGCGGTAACGGTTACGGTATCCTTGGTTATTGAAGCAACCCGCCATGCGAAGGAGCCAAGTAAGAACTTGTACCCCACGCGCATCTCGCCTACGAATTCCTCATCCAGGTCGCCTATTTTTACGCCGCTTTGGGTTCTTGCGGCGTACATGCCCGTATCCGGTATGGTTCCCGGTGCAGAGGAGGCTAACATCCGGCTGTAGGCATCGCCTTCTACGCGGTTATTTATACGGTCATAGATTATGCGGGGGCGCACTGGTATGTCGCGCTCGTGTTCGTAATCTCCGGCCAGCATTCTTAGTACGCCCTGTACATCTTCGCGGGTTAGCTCGCGGAAGGGGTAGGCACTTGGCAGTAGGGTTAGTACATCGTCTACAGAGTAGCCGCCGCCGTTTGCCATGGAAACCAAATGCTGTGCCAGTACGTCCAGGCACTGGCGGGGCGGGCGGGATTGTTCTATACCTCCCGAGCGTGCGGCATTGGCGGTTAGGGCACAGGACAGATTTTCGGATACGGTACGCGGGAACATATGCATTGTGCTTACACGCCCCGGATTATGCCCGGCGCGGCCAAGCCTTTGCATTACACTTGCTATTGAAGATGGGCAGGCTACTTGTAGTACGCGGTCTATATCGCCTACATCTATACCTAGTTCCATGGAGGAGGTGGCGCATAGCAAACGTAATTTCCCGGCCCGCAAGTCGTTCTCCGCTTCGAAACGTTGTTCTTTGGAAACGCTACCGTGGTGGGTACGGGCGAAGCCTGCGCCTTCTAACTCGTTTACATAGTAGGCCAGTTTTTCGGACATTAAGCGGCCTTCGGAAAAGGCTATTACGCTTCTTGCGCCCCGGCATGAGGCTACAACCTCCCTTGCTATTTCCGGCCATATTGTACCTTGTGGGAGTGCGCCGCTTGGGAAGGGGTTTATTATTTTTATCTCGAAATCTTTGTGCATGGGGGGTGCTACTATAGTAACGGGGGAGGTGCCGTTAGATAAATAGTCCGCGGAAAGTGATAGCGGCTGGATAGTGGCGGATAGGCCCACGCGCTGTAGGGGCTTGCCGCATAGGGCATCTAGCCGTGCCATGGACAGCATTAGATGCGCGCCGCGCTTTGTGTCTATCATGGCGTGGAGTTCGTCTACGATTATGGCCTTGGCGGTTTTTAACATGCCTTGGCCGGATTTTGCGGTTAGCAATAGGTATAAGGACTCTGGGGTTGTGATTAGGATATGCGGTGGCTTTTTGGCCATTTTTGTGCGTTCGGCGGCGGGGGTGTCGCCGGTGCGGATGGCTACGGTTATAGGTGGGTCTATACCGCTTTCCTTGGCTATGCCGCGTAGGGGGCGGAATAGGTTTTCACGGATGTCACCGGCCAGTGCTTTCAGTGGTGAGATGTAGATTAGCTGCAGGCCGGGTTCTAGATTGCCGTTTCGTGCTTGGGTCATCATTTGGTCTATAAACACCAGGAAGGCAGAGAGGGTTTTACCTGTGCCGGTTGGGGCAGAAGCTAGTACATGCTTGCCAGAGGCTATGGCGGGCCAGGCTTCTTGCTGGACGTATGTGGGGTTGCCTAGGGTGCTTTCGAACCACGTAGCGGTTTCGGCGGCGAATATTTTTTTGTGGTCTAGGGTCATGGGCATGGCCTTTCTGGTTATATGTATAAATGCAGGATTTCCTTAACTATATCATATTAAACACGCCAGCATGTTGTCGTGTTTCAATTTGTGATATTATAAGATAAAATGCAGGGAGAAAGCCTATGACCATAAGAAAAACAGTACTAGATGATTTGCCCGCAGTAATGGAGATATATGCATACGCCCGCACCTACATGCAAGAAAGCGGCAACCCCAACCAGTGGCACGATAACCACCCGCCACAGGAGCTTATAGAAAGCGATATCAAAGCAGAGCTAAGCTATGTATGCGCAGATGAAAACACAGTATTAGCAGTGTTTTATTTTAACGTAGAAACCGAACCAACCTACGAAAAAATAGAAGGCAACTGGCTAAACAACGAACCCTACGGCGTAGTACACCGCCTAGCCCGTGGGCCTAATGGAAAAGGAGCCGGTGCCGCCTGCCTAAACTGGTGTCAAGCCCAGCACCCCAACATAAGAATAGACACCCACCGTGATAACATCGCAATGCTAAAGCTACTGGAAAAACATGGCTACAAGTATTGCGGTATAATATGGCTAGAAAACGGAGACGAACGTTTAGCGTTTCAATGTGTATGAGCGGAACTATGATTTCCGGCTTTACGTAGTGAAGCCTGGGTAGACTGACTCTATTATCCGACAATTGACGGCACCCGAAAAATGTGTATAATGTGGATAACTTCATTTGATGCAGAGAAAATGTAACATTAGTCACTATATACAGTTACTTTAACACTGTGGATAACCACTGGAACGCTATTCGTGATTTCTCTACATGATTACAATGTATACATCGCTAAATGGGAGCATCTACTATATAATGATTACTCAAAAACGAAAAATTAGGACAAATATTTGGGTATGGTTTTTAAAGTTCCTTGGGTATTTCGAAGTGTGTGAGAAACACAATAAAAAGACTCCCTTCGGTAAAAGAAGCACAAAACTTGAGGCGCGTGAATATAATTTTAGCAGGATTATTGCAGTTTTTAGCATATTTTCAGAGATGGCGTTTACGGTATTCTCAATTATTGCTGCATGGGGATACGTCATTCCCAATAACACACCATCATTTTTATGGATTGCTATAATCATTACCCGTTATCTAAAGAAATATTTGCTAACAGTTTACAGATACTCATGCTCAACACTATACATAGTGGCCTCAGATGGCAGGTTAGTTCCTGGATATGGAGAGGCCACGTTTAAAATGGAAATGAAGTTTCATAAATATATATTTATAGCTTTGTTAGCCTCCATTGCGTTATTGTTCGTAATGTATCTGACTGGATGGATGCCTACATTGGATTCACTGTTGTTTCCAGTAATCTTTTTGAGCAACATATATATTTTTTTAGTGGGTATGCTAAACATCTTAAACATTGCACTACCGTTAATAGGCTTCAAATCTGATTATATTGAAATAAAAACCGGCAGTCTGTCACAAACGGGAACATACGAAACAAAAAAAGCTGAACTTGTAAAATATAATTATTACCAATAAGGGGTTAGTTATTATGGGAGCAAATGCAATTGTTTTACTGATAGTATTAATAATATCTTTAATATTAGGATTATGTGTTGACATATACATGCGAATGCAGCAACAAAGAGTAAGAGAGTTATTGCCAGACGATGCAAACACAACAACAAACTCAGATTTGACAATCAATTCAGAAATGAAAAATGATGAAAAAGTGACTTTAGAAATGCTCGAGTCAGATGCAGAAAGGGAAAAGTTTAAGAGTGTTCCCTTGTATTTTAAGACACCTTTGGTGTCTGCTCGAATAAACAATTAAAGGCATTCTGCTATGGGGTCTGATTACGTGAATAGTATTTGCAAAGAAGAAATAATGCGCCTTAGCAATGTGTTATGGGATAGCTATATACAAACGTTAGTAAATGCCAACCCAATGTATAAAGATAGCAATGGGATTATTTTATCAATAAATACTAAGCAAAAAATTATTTTTCTTAACAATTTTTGCAATAGGTATATGTTTGTAATGGACACTTTTATGGCTTCTGATGTAAAATTCTTGGACAGACATAAAGTAGCCGCTATTGCAATTATAGAATTTATTGAATCAAATGTTTTAACATATGAGTGTCCGAAAATTAACAACAATATGTTGTTTATTCCGGAATATATACTAGCACTGCAAACAGGGCTGGCTTTTATGCAACGGATGCTTAACATATTGCTAGAGAGCCAAGGAATGAACACAGTTGATAAGTGGCATTGGCCAACATCCTTATCATGTCCTAATAATGAATTTATCTTGATAATGGCACGTCATCTTTATTTTACGAAAAAAAGAAGCACATTGGGCAACGAACGATATGCGACTAACTTTAATGAGCTCGATTTAGCTGAGCGTCTTTTTTATATTGAGTGGATAACTCTAAAAGAAAAGATGATAGATTACCGTAGCTTAATGTTGCAGAGTTAGAGCTTGCATTAATTTTAGGGATGAGGCTAATGTTAAACATTGAGTTAACATTAGTCTTTTTATTGTTCAAGACTATAGTAGCTATAGTCTTGCTTCTATATCACAGATGCTACTATAATAGTACTACACAAGAACTTACTAGAGTAAAAGATACCCCCCCATTAAAGTAAAGGAGCCAACCCATGCCAGCACTAGACTTCCCATTAGAAAAACTAAAAACCTACAAAGGTTCAAGCCCGCTGCCAAAAGATTTCGACACCTACTGGGCAAAAGCACTAAAAGACCTAGACA
>Ga0123355_10022433_pt1 | contig 10121 bp, 3 predicted proteins | sample TergutEmb28metaG_3_FD_89872 | JGI IMG/M metagenome (GOLD analysis project Ga0123355, IMG submission 89872) | Embiratermes neotenicus P1 segment gut microbial communities from Petit-Saut dam, French Guiana - Emb289 P1 | ecosystem: Host-associated > Arthropoda: Insects > Digestive system > Gut ...
CTAAAGAATCTTGGAGGGAGTGTTTGTCATAGGTGTACCGTTACCGTTACAAATAGCTAGTGGTTTATTTGCAGCTCATTCTGCTGTATTCAATGCACGTGCTCAAAGCGGAGCTATGAGAGCGCAAGCACAACAGCATGAGTTCCAAGCAGAGGTAGCCAGGCAAAATCAAGAGATAGCTAGAATCCAGCAAGCAGAAGCATTAGCGATGGGAGCGCGTGACGAAGCAAGATTCCGTCGTCAAGCAGAACAGTTCCAAGAGAGTCAAAAGGCGGCTATATCCGCATCAGGAGCTTTATTGAGCGGGACTAACTTAGAGATATTGGCAGAGACCGCTGGTGGTATTGAACAGGATGTTGCTCAGCTTAGATATAATGCGCTAAAAAATATGTGGGGATTTCAGATGGAAGAGACCAATCTTAGACATCAGGAAGCACTTGAAAGGCACGGTGCTACAAGTATGAGGCGGCAAGCTCGTGCAGCTAGGACTGCTGGTTTTCTCGGTGCTGGCTCTGCGCTTGCCAGGACTGGTGCGAATATATGGGGCACACAACATACAACTTTGAGAAATGGTAGGTTAAGTATTGCTGGCGGTACAACTCCATTCCATTCACAACAAGTACCACAACAAACTCAGCACACTTTTTTAGGATGGCACTAAATGGTTGATATAAGAAGATTGCAGCATCCGAGGTATACGCCACAAATAGGTGAGGTTGCTATGCCGCAAGCAAGGCTAAGTGCTGGCAGTCCTAATCTAAATATAGCTGGTAGCCAAGCTATGGCTGGCGCATTAGGCCAGGTGAGCGGTGCTTTAGGCGAGCTTGCTAATGTTGCTGTGCGCAAACAAGAAGAGTTTGACATGTTGAAGGTCGAGGAAGCTAATAGTAGATTGTCACAGGCGTTATATGATTTGTTACATAATATAGATACTGGGCTTTTGAATAGAAGAGGCAGCGAAGCTATTGGCGATAATAGCATTGCGAATGCATTCGCTTTGACTTCAAAGGAAATGGTTCAAGAAGTCATTTCAGACATGGGCTTGAATGATAGGCAATCGGAGATGTTTGATAGAATATCTATCAATACTGCTATGCCCATGTGGAGACAAGCACTTAACCACGAGAATAATCAGTTTCAGACATATAGAGACCAGACACATCAAGCGTCTATGCTGACACAACAGCAGAATGTGAACTCTGATCCATTAAGCACAGATACTTTTAATCATGCAGCCGGGACTATTGCTGCGTCTATAGAGGCACGTTATCAACATATACCACAAGAAGCAAGAGACCATATGATAGCGTCTGCCATATCGGATTTAGAAAGAGATCGTATCATGATGATTTCTATTGACGAACCGATATTAGCTTACATCATGGCTAGAGAATCGCAGAACATGACACCTGAACAGCAAGCCGATTTAGTCAGTAGATTGAAGGGTGAAGCTGATAATGCTAAATTCCAGCAGCATGGGATAGATATATTCAATAGACATGGCGATAATGTAGAGGCTGCAATAGAAGAAATTAACAGGCGGTGGCTAGGTCGTGAAAGAGATGTGGCTACACAGAGATATCTTGAACAGTTGAATAGGCAAGATAGTATTGTAAGCAGAGAGCGTCAAGAATTATCGCGTGCCCAACAAGAATTTTTTGAAGAGCAGATGACTAATGCACATGTAAACCATTTGTTGATAGATGCTAACGATGCTGACAGATGGCTTCGTGAAGGTCGTATAAACTTTTCACAACGTCAGCAAATTAATAATATGAATAACAGGCAGTTTAATATTAATCAAGTATCTAACCATTTGCGCGATAGGGTATTTGGCGAAGAAGCATGGAATGCAATGTCCATAGATGAAAGAGACTTATCTATACAGCGTCATATTCATGGTGATAATAACAATGAAGATTTGCTTGCGAGCATTGGGGAAGGGTTAATAAGTGGCACGTTAAGCATAGCAGATGTGCGCAATGTATGGTCAGACGGTAGAAGTATAACAACTGAACAGCTTAGACAGTTCGAGAATTTTAACAGGACTATGAGAGATGTTGATAGACGCATAATGCAATTGCATTTTAGCACATTAAGCGAGAATCTTGACTATATATTCCAAGGGGAAATGGATAGAGGGCAGCGCGGAGAAGTGCTTACTATAGCAAGAAATGAGCTAAACAGATTGATAATACAAGCTTCAGCTTATGATATGTTCCCTGATAATATTAATGAGAGAAACGCAATGATACACGATTTCAGGACACAGGCTCTTGCTCTTGCATTAGAACAGTTAGATGAATCTACATGGCAGCAAGGCGGGTTCATGGGATTGTGGCAATCATTAGTTGGTACACGTAGACCGAACGAAAGAGCAATGGCACTTGAGAGGGTAATGACGCAAGAGCCAACTGACTTGGAAGGTGCATTAGCATCCTTATTGCCGACTGCTTCTGGCGAAGCTCCTGCATTGCCGCCAACTGCACCATCTAGGCAGCCTAGTGTAAGGACTGATTTATTTGGAGATCATGTAGGTTCTGATAGATTCGAGTTCGCTAGTAGAGGGCAGTTGACATCTAATACGCCAAAAGCTTTTCTCGGTAATATGCGTGGAGTGGTTATGACAAGCGCGTTTCAAACAGAAAATAGACCAGACCATAATGGAGTGGATTTCAGTGGAGTCCCTCAAGGTACTATGGTGCAAGTACCATATCTTGGCTTAAATAATATGACTGTTGCACGTGTTTATAGAAATCCACAAGGCAGTGCAGGGTTTGGTGTTGCATTTAGGGGCTACAGAGATGGGAAACAAATAGAAGTTAGGGCGTTACATCTTAGGGATGATCCCACATGGAATGTTGGTGATGTGTTATCTGTTGGCGATGCACTAGGGACTGGGGGCAGGACTGGTAGAGTACGTGGCACAGGCTCTGGGACTGTATTGCATATAGATATGAGATATGTGGATGACAGTCGTAATAGGAATGATTTATTCTTTGATCCTGTCACTTACATGTCTACACTTGACTTTACACCTAGAGGTGTAATACGTTTGCCAGATAGGGTTAATCCTATGGACATAACTGCCTTTGGGATGCCTAGTACTAGCCCGCAAACTGGGCAGGACATGTCAGTGCCGCCTGATATATCCCTTGCAGCAGCGGCAGACGCTGATGCGCCCCCACTACGAGACCCTAATGTTGTAAGAGCAGCATTTGCAAATCCAGCAAGAGGAAGGCAAGAAGTTATCCCGCGATCATCTACACCTACTATTGTGCCTAGAGTAGATCAGATGAGGACTGATTAATTATGACTGATAATGTAAATAGAGATGTTGGCAGTAGAGCTGGCGTATTTGGGAGAGCCGCTGCTTTTGGGCGTATAGCAGGTGCAAGTAATGTTTTAGGGCTTACAGTCTTTAACCCTCAAGCCCAAATGGATTTGATTACTGGTCAGTCACAGCTTGAGGGCCTTGAAGGTCAGAGGGCTGCCCAGCAACAACTTCCAGAAACCCCACGAGGGGTTTCTGCCCCGTTACATCCTCCTGTTGAGCCAACAGAGCCTGGGTTACCTAGAGCTCCTGGTGCTGATGCGCGTCGTCGTTCTTTTGAGTTTGATTTCCCTATTACAGACGAGCAAAGAGCAAGGTATGCTCCTGATGAAAATTATGGCTTGCCGTGGCCTATAAATACAGACGTTCGTGATTTAACGGATGTTCATAGATTGATTCTTGATTTTCCTGCATTGCAGGATGATATAAATAATTTCATTGAAGATGGGTTTAGTGTACGAGAGCTACGAGACATTTTTAATGAAGAAGAACTTAAGCTTCTTGAAGATCATCCACCTTCTGAGGTAGCTGCATTCTTAGGGCGGAATAGAGGTACAGTGGCTATTAGCAATCAGTTAGCTGAGATTAGATATATGTTTGCATTGAATAATTTATACTCTGACAGATTCACACGTCAAGAAATAGCAAACAAGATAATGGCTGCTACCATTGCCGAGTTGCCGCCAGATATATTTTTACGTGAGCCAAAGTTAATGCAGCAAATATTTGGAGACAGAGAAGTCAGAAGAGAAACTAGTCTTGAATCTATAAGGCGTGGTGGTAGGGAGCAGTTTATATCGCCTGAACTTGATATGGAACATTCTAGGATAATGTTTGGAGCGCAACTTTCAGGACGTGCGCTTACTGAAGAAGAACGTCAACAATTACGTGATATACAAAGATTAAGGGCAGAAGGTGCGTCAGAAGCTCCAGTATTAACAACAGGATGGAATGATTGGCTCGCTGCCGCTTCTAGGACTACTATGCAAAGCGTTACAGCAGCGAGAGCGTTAGTGGCAACTAACGAAGGTAGGAGCTTATTAGCTGCAAATGTGGCATATTACGCGCAAAGCAGGGCGCGTACTGGTGCTAAAACAGCTGAGCTATTTGGCGGCAGGATAAAAGGTAGTCTTGCTGGTGCGCTTCTTGGTGGCTTTGAAGGTGCGGTAAAAGCTTGGGGTCAAGCTTCTTTATTGCAAATGGGGTTAGGATATGGGGTTGCTGTTCACTCTCAATTACTAGAAGATGGGGTATCGCCGGAAGAAGCTTTTATGCCTTCTGTGATCGCTGGTGGGTTAGCGGGTTTAGTTCAAGTTGTACCTACGCAACGTTTGTATAGGCATTTGATACCTGGAGCTAACAGCGTTCAAACTATGATAAGAAATGAATTTGAACGTAACCAATCTATGAGGAATGCCTTTGCGCATCTTGGCAGAGAACTTTTTATTGATGCTCATTATGGCTCTATAACAAATGCGTTGCAAGAGTTAATAGTTATAAGACAAGTACGTGCTGGCAGAGAAGCTGCAGGATTTGAGGTCGCTGGTTGGAGCTTTGATGATGCGAAGCAAACGGTTGGGGCATATTGGAGTATGATGCGCATTGCACCTGTGACTATGATGCCAAGGTCTATCCCTTCTAGCATTGCCACATATAGAAACACAAGAGCGAGGCAATTGAATTATGAAGCAACTTTACAAACTAGGTCTGAGGAAACAGGCAGGACAATAGCAGAGTTAAGGCAAGATGATATAAATAACTTCGAAGAGTCTATGGCAAGGATTGACCAAACAGAGACTGATTTTATACGTGCAGCCTCAGCAAGAGCGGACGCTGTAGAATCAACTGCTGAACATGTGTTTGTCCCTGCGTCTGATTTTAATTTGTATAGACAAGAAAATCCAGATGCTTTTGCAGGGATTGAATTTCATCAAGTAGGCACAGGAGACACAGCAGAAGTAGCTATACCGAAAAGCACTTGGCAAGATGCTATAGCAGAAAATAATACGCTGGCTTCTGAGTTTCATGACAATGTACGTTATGGGGCTGCTGGTAAAACATACGCTGAGATTATGAGCATGAATGAAAATTACTGGGCAGCTATGAATTATAAGCTGTACGATAATACAACTGACTCAAGAGAAGCGCAAAATATTATGCAGAAAGTTAGGACGCAACTACTTGATGCGGGATGGACGGCGCAAGCTGCTGCTAACTCCGCAAAGATGGCTGCTATATATTCCATAATAATGGCAGAGCGCACAGGAGTCCCTGTAAGCCAAATATGGGATGTAGAGATTCAAAGCATAGTAGGTGATGCCACTATTAGTGGGGAATCGTTTGCTATGTATATTGGAAGACGTTCGCAGATTGCTAATAAGAGAGCGTTGGAATCTGCTGTAAGTATGCAACAGCGTGGAGAAGATGCAAGCACTATAAGAAGAGAGACAGGATGGTATCAAGGTTCAGATGGTCAATGGCGTTTTGAAATAGACGATTCGTCAATGCGGTTTGCAAATGAGATGGTTAATATTAACCAGATAATCTCTGAAAATAATAGCACTCATAAGTTAGGAAATTTAATAGATCATCCTGAATTGTTTAACGCTTATCCATTTTTGCGTAATCTGCAAATACAATTCGTAGATATAGGGAGCGGGGCTACTGGGGCTGCTTATGGCGATCGACTTATTCAATTAGATGCTAAAGCTCTTGGCAATGCGCAAGCTATAAGGGAAACATTATTACATGAAATACAACATATACTTCAATTCGTGGAGGGTTGGAGTGCTGGTGGTTCACCTGAATCTGCGATGGCATACGTACAAAATTATATGCCTGAATCAAGGTTAAGGAGTGTAGGGTTACAGGCTTATGATTTTTATCGCATGTTATCTGGTGAGCGAGAAGCGTTTGACACTGGATATAGAATGGACATGGATATGAATGCCAGGGCTGCTGAGCAACCAGCGTTGATGCGAGCGCAAGAGCAAGGAACAAGTATTGATATGTCCTACACAGAAGCAACAAGACTTGCTCAATTGCGTACTAAGATATCTAGTTTAAGAAATGATTTAAATGAGTTATCGGCAAATATGGACAATCAAAATGCTGACTATATGAGGAAACAAATATCATATGTAGCTAATAGTCAAGTGTTCCCAGATCATATAAAAGATAAGGCTAAGCAAGCTATGTCAGCTATAGATGCTGCATTGTTAGAGGTTAATGAAGTAGTTCGTAGCAATAATGTCATAAGAGCAGTTGTTGATTTTATAGATAACGTAGACCCTAAAGGACTTTTTTCTAGTGAGTTAGATATGACTCTTGATGCACGTACACGTCAAGTTAAAATGGGGTCAATTAGGTTCGAGCGTGACGGCAGAGCATTGATATCTTTATTTGAAGCGGCAGACGAGACTACGTTTTTCCATGAGCTTGGGCATAAAATGCTGCATGACTTTGCTTTGTATGGATTACATGAAAGTGCTAGTTTGCAATATAGGCAAGACGCTCAGGCTATGTTCGAGCACTTGGGGATAGATGGTGCAGAGTATTTAACTCTTTTCAACGATCATCTTAATGCCTTAGAGGCTGGGGAAACTGAGTTAGCTAGAGAGATATTTAGTGCAATACGTGCACCGCAAGAAGTGTTTGCAAAGATGTTCCAGGATTATTTAATAACGCATCAAGCACCGTCTTCTAAATTGAAGGGTACATTTGAACGTATACGTAAATACTTACTTAGGTATTACCAAGATATGGGCATGAATTATGCAGAGATGACACCTGAGATAAGGGATATCTTTGATAGGTTGCTAGCTACACCTGACCAGCAATTTGAAGTAACGACAATTGCTGAGATGGCTATTAACGAAGCAATGATTAACCAGAGGGTTGCTGAGTTCCAGGAAGCTGAACGTCAAGCATATAGAGAAGGTAGGGAAGCTGGGGTTATTGCTGGTATAGCCCTTGAGAGGGAGAGGCGGGCTGAGCTTGAGGTTCGTAGAGAAGAAGTTAGGCAAAGGAATGATCAAATCCGTAGTTGGGTAGAAGATATCCAAGACGCTTCCAGAGGGCTTGTGCGTGTCACTGAAACAATAAATGGAAGACAACAAACGCGCAAGACTGAAGGCATGAAAGTTGAAGTCCAGCGACAAATTAAAGAAGCGTTGGTTAAATATGATTTAAAGTTCAGAAGTGATAAGACCATAAACAACCGTACGGAAATAGAAAATATGTTTGCGGAGAATCCAGACCTAGATGTTAGAGGGTTTGAAATTGGGCAAGAGTCATTGGCTAATATGACATACAACGATGTCATGAATCTGCATAGAGAGATAATGCAACTTGCAGCGTATGGACGCAGACAGTTTGTAGAATGGCAAGCTGCACGTATTAATGAGTGGCAAGAAGCCCGTGCGAAAATGAATGCCGACATAGCAAGGCTCGCCCCACAAAGTGCGGAGGCATTAAGTGTTCTTACCAGTAAAGACCTTGGAAAGAATTATAATGGAAGTACAGCCACACAATTTTTGGATATAGCATATGCTGCATTATTAGACCCGCAAAGAATGTTTGATCATATCGGTGGCGGTAGTATAGGCGGCATTGCTAATTCATTTGTTCATTACTTTGTAGATTTATTTAATGAAGCTAGGAGTATAAAGTTAGCTAGGATAGATCAACGTATTGACGCATTAGCAAATGCACATGCTGACTTAGGCAATGGGCTAACATTTGATACAAGCTCATTAAGAAACGAAATAGGGCGTGATTTGACTGGTAATGTTGTTACAAAATCCGCTGCGATGTATATGTATATTGCGCTAGAGGCTGCAGACGCTGGATTCGACAAGATGTTGAAAGCTATTATCTATGGTAACTTTAAAGGAAGAGATAGCACGGAAGTTCTGCAATCTATTAGAGGCATAGTCGACTCACTAACAGAAGCGGATAGAAGAGCGGCTTATGCATACGTAAACGAGAACGCTGCTAACGTCTCTAGGATTAATACTGCTTACGCCAGGGTAATGAACAAGATGTTCGATATTGCCGAAGGGCCTTATTTAGCTATGTTTAGGATGAAGCATGAGCCTAAAATGGATGTAGTAGATAACAATATGATGCAACAAATACGCAACGGTGATTTTGAATCTGTCATAAGGTCGTTTGATGAATCGTTCGGGATTACTCGTCAAGAGATATCAGAGGATTTACAGCAGCCTATATTGTTAGATATACATGCAGCTTGGCAACGTCGTATGGACAATGTAGAACACGTTATAGCATATGGCGAAAATGCTAATACTGTATTAAATGCGTTATTACAGAAGGATGCATCAGGAGAAAATTTAGCAAACAGGATAATAATGCAACATGGTCAATCAACTTATGATTCAGTAATGAATTATATGAACTTAATGGTAACTGACCGTGTTGGTAAATCAAATGCTGTGTGGGATCAATTCGCAGACTATTTGGCTGGAAATATGCCGGTAGCGTATTTGGCTTGGAACTTTGGGACAGTAGCGTTGCAGACTGTTAGCTTGCCGTTAGCGTTTCCGTATGCAAGCATCCCTCATTTACTTAGTAATATTAAGCGTGCATTTACAGATGCAGAATTTCGTGAAAGAGCGTATAAGCTAGACCCGCAGCTTCGACATAGGAGTGGAGACCCTATATTATCTTTAATGAGACAGGAAGATATGCCAGATTACATGAGGCTAGGGTTATCATTTATTGGAGAGATGGATAAACGCACAGCAGTAGCTGTTCAGATGGCTGTGTATGATACTCTTAGGCCTACTATGAACCAGCTTGAGGCTTTGAGAGAAGCTCAGCGTATAACCAAGAAAACGCAGATGGCTTCTCACGCTATGGATAAACCCCATTTGTGGAGGAGCAGTGGGGCTGGTAGATTGATGATGATGTTTACTGGTGATGCTGCCAAGTTATTTAATATAGCTATAAAAGATTTACCTGACGCTTGGAACGATAAGAATTTCTCTGATCTCTTTGGCATATTAGCAGGGTATGGATTAAGTGCTATTATGGTAGGTATGCTTAGGAACCCTCCAGAAGAGTTTGACCCTGAAAGTCTTATTAAATGGGCAGGTGCGCAACCTATGCATCAGTTATTAAGATCAGTGCCAATTCTAGGGACTGAATTAAATCACACTTTTAGGCGTATGTTAGGCGGTAGAGGTGGATTTAGGGACGATAATAGAGCGACTACATTTATGCTACGCTTTAGGGATGGAGTATACAGAATAATGAACGGCGAGACACCGGACGATTATGCACGTGGTATGCTAGATATGTTAGAGGGTTTTGCGCTTATAGACCGCCGTAAAAGAATACCTAGTAATGCTATACGAAGAATGTATCAGGTAGGTGGGCTAATCCATGAAGGAAGAATCCCAGCAGCAATAGGTAGAGGTGTGCTAGGCACTCCAATGCCACAACAACAATCTACAGGGAGGTTTTGAGGATGCCGACATATAAAAACAATACGAACAGACGCATAACATTTGCACATAAAGGAACGTTAGAATGGTGGCCTGAGCAAGAACATCGGCTTCATTATTTCGTCCCGCACTTTGACTTGGGTATAGATATGATAGACCCGGAGCCTTATGTTACAAGGTATAAGAGCAGAAATTTTTGGTATCATGAGGCGGTTATTACTCCTGCGATGCCATTAGAGGACAGGACTTTCTGGATGCCGTATTGGGAAACCATTCAGGTATCAGCATATATTATACAATCGTTTGAAGGTCGCGGA
>Ga0123355_10022434_pt1 | contig 10120 bp, 8 predicted proteins | sample TergutEmb28metaG_3_FD_89872 | JGI IMG/M metagenome (GOLD analysis project Ga0123355, IMG submission 89872) | Embiratermes neotenicus P1 segment gut microbial communities from Petit-Saut dam, French Guiana - Emb289 P1 | ecosystem: Host-associated > Arthropoda: Insects > Digestive system > Gut ...
AAATGATCTGTACTCCTCACCCAATATTGTGCGGGTGATAAAATCGAGAAGAATGAGATGGGCTGGGCATGTGGCGCGTATGGGTGAGGAGAGTGGGGTGTATAGGGTCTTGGTGGGGAAACCAGAGGGAAGGAGACCACTGGGGAGACCTAGGCGTAGATGGTTGGATAATATTGGGATGGATCTCCAGGAGGTGGGATGTGGGTATATGGACTGGATTGGCCTGGTCCAGGATAGAGACAGGTGGCGGACACTTGTGAGCGCGGTAATGAACCTTGGGGTTCCGTGAAATGCGGGGAGTTTCTTGAGTAGCTGCAAACCAATTAGCTTCTCAAGGACTCTGCACCATGGAGTAAGTAAGTAAGTAAGTATATATGTGAATGTTGTTCTCTCTCCACCACCATTTCACACATAATTAAACTAAATAATTTCATAACGGAACACAGAAAATATATAATGCTGATACAACAAAAGATAAACTAATAAAGCCAGCTCTTTCAGCAGATGATCAGGTAACAACAGCAAAATCTGAAACCTTAATACAAAATTCTGTACAGAAGTCAGAAAATGTAACATCAAAATATGGACTAATTTTCAACCACCAATAATAAAACAATGACATTCAAGGCAACAGACTGCATGAGAAACAAGACAGTAATAGCAAAATAAAAAGAACAAATAAACACACAAAATTATCTAGAATGAACACTATCTTACGAAGGAGAAAAAGAAGTGACAAACCAAATTACAAAATTTTTACATAAATACATATTAATTCCATCTAACACAACATTTTATCATTTCTTTTGATACTACAAGTTTGGATCACAACTGTCAGGCATTCTCTACAAAACTCAGAAATCAATGTTCAAATGTTACTATCTGTGATATCCGTCAAATATTAAGAAATGCTGATAACAGTGCAATTGTAGTATTTGACGGTATGCCATTTATGTCAAACACTACAATATTATTATTATTAAATATTTTATAATTATTTTTATCATTTCACCGTGCATTCTGTAGATTATTTCATTACACACACACCATCACATGCACATATATATATATTATTTAAGAAGTCTAAAATTTACATTAAAACACTTAAAACGCTCCTACATGTTTCGATCACACGATCATCCTCAGGGAGCATATATTGTTCCTTGCTAAAGTTATAATTTAAAACATTCAGTGAATTCCATCATTATGTTAACTTGTTTTTGTGTGTGAGTTATAAGCTGTTTAGAATGAACAAGGCTCATTCTAAACAGCGTACGACTCACACACAAAAACACAACATGCTGCCACATCACCAAGTTAACATAACGAAGTAATTCACTGAATGTTTTAAATTATAACTTTAGCAAGGAACAATATGTGCTCCCTGAGGATGATCGTGTGATCGAAATATGAAGGAGCGTTTTAAATGTTTTAATGTAAATACTATATATATATATGTGCATGTGTTGGTGTTTGTGATTAAATAATACTATATAATATTCGAGAGATCTCACAAACAGTAGCATTTTAACCTTGATGGTTAAGGTTTTGTGGAGAATGCCTCACAATGATCACTTTTGATTGAAACATGCAGCATAATAAAGTGTTCTGTTAGACAGAATAATGGGTATTTATGTGAATGACTAGACACAGCAGGTGGAGACCATTAAAAAAATTGTTACATTCTAAAACCTTGCAAAGTCCTGAAATAAAGCTGACTACGAGCATGCAACACGCCAACCAAACCCAAATACTACAACAAAGGAACAAGATAGATCTAGAATCGCTGAACCAGAGGACACACAATTGGGCTGCACAAGTTATAGGTGCCAGGTGTCCATGGCAACAAAATTTTTGGACACCGCGGATCCTCAGTTTGGAAGGCGTGCTGAGGATTTCTTCGCCCTAAAAATCCGACGGCTTCAGCCGGATTTGAACGCGCAAACTTGGGTACTAAAGGCCAGCGCGCTACACCTAGACCACTGAAACCGATAATTATGACTACAGTTGATTAAAAATCCGGATGAGGTATGGTGTTTACGCATCCACTGTGACTCATGAACTTCCACCGACTATTCGCAGCATCCCCCATTTTCCCTACATGTTAAGATTTTGAACAAAATCTGAAGGTTCCCATTGGCTAAAACTTTGATTTCAAACAGACCAATGGTAGTACGTTTGTACACCAAGAGTTACGGCTTCCCAACCTGTCAAGATATCCTGCTGCTGTTTCCAAAAGAACCACCTTTTTGTGCTCATTAATGTCTTTTCTCCCCCCACTTCCTGTCCATTCAGTAACTGCCAGTCTCATATTATCTCTCTCTAAAACATTATGTGTGGCCTATGTTTTGGCTTATTAAATCACCCTTACTAAATATAAATCTCTATATAAATGTATGTAATCCGATCATCTTAGTAATTTATGTATCCTTGTTCCTCCCAAATAAACTCAACCCTGTCTGTATGGTTACACCATATTTCAGACATCACTTTCCATAAGATATACAAATACAACTGGAGCCACAAAATCTGTATTGAAAATGGTGGGGAGGGGGATAAGTTACAGATGTGCTTAACGAACCAACAGCTAGGACAGAAGAGATGTCACTACCTGCATCTTCACCTGGCAGGAGACGTATATTACTGGAGATAGGACAGGGACTAATACGATACTGAGGGCAGACAGTTGTGGAAGTTTATGGCCGTTTGAGGCTCAACTGAGTAACTGGACAAGTACCATGAGAGAATTTCTGAATTCTGCACAAAAGGTACTGGTTGTGGATTCACTGGATTGGTTGCAAATTGTGATGTGTTTGGAGGGACACTGTTTCCGTTGAAAAGGACGGCAAGGAGGAAGATGAACACATAACCAAATTTTCTTGCAGTTTGGTGTGTCACATAGTTTTGAGAATTTCCGTCTGAGCCATAAACTTTTGTTTGTTGTTAAACTGCCTGAAAGATGGGAGTAGAGACAATAACAAGCACTTGCCTTCATCTACATCTGTACCTTTTATTTTTTCGGTCACAAAATCTGCTGCAGTGACTCCTCATAGGAAATTCTGGTTTGTTTCTTATGTTGAACATTTTGAGGCAGTTCCTTTTCTTCTTCTTGTAAACTGTTTGCTTCCTCTTCATCCTCATTTCTTTGAGTACTTAAATTACTTTGTGTTGTGCGGTCTTCAATGTGAGGTAGAAGGAATAACAGTTGGTCAAAGTAGAGATATTTACGCCGTTTTCTCCTTCCCTCTCGAGATGTCGCATTCTTCCGTGCATCCAACTCCATCTAGAAACAGGTACCAAGATATTTCCACCTCACCTGAATTTCATTTCCTGAAACAAATGGAAGGATTTCTACAATCCATTGTTTTTAATTTAATTCCTTCATCTTAATTGTTGTATCTGCAGGTTGGTAACTAACAATTTATGTGTTTCCACCTGGACAGGTACTGAGGAATATTGCCGAGCGGAAGGAATGGATGTGATTCTTGGGGTAGTACACGTAGATAGTGCAATCGTTGAGACGAAACAAAAGAATTTATTAAGTTGACTCCCCGGAGTACAGACAGATCTAGTTGGCTGAACGTCCAGATTAAGAGCGCTGTGTCAGGCTTGGGAAAAAGTACTTAAAACTGAATATAATCATTACACAGTCAGGCCCAAACACTGACATGGCTTAAAGGATTTACAAGGTTTCTAATTAAAAATGATATTCCAACTAAAAGAAATGTTTTTAATGAAGCATGATTTACTCAGCTCCCAATTAAGAAGAAAAGTTTAGGGAACAGAAATACAGTATCTCCCCTCCGGGTCAGGGGGTTAGACTACCACTCTGGGTCGGAGTTCAGCTGCCATAACAATAAAGCTGATACATGCCTGTTCCCTTCCTGTCTGACAGTTATCATCTGGTTTGGGTTTTAAGTCTTTGGAAATATTATGAAAGCACACTGTTACAACATTCATAAAATTAACTTGTCAAAACTGCTTACTACAATTACTGTCATACATATATGACTGTACGTCTGTGTACATAACATTTCCCATAAGTATACACGTAAACACTTTCTCTTTTATATGTCATTACCTCACATTACCCCAAGGTACATAGTAGTACCTGAATATAATGTATAACACCTGTGGATAACAGCTAATTAACACCTATAATTAATACATGTAAGTAACACCTGTATATAACACATAACACCTGTACATAGCACATAACACCTGTATATAACATATAACACCTGTATATAACATAATATTCCAAATTGATTTCACTTTTAATAATGAATAAATATGCTGTTTGAAGGTACCTTGCAATGGGCAACAGTTTCATTTCCCTACATTATGAGTACCTTTTCGGTGCTACTACCATACGTGAAATTTTCAGAAAAAACCTCTGACATGATGTGGGAATGTCTGAAACCAACATGTATGTCAGCTAGAGACAAAAATGACTGGATACCCACAGCAGATAAATTCTACAAGAGAACAAAAGCATATTAGGATGAGGAAGCCTAATGAGAGTGGATCTCAATTTTTCAATTACAAGAACTATTTCTCAATGGTCCTCATGCTGTGGCAGATGCAGACTATTGTTTCATATCAGTAGAAGTTGGAACCTACGGTTCGTCAAGTGATTCTAATGTGTTGATACACCTGACATTTGGAAAATTACTGGACAGCAAAGAACTGCATATTCCAGGCCCCAGAGTTCTGCCCATTGATGCAGGAGTATTATCCATGCCATTTGTGCTTGTGGGTGATGGGCTGTTTGCCTTATCAGCACATGTGCTATAGCCATATCCCAACAAAAATTTAACATGTCTGAAACGTATATATATATAACTGCAGGTTGTCAAGAGCATGAAGGATAGTGGAACACATCTATGGAATTTTGGCTAATAAAGGGAGAATATTCCATACACCAATTGATGTAAACCCTGACTTTTGTGACAATAACATTAAAACTTGCTGCATTCTACACAAATGTACAGAAAAATGGCTGCATTCAGTTTGATGACACTTTGTAGGAATGTCCTCTGGAAAGTGTACAGCCTGTTGGAACGAGGGGCAACATAAGAGGCACTGCTGTAATAAGGCAGTATTTTGCAAAGTATTTCACTTTACCACAAGGGTCAATTCCCTGGCAGTATGGTAAAATGTAACATTGGTTTCTTGCCAGCACAAACATTTCTTTCATGGAAATAAATTAGTTGTTTCATAAAATACATTCTCTTATGTCATTAAAACTGTCCCTCTGTTTCCTTTTCGAAATCTGATTACAGGTGCAACAGTTTTGAGAGTATGTGAACAGTGGGAGCTGGGTGGTCATTTTTTTTTTAAATTTTTGACCAAGTTTCACACTCATACAAAACAACAGGCAAAACTTAAGTTCTCTATATCTTAATCTTTATATTTTTGGACAGCAAACTGGAAGACAAAAGATTCGGCATGGAATGAAAGCCAGCATTCCATGACTTCAGCCTGCTCTTAATTTCTTCCTGAATGGAATTTTGATTCGTTGGGGTTATTCCCAAACATCTGAACTGTTCTGCCCTTTCAAAGAATTTATTTTCAATTTTTACATTGTGATTTTGTCCTGCATTCTGATCTCGAGACATGACTACGTATTTAGTTGGACCAGCATTTACTTCTAGACCAATCCCCTTACTAGCAATTACTAAAGCTTCTGTGTTTTTCCTTATAGTATGTATGCTTCCGCCCAACATGTTAACATCATCAGCATGATTCCCAGTAACATTAACAATTAAATTAACATACCTTTTTCTGATTTCTGCTCAGCCAGAAGCTCACTCCAGTTCCACTGACTTGCAAACTTCGCGCCATAATTTCTCCTTTAGATTTCTATCACTGTATTCTTTCAAGTTTTTTTTTTTTTAAATACATGTGGTCTTCCCTCCACTTCCCATGTTAATGTTTCTACGTCGACAACAGACAGCTTTATGACGAAATGCGCAGTGTTTGCGCACCTTCCTGCAGATTGCCAGCAACGGTTGTTTCCATTGCGCACACACAGGCTTCACATGTGCATCTTAATGTCACCGGCTGGAATTTCATTGCCTCGAGAATGGGTCAGGTTGTAACTTTTAAGTTGTGGCAGCACAAAACTTGCCTGTGCGCACGGGTCCTTAAAATAAGACAATAATTAACCCTTTAAACGCCGAGTTAAAACCCATCTGCCATTTGCTGGTATTGTTAGGAGCTCACCTTATTTTCCACGTTAGCAGGATAAGGGTTAACATGTATAACAGACGGGAGAGGAAACGAATTTGTTAAAGCGAAGGTTCAAAAGTTCGGAACACAGATCTGCCAGGAAATGTTAGGTAACAACATACCAGAGTAACAAATTAAGTTCAAAATTTGATTCAAAACTACTTTGTCTAACCTATAATCTGCGTATTACTACACTCATTTTTCAGCGGTTTAATCACAGAACATAGGACACACAGACGAACAGCACGGATGAGAAGTACAGTGCACACCTGAGGTAATAACGTAGGTATGTATTCGATTTCTTCAAACGAAACGTATGCTTACATGCTGTTTGCATATTATAATGCACCAGTTTATCGTATCGCTTCGTGTTACAAAACACGGTTTCATTTTGGGTCTGCTTCAGAATAGTTCAGGACACGGATCAGGGCGCCTGTATGTACCGATAAGAACGCAGATTCGTCGGGCGACCGAGAATCCGAGACCGGCTCGTCTAAGCGGAAGACGATAAATGGAATTTACTGGCGACATGTTTCTACGCGTAGGTAAAGCTGAACAATTATGTCATGTAGCGAACAGGTTTTCGCGTGCTAAATTGTGAGAACTAGAGAATCCTGGCTGAGCTATCGATACTAATGTACACATCACTACGGCCTTGGGTGTAACAGCTATCTATTTCACTGTTGTGCGAGTATTTTTTGGTTGGTGTCGTATCCGTGTTTACTACAGTACAAGTATCCACTATAAGCGGTATACGAGTGGTCTGTGCGTATACCTGTCATCCGTGATAAGTGGGGAGTGTGGTGTTGGTATGATTTTGTAGGGAATTTAGTGGGCAGCGAAATTGTAATAAAGTGTGGTTCCGTTAGTAAGAGCGTCTGTGGAGAGTATTATAGGTTGGCCCCATATTGAACATGTACTCAGTTTTGTAGGTAAATTACAAAGTCCTATGGAATAGGTGAAGGTGAAGTGGTCTCGGGGCTTGACGCATCATGCTGGCTGCATAAAACAGTCAACACTAAGGTGAAGAGCGTAAAAACGTCCTTTAAAAAGAGAATTGGGTTTTTATTGCTTCTGTATTGCATGGTTGCATAGATATTTGAAACCAGGTGACGTTCAGTTGCTTGGTACTTACAAAACGATTAATTTTTAACAATCTCTATTTGAGAAAAATTTAAAAATTATTTTAAATGTTCTGGTACTGCCATGTATTCAAAGTCTAAAAAGAGTGGGTAATATTAATGTAGTTAATTTTGTTGAAGCGTTAGATTTATTATTTTCTGTGCTGTGAGTTGTGGGCTACGTTAATGTAATAGGGAAATTCCTTGAGGGAAGTTGCATGAGTAATGAAATGAGAGCTTGGATCTAATGCAGATTACTGTGCCACTTTCTGAACCTTGTTATATCTGTAATATCTGTTGCATGTGCGTGAACACCTCAGAAGACTCTTACACCTTTAAGAGAAGCAACATTTAAGACTATATTGCTAAGGGTTTCATATTATGATGCTGCGAAATTTCTTGCAAAATCTGGGAGTCCTAGAGTACTTAAGCTTTGTGCCATGTGGAGTCTTTTTTTCTTTTCACTTGTCATTACATTACTAATATAATGCACATAAGGTCCTTATGTTGTTAAATATGTTTCATGTTTAATACCTCTCATAGCCTTTAATAGTTTATAATGCAACAATTTGACTTGTTTTTGGTCTAGTCACAACACCGAAGATAAACCACAAGAGCCAAAGAATTAATGTGGCCTTACACTGTTGGGTATTACGACAGAAGCAGAACGCTGCGCATTCTACTGAGATTAGTGTTTTGGGTTTGTTTGTTATTAGGCCCATGTTGCTATTAAGTGTGACACTTTGAAGTCATGTTTGAGTATGAAAATACTACTACTGATGTGTTAAAAATCACTAAATTGCATCACTGCCATCTTCACCTGGAACAGTTTTGATCCATTTTCTGCTTCTGACAATATCAGTGAATTTGCAGATGAAAATGTAAACCAACCTTTGTGGCTATCGTGTGCTTGACAATTGTTGACATTGTGGGCAATCCTAATAGCCATGCTTGTCCCTTTTTGGTCAGCTATAAAGCAAGTTGCATATATTACTGATTCCTGTTCAGTTTTGGGCATATTATGTTGTGTGTGTTGCAAAAGTAACCGTGTTTCTGGGGGCTGGTGCATGTACAATAGTAGTGGCTTCTATAACAAAATGTAACAGATACTTCTGATATTAACTTTGAGGTGATTCATCCCTTTGGGTGTACAGTGACAACAAAAGACATGAGACACAACTGTGTATTTTCCAAATCAGCTACATGTTTCGACAGGTAACAGTGCTATCATCAGGCTGTATATGGGAATCAAAATTATAAATTTAACAACTGTAATGCATACAAGTTAAGTTCACAATTTCTTACATCAGTAAAATTGTCTAATTGTCTCTTATTCTATTAATTGATGGCTGATATTGCTGCCTTTGTCAGATGACACATCTTAAATGTTTCTAGATGTGAAATGATGTAAAGAAGCTTAGTTTGGCTGAGACCAAGTAAGCCATGTTAAAGTGGCTAGTTCAGCCAATACAGACATAAGGTCAGAAAATTTAGGCCTAAATCAGTAATAAATTTTGAATCAAATGTGCTGGTTATACTGTTCTTGTAATTTATGTATGCATTTAAAAAAATTATTTGGAAATACATTTTCTTAGCTAGGACTCCACAAGTATATAAAACATAGCTGTAGTGTGTATATATCTATATATACTTACAGTCATGAACACAACAATATTACAATTAGTAGCAATATATAATATACAACTACATGTTTCGATCCTGTATGTAGGCCATCATCAGGTTGGCCAAAGAACTTATTAAGTGACTGTACAGTGTGTGTGTTTGGTAATTTTGGAAGGAGGACAAGATCTCGTCTTACATCATAAATCGTGGGATTAGTAAAAGTTGAAATAAACATCTTAAGGGGTTACATCAATTGTGAACATGTTATAATTCTAACATGCAAATTAGGTAGTAAAACCATCGTACTGAGATGTTTCATCAATTGCCAACTTGTAGTTGTTGTTGGACAACCTGATGATGGCCTACATACAGGACCATAACATGTAGTTGTATATCACTACTAATTGTAATATTGTTGTGTTCATGACTATGTATATATAGATATATATATACACTACAGCTTTGTATTATTGACCTAACACAATGGGGATGACACACCTTAAGAACTCCACAAGTATGTCATCACATGTTTATGTCTGCCAGTCTATGGGGAGACCTGCAGATTGCACTGGGAATTTAATTTTGGCACCAAAGTGTTGGACCTAAAGCTTAGCAGTTGTTGATGATGATAGTGAAGATTAATTCAAGCCTGCTTTCAAGTTGTGACATGAATTTCCATGCAGCAATAAACATTTAGTTAAAATTGTTAAGTTTCTATGGTATTGTTGATAGATGAAGGAATTGGTGGGGTGATACTGACAGCAGAAGACCAAAGTACTTGGAGAAGGACCTCGCCTAGTGCTACTTTGTCCATCAGAAATTCCGTATAGAGTGGCCTGGGATTGAACGTGGATGTCTGTGGTAAGAGGCCAGTGGCTAACTGCCTGTGTCATGGAATGTCACATATATATTGTGTCTGGATGTATGGGACATCCCGTATTTCATATCCGACTTCGTAGGGAGGCTGAGCAAGCTTGCAGAATATCATTAGAATCAGTGTGGTATTGAAAGTTTTGCTTGTAAATCTGTTGATTTGTCTTTTTACCCAAAGTCATGTTGTATCCTGGACTCATTGTGTGTGTGTGTGTGTGTGTATGTATATATATATATATATATATATATATATATATATATATATAGAG